>OBLN01000945.1_pt1 | contig 10351 bp, 8 predicted proteins | sample 1519301 | NCBI WGS metagenome assembly OBLN01 (sample SAMEA2452533, study PRJEB22499) | sediment metagenome | reverse complement strand
ATAGAGCTTACAAAGCAGCTTGTGGGCAAATACCCGATGTTCGGGATATGCCTTGGCAACCAGATACTTGGTCTCGCCCTCGGAGGAAAAACATACAAGCTCAAATTCGGTCATCACGGCGGCAATCAGCCTGTTATGGACAGCGAGACGGGCAAAGTAGAGATAACAGCACAGAACCACTGCTTTGCTGTGGATGTTGACAGCCTCGGAGATCAGGTGGAAGTAACTCACATGAACCTCAACGATAAAACAGTCGAGGGTCTTAAACATAAAAAATACCCTATATTCTCCGTTCAGTACCACCCTGAAAACGGACCAGGACCCCACGACGCCACTTATCTTTTCAAAAGATTTGTGGACATGATCGAGGAGTGCAAGGCGTAAGGGATGGTTAAAAAAATCATCGCAGCCGTTGTTGTTACAGCGGCTTTAGCCTTTGCTGCAACTGCTGTTCTGGGCATCTGGATAGTCAAGTGCGAAAAGTTCCTTGAAACAACGGAAATCACCCTTGAACTGGATCTGCCTAAAAACAGTAATTTCAATGAATTTTACGAAAGGGTGTTTGCCCATCTGAACACCCCTCCCTATTTCAGGGAATATCTTATCCGTGTAAAAAAAGCTGACCGCAGGATAAAATATGGATATTACCGTGCAGAAAACACACTGCTGAAGGATTATCTTGAAAATATCCTGAAAGGCACACAGTCCACACTGAAAGTAACCATCCCTGAAGGCTACAATATACACGATATAGCGGCGGTTCTGGAAAATACCAAAATCATCAGTGCCGAAGAGTTTCTCAAAACAGCGCTGGATGATACATTCATATTCAGCCTGACAGGTGTTCAGGCACCGACAATTGAAGGATTTCTTTATCCTGACACCTACTTTTTTCCTCCATATACCAAAGCTGACTACATAATCCGCACAATGTACATGAACTTTCAGCGCAATCTGCCGGAAGATTTTGACGCACGGGCAGAAGAAAAAGGTTTAAGCTTTTATGATGCGCTGATCCTCGCCTCCATTGTCCAGAAAGAAACATACATAGATGAAGAGGCAAAAACAGTTGCATCTGTCTTTTATAACAGGCTGAAAAAACGAATGCGGCTTCAGGCTGATCCCACTATTATATACGGCAAATACGCCGAATTTGACGGCAATATCCGCAAAGAAGACATCAAAGACGGTGAAAACCCTTACAACACATATGTAATCAGAGGTCTCCCCCCTACCCCTATCTCAAACCCGGACAGACAGTCCCTTGAAGCTGCTGCCTATCCGGCGGACACACCCTACCTATTCTTTGTGGCGAGGCAGGACGGAACTCACGTTTTTTCAAAGACATATGACGAACACCGCAGACAGGTTTATCTGCATCAGATAAGAAGAGGCAAATAATGAGAGTAGCCGCCATAGACATAGGCTCAAACGGACCGGGCGACCCCGAAGCTGTTACATACGGTATAGAGCTTACAAAGCAGCTTGTGGGCAAATACCCGATGTTCGGGATATGCCTTGGCAACCAGATACTTGGTCTCGCCCTCGGAGGAAAAACATACAAGCTCAAATTCGGTCATCACGGCGGCAATCAGCCTGTTATGGACAGCGAGACGGGCAAAGTAGAGATAACAGCACAGAACCACTGCTTTGCTGTGGATGTTGACAGCCTCGGAGATCAGGTGGAAGTAACTCACATGAACCTCAACGATAAAACAGTCGAGGGTCTTAAACATAAAAAATACCCTATATTCTCCGTTCAGTACCACCCTGAAAACGGACCAGGACCCCACGACGCCACTTATCTTTTCAAAAGATTTGTGGACATGATCGAGGAGTGCAAGGCGTAAGGGATGGTTAAAAAAATCATCGCAGCCGTTGTTGTTACAGCGGCTTTAGCCTTTGCTGCAACTGCTGTTCTGGGCATCTGGATAGTCAAGTGCGAAAAGTTCCTTGAAACAACGGAAATCACCCTTGAACTGGATCTGCCTAAAAACAGTAATTTCAATGAATTTTACGAAAGGGTGTTTGCCCATCTGAACACCCCTCCCTATTTCAGGGAATATCTTATCCGTGTAAAAAAAGCTGACCGCAGGATAAAATATGGATATTACCGTGCAGAAAACACACTGCTGAAGGATTATCTTGAAAATATCCTGAAAGGCACACAGTCCACACTGAAAGTAACCATCCCTGAAGGCTACAATATACACGATATAGCGGCGGTTCTGGAAAATACCAAAATCATCAGTGCCGAAGAGTTTCTCAAAACAGCGCTGGATGATACATTCATATTCAGCCTGACAGGTGTTCAGGCACCGACAATTGAAGGATTTCTTTATCCTGACACCTACTTTTTTCCTCCATATACCAAAGCTGACTACATAATCCGCACAATGTACATGAACTTTCAGCGCAATCTGCCGGAAGATTTTGACGCACGGGCAGAAGAAAAAGGTTTAAGCTTTTATGATGCGCTGATCCTCGCCTCCATTGTCCAGAAAGAAACATACATAGATGAAGAGGCAAAAACAGTTGCATCTGTCTTTTATAACAGGCTGAAAAAACGAATGCGGCTTCAGGCTGATCCCACTATTATATACGGCAAATACGCCGAATTTGACGGCAATATCCGCAAAGAAGACATCAAAGACGGTGAAAACCCTTACAACACATATGTAATCAGAGGTCTCCCCCCTACCCCTATCTCAAACCCGGACAGACAGTCCCTTGAAGCTGCTGCCTATCCGGCGGACACACCCTACCTATTCTTTGTGGCGAGGCAGGACGGAACTCACGTTTTTTCAAAGACATATGACGAACACCGCAGACAGGTTTATCTGCATCAGATAAGAAGAGGCAAATAATGAGAGTAGCCGCCATAGACATAGGCTCAAACGCAGTAAGGCTCATAATAGCTGATATAGAACACGGAGTGCTTACTGAAATTGTTCACTCCGACAGAATAATAACCAGACTCGGCAGCGGGCTGAAGAATACCGGCAGAATATCTGAGGAATCTGTATTAAAAACACTGATAGCTCTACAAAAATTTATTACAGCAGCATCTGAGCATAAGTCGGAAAAAATAACCGCAGTGGCAACAAGCGCTGTGCGTGAATGTACTAATAAAGACGATTTGCTGATACCTGCAAAGGAAATAGGCATAGATATAAGTGTTATAAACGGTGAAACCGAAGCAGCTCTGGAGCTTGCGGGAGTTCAGGCGGGTATTGAAACCGGCGGGCAGAGAACTCTTATTTTTGATATAGGCGGAGGCTCCACCGAATTTATTTACACTGAGCCGAATGTACCTGTAAAGGTTATGAGCATTCCCCTCGGAGTTGTGAAAATGGCAGACTCCTATAACTTCCGTGAGCCTTGCATCGAAGAACATATGGACAGGATACGCATCCCTCTTTTCACCATTCTGAATGACGTGAAAAATGAGATGGATTTTCAGCCGGAATTACTAATCGGCAGTGCGGGCACACCCACAACCCTCGCAGCTATTGATCTAGGGATGACAGTATACGACTGGAAAAAAATAAACGGATACCCCTTGAAAAAATCGAGGATAGAACAAATATTCTCAAGGTTATGCTCGCTCTCGTCAGAGGAAAGACTTTCTATTCCCGGTATGGAAAAAGGAAGAGAGGATCTGCTCATACCCGGCACTCTGATAACTCTGGAGCTTATGAGTATGACAGGTATGGACACTCTTACAGTGTCCGATTTTGGTTTAAGGGAGGGTCTTGCTGTTGCAGCCGCTGTCAGTTAGTTTTATCGTAACACCTTTTGTAACGGGCTTTGTTGGTTATGTAACCAACTGGCTTGCCATCAAAATGCTTTTCCGCCCCCACAAGCGCAGGTGGTACTCCTTCGGCTGGATAGGTGTGATCCCACGCAACCGTTCAAAGCTTGCCTCCAAAGTCGGTATTATGGTGGGTGAAAAACTCATCGGAGAAGAGGAAATAGCAAAGGCTGTCAAATCAGACAACGTGCAGAGTGCTATATCCGATACAATTGAAAAAGAACTTGAAAATTTTCTAAAGACAGACCATGGAAGCATAAGCGATATCTTAGAAAAAATCGGTCTCCATGAAGAGACAGTGATAAAGAAACTCTCCGATATTCTTGCAGATGAAACAACCCTAAACAGCATAAGCGAGGCTCTTTCATCCATAACAGCTCCTATGCTTGAGCGGCTGGCAGATACGGAGCTGAACACTCTTGCTCCCGAAGGCGGTCTCGAACCTGTTATAAGGAAAGTTTTTACCGAAGGTAAATGGCAGCCCGCCGTTATAAACGAAATATCAAACAGGCTTAACAACCTTGTTCTTTCCGGCAAATCCTTTTCCGACCTGTTGCCTGATAAGCTCAATCAATCCACAGGAAAAGTGGCGGACTTTCTCACTGACAAGGCTCTGGATATTCTGGATAAACTTTTTGAGGATGAAAATTCAAGAAAAAAGGTTGCGGAAAGACTCATAAGCCTCAAAGACAGCATGTTCGGCGGCAGCGGGTTTGATCAGCTCAAGCTAGGCTTTCTCAATATGTTTCTCAATGAGGACAGTATAAACGACCTTGTTCAGGAGCATCTGCCTAAACTGATTAATGGAATCAAAACAGATCCGGCGCTCAAACAGCGCATCTCAAAAGGGATCAAAGGTAAAATTGACGAATTTCTCAAGAAACCTCTTTACGCCCATGCGGGCAAAATAGGCTTTGAAACAATATACGAAGTCAGAAGTGATTACATCACCCGCATTCAGAAATACCTTTCTTCAGAAAGCTTTGCCGAAAGCATATCAAAAGCCGCCTGCATGATGCTCGAAGAAAGGGGAGCCACAATAGGCTCGGCGGCGAAAATGATAGGAATAGACCTCAAAAACGAAGGTACTGCGTCTGCGCTCATCACAAGGCTTGCCGGCTCAGGTGTACTAAAAAACACTCTGCCCCATGCAATATACAAAATACTAAAAAGCATAAGAGCTGCAAACCTCTATGACGGCATGCCTAAGAAATCATTTTTTGCCGTTAAGGCAAAACTCACAGATGAGATAAACATTCTTCTGGAAAAAAATGTGCCGGGCATGGTGCGTGCGGTTGATCTGCCGGGAATCGTTGAGAAAAAAATAAATACACTAAATCTTTATGAGGTTGAGGATATTCTCTTCGACTTCATGAAGGACCAGTTCAAATGGATCAACAGACTTGGTTTTGTTCTGGGTTTTATTTTCGGGCTTGTTCAGGTTGCTGTGCTTATTTTTATGCAGACCCAATAATATATTACGCAAGCTAACTAAAAATTACTTCTTGCAAAATGACTTACAAATACAATATTCTGGCTACTAATTTATATGTAGTATTTTACGGTGATTGGTGAACGAGTTCAACATTCGGGAAATTATTGAAAAGGAAAGTGTGATAACTCACTTCCAGCCTATCATCAGCCTGAAGGAGAAACGGGTTGTGGGGATAGAGGCTCTCAGCAGAGGTATTAAGCCTGTCTGCGGTTCTGTTATCCCTCCTGCCGCAATGTTTGAGTCTGCAAAGCAAAATAACTGCCTTGTGGAGCTGGACAGGCTATGTCGTAAGAAAGCTCTGGAAAACTTCCGTGAATTCGCTCAAAATGAAGAGCTTATTCTCTTTATAAACCTTGACGCATCCATACTTGATATGATCGAAATAAACGGCAAGTCATGGACAAAGTCCTTTGCTGATGCTGCAGGCATCGACTGCAGCATGATCGCCATAGAAATTGTTGAATCCCGTGTGGAGAAGAATGAAAACCTCGTTCACTTCGTAAATAAGCATAAAGATTACGGTTTTTTTGTAACTCTGGATGATTTCGGCGCATATCACTCTAATCTGGACCGCATAGTCAAATCAAAGCCGAATATCATCAAAATCGACCGTTCTCTTGTTGCCAATATGAATAATGATTACTACCAGCAGTCCATAGTTCGCTCAATAATTGAACTCTCACGGAAAATAGGCTCCCTCACACTGGCAGAAGGACTTGAGACAGAAGAGGATATTATAAAATGCTACGAGCTTGGAGTAGATCTTTTTCAGGGATTTTACTTCAGCGAACCGGTAAGCGAGTTTGAAAAGATAAAAGAAAGCTGCTCTGAAGAAATTAAAAAAATATCTAAAAGCATCAAAATTCATCTCAATGGCATCATCAGCAGAAAACAACAGCAGCATAAGCATTTTGAAGCTATACTTGACAATATTGTTGACGAAATACGTTCATCAGGCGAAGCGGCAGAAATCCGTTTTCTTGAAGAAATTATTGGCAGACATCAGGAAATAGAAAAAATCTGCATCCTTGACAGTGAAGGAATTCAGACCTCTCAGGCGGTCAGCGGGACGTGTGTTTCTAAGAACGGCTTCCACAGGTTATACTGGCCAAGCACCGAAAATATGGATCATTCGTTAAAAGATTATTATTATTTTTTAATGCGTCTTGATATTAAAAAGTTTTATACTGATCCTTTCATGTCCATTTTATCCGGCAGATTATGCAGAACCATGTCTTCCAGATATATACGTAACGGACATGAAGAGGTTGTCTGCATTGACTTTGTGGAGATGGAGACAGAGTTTAACCTTAAAAAAAGCAGTTCGCTGTGAGCAAGGTGAGTCATTTGAATTTTGATATAAAAGAGATACTGGACAAGGAATCAATCATAACCGCTTTTCAGCCCATAGTCAGTCTGAAACGCAAGAAAATAGTCGGTCTTGAAGCTCTTACCAGAGGGTGCAGCCCATCTGATGAAAGTATCATTCCCCCTAACCTGCTTTTTGAATCAGCAGAACAAAACGGTAAATCAATAGAGCTGGACAGACTCTGCCGCAGAACCGCAATCAAAAACTTCCATAAAATCAAAAACCACAGAGATATGGTTCTGTTTGTAAACCTCAACACCTCCGTGCTTAATCAGGATGGTGAACTCCAGATGCTCACTAAATATTATGCAGACTCCGAAGGGATTGATTACAGCAACATCGCCATAGAAATTGTGGAATCAGCGGTTGAGAATAACGACAAGCTCATAGAAGTTATAGAAAAGTACAGGGAAATCGGCTTTTTTGTGGCGCTTGATGATTTCGGCGCTCTTCATTCAAACCTTAACAGGCTGGTGATCACCAAGCCTGATATTATCAAGATCGACCGCTGTCTGGTGCATAATGTCAGCAAAAGCTATTACCAGCGTTCAATAATCAAATCGATCATAGAACTTGCAAAGACAATCGGGTCACTGACACTTGCCGAAGGGCTTGAGGAAGAGGTTGATATCCTCACCTGCTATGAAATGGGTATAGATCTGTATCAGGGATTTTACTTCGCAAGACCAGGCGCATACGATGAAATAGCCGTGGAAAGCTGCCTCAATAAAGTTCTGACCTGCGCAGATAAAATAAAGAAAAATATTGAAACCTCCATCCATGAGAATAAAGAGAAGCATAAGGAAAACCAGAAGATAATCGAAGAGGTCGAAGGCAGGCTCAACAAGCTGGCGATAAAAGACTTTTTTCAGGAGTTTCAGGAAACGGCAAACGGAAATGATTCGGTTCAGTGCATTTACCTTCTTGATTCGAGCGGTACACAGATAGGTCCGACCATCTGCGGATGCGGCAAAAAAAACCTGAAACATAATCATTTTTTCAGACCCGCAGAAGAGCTGGATGACCACTCACTGAAAGATTATTATTACTACATAAGCCACTTAGGGCTTGAAAGATTCTACACGAACCCCTATATATCCCTCGCCTCCGGTCAGCTTTGCAGAACAGCATCATTCCGGACAAACGCAGGCGCAAAGGATTATATCGTCTGTATAGACTTCATAGAGCAGAAACTAGATATTCAGGATTAAAGAACAGGTCCCAGAGTACGGCACACTCCTTCAAATACACGAAGGGCAAAGGGACGTGCTTTGATCTTTTTAAGATCCATTTCCTCCGAATGGCAGAGATAATACTTCACAAGCCGTCCCACATCCTCCGCAAATGCGCCAGAATAAGCAACGATATTAAGCTCGAAGTTGATCTTAAAGCTTCTGCCGTCCATGTTCGCTGAACCCGTAATCACAAAATAATCATCTATCACTACAATCTTGGCGTGAAGCATTATGCCTTTTGTCTCATATATCTTAACGCCGTTCTCGATCAACTCTTCATAATACGAACGTCCGGCAGCGGCGGCAAGCGGCTGATTGTTCTTACCGGGGAGGATAACAGTGACATCTATCCCCTGACGGCTGATATTTTTCAGGGTTTCTATAACAGGCTGATCAGGAACAAGGTAAGGAGTAACTATGACAACAGACTTTCTCGCCCTGTTCAGTGTACTGAAAAGCGTGCTGTATATCAGCGGGCGTGGCATATGCGGACCGGAGGGAACAACCTGAAGCGTGGTATCCCCGCCCCGCTCAACCTGAGCGCTTTTTATCAGCTCTTCAATATTCTCACCTGTTGCAAAAAGCCAGTCCTCAGCGAAAACCTCTTCAACAGGGTACACTGCATCCCCTTCAAATGAAAGGTGTGCATCAAACCATTTTCTGTTGCCGAACAGACCGCCCATGTATTCACTGCCGATATTCATTCCGCCTGTGTAGCAGATGCGTCCGTCTATTACGGCTATCTTCCTGTGGTTGCGGAAGTTCATCCTTGAAACAGTTTTAAAACCCAGAGGCGGATGAAATACAGCTATATTCACCTTGCTTTTCTTCAGCCTTCTGTAAGTTCTGCTGAGAGTAAAAAGAAAAGAGCCGAAACCATCCACAAGAAGGAAAACCTTAACGCCTCTTTCGGCAGTTTCGATAAGCATATCAGCAAAAAATTTCCCTGCAAAATCATTCCTGAATACGTAATATTCCATGAGAACATACTTCTCTGCACCGCTTATATCTTCACCCAGAAGAGAATATTTCTCTCCGCCGCCGATGATGAGTTTTAAGTTGCTGCACATATGCGGAGAAACGCCTGTGATATTTTCCACAAGGGCGCCAAGACCGCTTTTATCAAACTCTTCATCATGTTTTACGTATTTCTTGAGATCAATGGAACGGTAGGACTTGAATTTCTGCTCAACCATGCGCTTAAGCCTCGGATTACCGAGAAGAATATACATCACAGCGCCCACGAAAGGGAAAAGCACCACAACCATCAGCCAAGAGAAGTTCGCCCTCGCTTCTCTCCTGCCTGAAAGGATAACAAGGACAAGAATAAGAGAAATTACCTCGCCCAGATGCTGAAAAAAGAAATTGACAAACGCTGTCATCATTTCCTGAATAAAACTCCCTGACGCAGTCCCTTTTCACGCATTACACTTTTGAGAAGATCAATAAACCCGTTTTTGGAAATTTCCCATTTCGGTGCGATAAGCGTGTCACCCGCTGCATCCCCCATAAGACGGGCGATAACGGTTTCATCCGGCAGAAGTGCTATGCACTCAGCAAGAATATCCGCATATTCACGCACGTCCATAACTTTAATTTTACCCTGTTTATAAATATTTTCAAGCTCTGTATCTTTTACGATGTGGAGGTGGTGAAACTTTACGGAGTGAACACCGCAGACAGCGGCAAAGCGGGTTGTTTCCATCATGTCCTCCCTTGTGTCATTGGGCAGACCAAGAATTATATGAGCGCATGACTTTATGCCCCGTTCAGATGTTTTCCGCACAGCATCAGCAAAATCATCCGCAGTATGCCCACGGTTTATAATGCGGAGTGTTTCAGGGTTGGAGGACTGAAGCCCATATTCCACAACAACTTCGTAGCGTTTATTTAACTCCGCCAGATAATCAAGTTTTTCATCATCTACAGTGTCTGGACGGGTGCCTATGTGAATAGAAACTATTCCATCGTCAATGAGTGCGCTTTCAAGCTTTGTTTTTATCTCACTCACAGAACCGTAAGTATTTGAGTATGACTGAAAATACACTATGTATGCGTTTATATTCTTCCGTTTAAGCGCCTCAATACGCTTCTTCACCTGCCCGGTTATCTCACCTGCTGAAGCACCGGAGAAGGATTCGTTATTGCAGTAAATGCACCCGTTGAGCCCCTTGGTTCCGTCCCTGTTGGGGCATGTGAATCCGGCATCAACAGGCACTTTCCAGACCTTCTGCCCGAAACGCCGGCGAAGATAGGTGTTTAAGTCAAGGTAAAGGTGTTCAGTTTCGTCATCTCTCATAAAGCCAAAAATAACTCTTAAAACTAAATTAATAAATAACAAAATGTTCTGTTATCTAAAACCTGCCGGCGGTCTGAAATCAGAAATTTCCTTTCTTGTATTTGTTGCTATAATATCTTACATTAATTCAAACTGTACT
>OBLN01000943.1_pt1 | contig 10361 bp, 8 predicted proteins | sample 1519301 | NCBI WGS metagenome assembly OBLN01 (sample SAMEA2452533, study PRJEB22499) | sediment metagenome | reverse complement strand
CCTTTACGCCGCGTGATGAGACCGATGAAGAAACGGCTTTCGATTTTGCCCCTCTGGACGAGGCGCCGCAAAGTGAAGAGCCCGCACCGGTGGCGCAAGACGAAGAGGCGTCGGAGCTCTCCTTTGCTCCGCGCGATGAGACACCGACGATCGACGCGCAGTCACAACCGGAACAGCCGGTCGATCTTTTCGCCCAAACAGACAGCGACGCCCCGCTCAGTGCGGAAGAGGAAACCCCGCAGTGGCAAGGCAGTCCTGAAGACTTTACCTTCGAAGACAGTGGTGAAGACTTCAGCTTCGATAGCGACGACTCCTGGTCCGGTGCGCAAACACCGGCACAAGAGGACAAAGACACCCCGTCGCCGCAGGACACCGAGGAATCGCCGGATTTCATCTTTGAACCGATCACCGGTGAAACCAAGGCGGCCGCCGCGCCGCGGGCACCATTTGCCGCTGAAGAAAGTTTTCCGTCACCGCAGGAGGGCATGAAGCCGTCCGTTACCGAGCCGCCTGAGGCCGAAAAAGGCCGCGCGTCAACACCGCATCCGCCGGAAAAAGCTCCGCGTCCGGAAAAACGCGGCACGTCAAAATTCCTGTTGTTCATCCTGTTCCTGCTGCTGGTGGCCGCCGGTGCCTACGGTTATTTCTATGCCACGCTCGGCACCACGGATATCCGGGTGATGATCCGCGAGATCCAGCAACGGGTCATGCCGTCTGAACCACAGCAGCCGCAAGGCGCACTGACGATCATCCGTTCGGAAAGCTTCTATATCGACAACAGCGAAGCCGGGCCCTTGTTTGTCATCCAAGGCACCATTCGCAACGATTATAAGCAACCGCGCGCGGAACTCAGCGTGACCGCGACGCTCTATAAAGACAAGGGGCAGCCGTTCACCAAAAAGACGGTGTATTGCGGCAATGAGATCACGCGTAACGATCTTGCCACCAAACCTTATCAGGATTTGGCGGAAGCGATGAGCAACCCATTCGGCACGGCTCTGGCCAATGTCGGTGTCGCACCGGGCACCGTCCTGCCGTTTACCGTCGTGTTTAACGATCTCTCCGACGATTTGAGCGAGTTCAGTATCGAGCCGGCAAACTCCAAAGCCGCATCACACTGATGAGCATTCTTTCCGATTCACCATGCCGTAGCAGCCTCCCTGCTACGGCATCTTTTTTTTATTGAAATTAAAACTGCTGTCCCGTTCAACCGGGCGACGGCACGTCCCAAAGATCGACAGGTAAATCCTCCTGAAATCTGCGGCCCCCAGCCACGCCGCCCCGCGTAAAAATGCTTGCCATTTCGATGAAACAACGTATACATAAGTTGTGTTTAGCAGCACTAAAAAGGACAAAAGCCCTTGCATTATAAAGGATATTTAGCTATCCTCTATAACGCTTTACTGCTCTTTTTTCCCTTAAAAACAACTAGTTAAGAAAACAAATCCATTTTATTTGCCAACTGATAAAACGGCATTATGTAATCTGATTACATAGATACCCCCCGTGGGAGGAGAACCGGTTATGGATATTCTTGCATTGAACTGCGGCAGCTCATCTGTCAAGTATCAGTTATTTAACTGGGACAAAAAGGAAGTGATTGCCAAGGGCGTGGTGGAACGCGTCACCATCGGCGACTCGTTCATCGCGCACGAAGTTCCCGGCCGTGACACGTATAAGGAACAATCCGAATGCCCGGATCATCGGGTGGCCATTGACCTGATTATTCGCACCCTGACGCATCCGGGCCACGGGGTTGTGAAACAGATGGCGGAGATTTCCGCGGTCGGGCATCGCGTGGTCCACGGTGGTGAGAAGTTCACCTGTTCGGTGCGCATTGACGACGAAGTCCTTAACGCCATTCGCAGCGTCCAACACCTCGCCCCGCTGCACAACCCCCCCAACATTTCCGGTATTGAAGCCGCCCAGGCGGTTTTGCCCAATGTCCCGCACATCGCGATCTTCGATACGGCCTTTCACCAAACCATGCCGCCCCATGCCTACACCTATCCACTGCCTTACGAATGGTATGAGGAGTACGGTGTGCGCCGTTACGGATTTCACGGCACCAGTCATCTCTACGTGTCAAAACGGGCCGCCATCAACCTCGGCAAGCCGCTCGAAGAATGCAACATTATCACCCTGCATATCGGCAACGGTGTTTCCCACACGGCCATTAAGGGCGGCCGTTCCATGGACACCAGCATGGGCTTGACGCCGCTGGAAGGTGCCATGATGGGAACCCGCTGCGGCGACATCGATCCGGCGATTCCGCCGTTCATCATGGACCAGGAAGGCTGTACCCCGCGTGAAATCGATTCGATTCTCAACAAGAAATCGGGCTTGCTCGGCATCACCGGGCGCTTTACCGACCGCCGCGATGTGATCACGGAAGCGGAAAAAGGGGATGACCGCTGTCAGCTGGCTTTGGATGTGGAAGCCTATCGGCTGAAAAAATACATCGGCTCCTATGCTGCCGCTTTGGGCGGTGTCGATGCCATTGTCTTTACGGCCGGTGTCGGTGAAAATGCCGGGATCATCCGCCAGAAGGCCCTGGAAGGCCTGGAGTTCATGGGGATCAAACTGGATGTGGAGAAAAATCTTAAAACGTTCAGCAAAAGCGGTGAAACGGAAATCACCCTGCCCGGCTCACCGGTGAAGGTTTTTGTCATTCCGACCAACGAAGAACTGGTGTTTGTCGAAGACGTGGTGGCGATTCTCGATGATACCTATACCGACCACACCAAATTCCCCTATACCTTCACGGCCCAGGACTATACCCCTTGATGGTATTTTAGCCTTGTGCCATGCATTGAATCGCAAAAAAGCCCGCATCGATGATACGGGCTTTTTTGCGACGTTGTGCCGTCATGGGCGAATGCGCCGAATGACCGCCTTTCAATCAACCTTGCGCCTGAACCGCCGTAATCGCGGCCACGCTGATAATGTCCTCCACCGAACAGCCGCGCGACAGATCATTCACCGGCTTGGCCAGGCCCTGGATAATCGGTCCGACCGCTTCGGCTCCGGCAACCCGCTCAACCAATTTGTAGCCGATATTCCCCGCATCCAGATCCGGAAAAATCAGCGTATTGGCCTTACCGGCTACCGGAGAACCGGGAGCCTTCTTCTCACCAACTTTGGGCAACAGGGCGGCATCCGCCTGAAGTTCACCGTCGATCTGCAGTTGCGGATCCAGCTGTTTGGCAAGCGCCAGCGCTTCAAGAACCTTGTCGGCATCTTCATGTGCGGCACTGCCTTTGGTTGAAAACGACAACATGGCCACCCGGGCGTCGACACCGAGGAAACTTTTGCAGCTGCTTGCCGTGGACACGGCAATTTCCGCCAGTGCCTGGGCATCGGGATTGGGGTTAACCGCACAATCGGCGAACAATAAAATGCCGTTTTCACCAAAATCGGGATTTTTGGTGACCATGAGGAACACGGAAGACACCGTCTTCATGCCCGGGGCGGTGCCGATGACCTGAAACGCGGCACGCAGCACATCCCCCGTGGTATTGAAAGCACCGGCGACGGCGCCGCCGGCATCCCCTTTGCGGACCATCATCGAGGCAAAATAGAGATTGTCTTCGGCGGTCAGCAGCTCACGGGCCTGCTCGGGCGTCAGGCCCTTTTTCTTGCGCAGTTCAACCAGCTCGGCGACATAGTCATCCAGCTGAGAGGCCGCGGTTGGATCGAGAATCGTCAAGATCGGAAGAGACGCCAAGCTCGGATGCCTTGGCCTGTAATGCCGCCTCACTGCCCAGCAGAACAATGTTGGCCAAGCCATCGGCCACAATCCGTCCCGCCGCCTGAATCATGCGATCGTCATAGCCCTCGGGCAAAACAACCGTCTGCAGGCTGGTGCGCGCTTTTGCTTTGATCTGATCTACCAGATGCATACCTCCTCCTATCCTATAAAACATGGTTTGATTGCTCAGCTTTTTATACCTGATTCGCCAAACCGTCGTCAACCCTATTCCAGCGGACCTACGCGAAGACAACAAAAAGAGATTAGGCGCAACAGGGAACATACGCTATACTGAGCCGGCAGTAAAATAAGACGAGCGCACGACTTCCTTTCCCCAGACGATTTCAGGTGGCCTGAATCCCGGCGCTGTCACTAACTCCGTTTACCAGGATGTCCGTCAACACCTCAGGTGCTCATGACCTCTTCCTCCACCAGATACAACACCCTACTCATCGGCCTGATTTTGTCGCTACTGCTCCATGCGACCCTGCTGTTACTCAACATTGAGTGGCCTGAAGAAAAACAGCCGGAAAAAAAGCCGATTCTGGTTGAGGTACAGCCGACCGTGCCGGTTCAGGAAACCGCAATTCCGTCGAAAACCGAACCACCCAAGCAAGCAAAGCGCACCGGAGCCGTGGACCATCAGGTCGTCAAGGAGCAAGCCCCTCCCGGACAAAACATGGAAGACAGCTCGCCGCAACTCGCCCAGCCCGCCCCGGCAAAACCAAAGACGGCGCCCCCACCCAAGCCCAATAAAGTGGAAAAGCCGGTGCCGACGGTCACGGTTGATCCGCAACAGCCGGATACGACGCCGGAGGTGCAACCGAAGCAACCTCTTCCCAGCCTGGATCAACTGCTGCAAACGGCCAATAATGCCGCGGCCAATATTACCCAACAGGCCCAGACCAAAGCACGTCCCGATGTCGAGCCCGGCGACGACCTGTTGCTCAACATGCGTGAGGACAAACTGTTTTCATTTTTCTCCCGCTTTAAAAAACAGATCTACGGCGTGTGGAATTATCCGGAGGAATCCATGAAGCGGCGCCAGCAGGGTGTGGCGTTACTGAAAATCGTCATTAACCGCGATGGCAGCGTTGAAGATGTGGATTTGGTCTCCGCCTCGGGATTCGAACGTCTGGACCGTGAAGCGATTGCGGCTATTTTTAAGGCGCAGCCTTACGGTGCGCTGCCTGAAAGCTACCCGGAAGATCAGTTGACCATCATGGCGTATTTTGAATACATCCTCGGTCAGCGATTACCCAATATTTACCGACCGCGATGAGCTCTCTCAACGCCGCACCATGATCAAAAAAAAGAGGCTCACAGTTGCGAGCCTCTTTTTTATCGAACACTATCAGTCGTCACACTCAGCGCGCCAGGCGTTGCATGGCACTATGCACCGTGTTAAACAGCAACATGGTAATGGTCATGGGACCGACCCCTCCCGGCACGGGAGTGATGTAGCCGGCTTTTTTCTCGGCGGCTTCAAACTCGACATCACCGACCAGCTTCTTATCGCCAACCCGGTTGATGCCGACATCAATGACGACGGCTCCCGGTTTGATCCACGCGCCTTTGATCATTTCAGGACGGCCGACCGCGGCGATCACCACATCGGCACGACCGACATGGCCGGCCAGATCCGCGGTGCGTGAATGACAGATGGTAACGGTGGCATTTTCCGCCAGGCACATCAGCGCCACCGGCTTGCCGACAATATTGGACCGACCGACGACAACCACCTCTTTACCGTTCAGGTCGTAGTTGATCGATTCGAGCATTTTCATGACACCGTAGGGGGTACAGGAACGGAATGTCGGATTGCCGGTGACCAGACAACCGACATTGAACGGATGAAATCCGTCAACATCCTTGAGCGGGGAGATCGCATTGAGAATGCAATCTTCATCAATATGGTCCGGCAGCGGCAATTGCACCAGAATGCCGTCGATCCGCTCATCGTTGTTGAGTTTATCGATCAGAGCCAGCAATTCCTCCTGAGAGGTTGCGGCGGGGAGCTTGTGCTCATCGGAAAAAATCCCGGTCGCGGCACAGGCCTTCTCTTTCATGCTGACATAAACACGACTTGCCGGGTCGTCACCAACCAGAACCACCGCCAAACCGGGCGTCACCCCTTTGGCCGTCAATTCGGCCACTTGTGTCGTCATCTGTTCGCGCATCTTTGCGGCGAGCGCTTTTCCATCAATCAACTGCCCCATAACTACCCTCCTTGACGGGTTTCCCCGCGATCAATGATTACGGTCGATGGGCATTCCCAACGGATCAGGATGCCTTCGGACACCCGCCACAACTGCCGTCGGCCGCTGCGGAACAGGATGGAGCCGATTTGGAGGCCGAGTAGCCCTGGTCATACCAGCCGCCCCCCTTAAGCGCAAAACCGCTTTGGGAGATCAACTTTTTGACCGGGCCCTGACACTCCCGACATGTTTCAACAGGCGCGTCGGAAAATTTCTGGCGCACCTCAAAGACCAATCCACACTTCTGGCATTGATATTCGTACATCGGCATAGCATATACTCCTTTATTGCTTGAACCCGCCGCTAAAGTAATCAGCTGCCTCGCTTTTGTCAAGTCAACCGACAGCGCTCTGAAGAAACCGGCGCAACAATCGATTTTACACCAATCTCGGCAATCGGACCAACCCGTTGAGGGCTTTTTAAAGACGTTTTTACTCTCTGCTCAAAAAAGCTAATAAAATATGTAAAAGGTATTGTTTTTCACCGCTGCTTTCTGGGAAACTACCGGCCGTTGTGGTACAGTTCACAAAAAGGACTTTCTAATGTCAGCCATCGAACAACTTCTCTCCCACGATCAATGCAACCGCCTGCCTACGCCACCGGCGATCGCCATGCGGATTCTCGATGAGGTGCATAAAGAGGAGCCCTCTTTTCGTCGGCTGGCGGCATTGATCACCGCGGACCCGGCGTTGACTACACGGGTTCTGCGCATTGCCAATTCGGCGATGTATGCTCCGGTGTCGCGTATAGACAACCTGGAATCGGCTCTGACACGCCTGGGGATCACCACAGTCACCAATATCGCCCTGTCCTTCATCCTCGTCGGCCACTTCAACGGCAATGAAGTCGGTGGATTCAACTTTACCTATTTCTGGAAACGCGCGGTCACCTCGGCGGTCAGCGCCAATCTGATTGCTCAAAAAATCTGTCGGGCGAACGATAACATTTTCATCACGGCCTTACTGCAGGACATCGGTATCCTCATTGCGTATCTGTGCCTGGATGACTACAAAACGATCTTCGATCCGGACCGGCGTCGCCAACACACAATAAAAGCGGTGGAACAGAAGAGCTTCGGTTTTGCCCACTCGCAGCTCGGCTCGGAAATCCTTGAGCACTGGGGCGTTCCGGAAGCGATCTACAAACCCATTCGTTACCATCACCTTTCCGATGATGTTCCCGAGCCTTATGATTGTCCGGCCCACGTCATTAATCTTGCCGACAAGATTTCCGCCGTCTTTCACGGCCGCCCGGTTCCGGAAAAACTCAAAGTGTTTCGCCAGACCCTCCAGACACGCTACCAACTTTCCGACACCACCATCGCCAAGTTGATTGAGGACATTTCCGAACAGAGTATGCAGATCCTGTCCTTCTTTGAAATCCCCTCCGACAAGATGAAATCCCCGGCTGAGATTCTTCAGGATGCAAACGAGCAGTTGGCCCGACTTAACCTGACCAGCAATCAGTTGCTCGACCAATACCGTCAGGAAAAAGAGGCGGCGGTATTGGAGCGCCAGGAACTTGCCGCCGTCAACACGGAACTCAGCCGCCTGGCGTTTGAAGACAGTCTGACCGGCCTGTACAACCTGCGTTATTTCCACGACTACTTTGATCGTGAATTGCAGCGCTCCGCGCGCTATGGAACGGTTTTTTCCCTGCTGATGTTCGATATCGACAACTTCAAGACGATCAATGACAGCCACGGCCATCAAGCCGGGGACAAGGTTTTAATCGAGATCGCCGCCCTGTCGCGCAAGATGCTGCGCAATACCGATGTGATGGTCCGCTATGGTGGCGAGGAATTTGCCGCCCTGCTTCCCGAAACGGCCTTGGAACCGGCGTACGAGATTGCCAACCGGTTGCGACAGGAAATCGAAAAGCTCTGTGTCGACTGGAAGGGCAAAGTCCTCCAGGTCACGGTCAGTATGGGATTGGCGTTTTACGATCCCAAACTGGGTGCAAAGGACAAAAACCAGTTGATCGACATCGCCGATAAAGGTCTCTACCAATCAAAAAGCGCCGGGAAGAATTGCATCAGCATGCCTCAACGGCACGATTAAATCGCGCCGTTCTCCTGTTCTGCATCCCTCTTATAAAGGAACATTTTTGCGCCGATGTTTTACCTGATCCTCGTGTCCGTGATCTGGGCCTTTTCTTTCGGCCTAATTAAAGGACAACTGACCGGCCTTGACCCCAGCCTCGTTGCCGCGGCCCGGCTGCTACTCAGCTTACTGGTCTTTCTCCCGTTTCTGCGCCTGCGGCGCTGTCGCCTCCATCAGATGGTCGCGCTCATCCTTATCGGGGCGGTCCAATATGGCTTGATGTACGTGGCCTACACGGCGTCATTCCACTATCTGCATGCTTATGAGGTCGCGCTCTTCACCATCTTCACCCCGATCTATGTCACGTTGATCAACGATCTGTTCAGCCGCCGCTTCCACCGCCGTTTTTTCTACGCCGCTTTGCTCGCGGTGATCGGCACCGCCATCGTTCTTTACCGCGACTTTCATCACGGCGATTTTCGTCAGGGTTTTATCCTGCTCCAAGGGGCCAACCTGTGCTTTGCCTTCGGCCAGGTGGCCTATACCCGGATGATGAAAAACGTTGCGCAGAGCGATCTGCAGGTTTTCGGCCTGCTCTATCTCGGCGCCGTTCTCGGCACGCTGCCCATGGTCTGGGGAAAATCAATCCACGCCGTGCTGCAGCTGACGCCGGCACAGTCGGCGGCATTGGTCTATCTGGGAATTCTCGCCTCAGGCGTGTGCTTTTTTCTGTGGAATCATGGGGCCCGTCAGGTCAATGCCGGCACCCTGGCGGTGTGCAATAATTTAAAAATTCCTTTGGCCATCGCCTGCTCGGCGCTGGTGTTTTCGGAGACGGTCCATTGGCCGCAATTGCTGATCGGCTCGGCGATTTTAGGGGTTTCGTTGCTGCTCAACCATTGGCACCTGCAGCGGCTGCGCTGAGACCATCAAAACAGATAGAGAAGCTGCGCGGAAAACCGGTTGGGCAAGTCATCCAAAATGGTATTGCTCACGGAAGATTCGTGCTGCCGGGGTGCCTCCCCCGCGCGAATTTCATAGGTCAATTTACCGCGCAACGTTGCACTGAAACGATACAGGACACCCAGGCTCAGTGTCTTGAATTCGCGTTCGCCATTGGTTTCCGTCCCCAGATCGAGGCGGTCATAGCGGGCATTGAGCCAAAAGTCGGTAAAGATTTGACAGCCGATATCGAAGTACCAGCCCAAGGCCTGGTCTTCGGGCAACACATTGTATCCGGCAACCGACAAGCCGTTATTGCTGACCGTTCCGGGGACCGCGCCACCATCCGTTCCGGAAAAAATCATTCCGTCGGCCTTAACGATCTCGCTTTCAATACGCAGGTTCTGCCACAATAACGTGGTGCCCATGCCATAACGACACCGGCGAAATACCCGTTCAGCATGGCTGACACCGACGTCGAGATTACGCTGTCCGTCCTGATACCAGGCAAACACCTTCCACCCCTGACGCTGCACCCCTTTGCCAACCCCGCGCAACCGTTCCGCCGCCAGGTAAAGGTACAGATCGGGATTGTCGTTGTCGTCCTGCAAGTTGAGCCCATGGCCGTTGGCCAGCATCGCCGCATAGGTCAACTCCCACGGCTTGACGTTGAATGTGTTGAAAATCATGACACCGATATCGCGGCAACACCCCGCCACACCGGGCTGATTGACGTCGCTGGGATCACTGCCGTCGGCATCGAAAAAGCGTTCCTGCATCAGCATATTGGTCATGTTGGTCAGGTTGATATAATTGCAGGGCGGGACAAAGCCGAGCGACTCTTCAACGGCAGGGGTTTTAAACATGCCGATCCGGACACGTGCCCAGGGGAGATGATTCAATGTGATGCTGCTTTCAATCAGGCGAACGCGATTGTGCTCATCAATGCGCGAGGCGGAGTTGTTGCCGCTGACGGTTTTCAGACTGTAATTGATGTTGTCCGTCAGGGCACCGCGAATCCCCAACTGCAGTTTTCTCAGGTTAAACTCCGCTGAAGAGCGCAGGTTGGGTGATACCACACCGGAATTCATGGCCGTGCCGCTAAAAGGACCCGCCGGAAGATCCCCGCCACCGGCATGAATGTAATCAAGCAGCAAAAAACCGCCGAAACGGAGGGGATCGGACTTTTTTTCCACCCCTTGCAGCATCAGCCAGTTGACCGCATCCGCCGTATCAGGGCACAGCACGTCACCACTGAAAAACAATACGACGGTCAGTACGACCCGACCAAGCCACAGCGGCAGGACCTTTCCCCGACAGCGCACAGCAACCTCCCCACCAACGTAATGAATGCAAGCAATTTCACAT
>OBLN01000942.1_pt1 | contig 10362 bp, 10 predicted proteins | sample 1519301 | NCBI WGS metagenome assembly OBLN01 (sample SAMEA2452533, study PRJEB22499) | sediment metagenome | reverse complement strand
GAACTGCTGGCCGATGATCCCATAGGTCAGAGTAGAGAAGATAATAGTGCCCCTATTAATCCATGCTACCTGAGGGCGCTGAAGAATGTTGATAGTGACCCAAATAATTCACTCTTCGTGGTTGAGCTGGACGGTAGTCTAGCGGGGATGTTGCAATTGACGTTTATTCCCGGCTTGACGTACATTGGGGCATGGCGTTGTCAAATCGAAGGCGTCAGAGTTCATAAAGACTTTAGAAATCGCGGTATTGGTAGACAAATGTTCGAATTTGCGATTAATCAAGCGAATTACCATGGCTGTCAGCTCGTACAGTTAACCAGCGATAAAAATAGAGAAGACGCGAAGCGATTCTATGAGAACATCGGTTTCGTAGCAACTCATGAAGGCATGAAGTTGAAACTCTAGTTTTTTGTTATTGTGATCTTAATTCACCGCTAGAGAATCAAACACGTGAAATTGTCCTTTAATTAAAGGAAACTTATATGAATATTTTATACATTAAACGAATAATACTTGTTGGAGCCGCATTACTCTGCTCTTCGCATACCGTAGCTGAGACCTCAAAAGATCTGCCTGATGACAATTCAAGTTTCAGCAAACAGGCTGAGCAAATCATCCAACCGTATGTTAATCAGTCATGGTTTTCTGGGAACGTTCTGATCTCAAACAAAAGCGGACAGTTATCAATACGCTCATTTGGTATGTCCAATATCGCTGATAAGACACCGAATAGCCGTTGCACACGCTTCAACATTGGCTCAATCGCGAAACACTATACAGCAGTCTTAGTATTGCAAATGATAGAGCAAGGAAAGTTATCTTATGAAACAAGGTTATCTGAATTTGATTTGGGCCTAGATGAAGAAATAGCAGCAAAAGTGTCGATCGAGCACCTACTTAAGCATCGTGCAGGGTTTGGAGATATCTTTATACCCGCTTACATGAATGACCCGCTTAGCTATGACTCGTTGGACAAAAAAGTCGAGTTACTGAAAGATCAACCGTTATTGTTCGAACCCGGTAGTGATTACCGCTATTCAAACTATGGCTATATATTGTTGGGAGCAATACTTGAAGGCGTTACAGGAAAAAGCTTTGCTACATTGCTAGAAGAAAAAGTTTTTTCTCCAATAGGCGCACAAGATAGTTCATTGCAGCATGAAGCAAACAGTCCCTGCCAATCAGAAGCCTATACATTCGCGCTGGATAAGTCGCTAAAACCAAGCCTATTGCGTGAAGTTGCCGGCCCTGATGGCGGAATTCAGTCAACAGTTGATGACGTATACAAGTTCTTCAATGCATTGTTTTTCAGTGATCAATTACTTAAGCGAGACGGGGATGCGTTCAAGCGCTTTTTTGGTACCGGCACACACCATGGGTCGTATGGTGGTGGCACGGGAGTAAGCGCGGCAGCAGAGGTCCTGCGAGATCAGCGGGTGATCATCGTGGTGTTAGCTAATAGTGATGAATTAGTAGCAGAACGAATTTCAACTCAGTTGACCAAAATACTGCGGCAAGAACCCATAGAGAAGTTTAAACTTCCAGCAAAGCACTTTGTATATGACCAGTATAAAGCCCTGGGACTTGAGCACTTTAAACGTGACTTCCCTGAGTTATTCAAGGCCAACGGTTACACAGGTTTTATGGGACGCCCTCTAAATGAAGCGGGATTAAACTTAGCAAAAAATGGTAAAGGCCATGAAGCACTTGAAGTTATCAGTACACTCAGTCACTTCTATCCAGAAGCGCCACAAGCATATGACAGTCTGGCGTACATACATTATTTGTTGGGCGATAAAGCGGCTGCTCGAAAGGAGTTCAAAAAAGCTCGTGAGTTATCAGACGAGTTTAATAGTGATTATCATCAAACAAATTATGATTACTAGCCACCGGTATTGATATAAACGGTAAACTCTACTCAAATACTGTTTTCTTTTCTAATATCACTCGGATTACGGCCTATCACTTTTTTGAATGCACGCGAAAATGATGATTCAGATTGGTAGCCGTAATCAAGTGCAATTGAGAGAATAGTATCGCTTGAGTTTAAAAGCGCTGAGTATGCCAAAGACATTCGCCACTCAGTTAAATAATCGATCGGAGAGTTTCCGACCAATTGTTTAAACTGGACTGCAAAGCTAGTTCGGGACATTCCAACTTCATGGGCTAATTGCTCTAGTGTCCAGTGGGTCGACGGCGACTCATGCACTAGCTCAATCGCTTTAGTGATACGAGAGTCATTGAGTGCACCGAACCATGCGTTGGCTTGTTGAGGATGCATTTCCAGGAACGACCGTATTGCTGTGATGACTAATATATCTGTCAATTTCGCTATTACACCAGATACCCCAGGACTTGTTCTTTGCGTTTCGTCTGATATTAACTCGCCTAAAGTTGTAATAATCTGACTGCAAGCTGTCTCACCGTTCGGAATATGTATTATATCGGGAAGAACACTCAACAAACGTAGAGTCAGTGGATGGTTTGATGTTACCGCGCCACACACTAATTCACAGGCCTCCCCTTGCCCACCAAAATCCAAAGTTTCATACCGCTCCGAGACGATTTTTATGGGTAAGTCGCTAAGCGGAGTTGGTGAAATTTGACTGCCATCAAACAGTTTATGGCCTTGTCCTAAAGGAAGCAGTACAAAATCCCCTTTTTGTAACCTTACATGTTTAGACTTAACATCAATTTCTGCTTCCCCCTCAATAATCATGTGAAACATCATGCATTGATCTATTGCGGGTAGTGAAACAGCCCATGGTTTCCTGAGAGTTGATTGGGTGAAAAATACACTATCCATCGTCATCTTACTAAGTATGTGACCGATGACGGTTTCATTGATTTTTGTGTTTATGCGTGATTTATAATCAAATGACATCTTGGTTGGAAGGCCTGATATGAGTAGTTTCAATAGTAGGTACTGTTCCCAAGATTGTCAATCGGAGCACATCTGTTGTTGATTGAAGTTATTAAGCTAAATCTTATTACCTGAATGAGAGAGGAATAATTATGTATTCCATGCTAACTGTACAACCAGCTATTTGAATTGAACAATCTGTGGAGCACTAGACAGTGTCCACTTCCCCGTTAGTGAAACATTACGAAGCTTTACGGTACTGAAAAAGCCAAAGAACTAATCAGGTAGGTTGCTCCAGAATGGCAAAAAATGCATGTCTTTGAGATAAGCCTCCTACAACCACCAGTAATATGGCTATAACAAATATTAAGCCCCCAAATTTCCGCACAGTTCATCCCTAAAAGCTAACGGGCAGTGACTGCGACATAATCGCTAAGCGCCACTGCGTTACTGTCCCAGTGACCGAAGGGAACGTGTTTATCCTTTTGTCATGTTTCTGCCCGCTGTGAGAGATAGAAAACATTCACTTTTTGTCACAGTGTAACTTTCCTGCCTTACCCCAATGCTCATCAACGAAATTTTGGAAAAAAACAGTAACTGCTTCTGCGGGTAATTCATACGCTTCTTCAAATGCTTCAGTTATTCTCTGAATTAATAACTGTTTTTGTTCTTTACTTCGACCTGGTGATTGTTGGATCCTTATTACTGGCATTAACAACCCTCTTTTTAAAAGTATAATTAACCTTGAATTGTAATCTGTTGCAGAAACATAACACCGCCCCAAACGCGAGTAACGTGTTGCGAATCGAGCGCCCAACGGGCGCGTTTTTAATAGTGCTTGTTATGCAATGACCCGGTCTCCGTGATTAGGTGGTGTTGATACCACAAGAAACACCAAGTCCTCAGTCTGAGGATTGCTCAGTTGATGAACTATTCCAGCTGGTACATGTATACCATTGCCTGCGGCCAGTTGAGATATATCACCGTTAACTTCCATCGTCGCCACTCCACTTGCGTACCTATTTTCTCGCACGTAGTGTTTCAATTAATGAAGCATCTACCCAGAATATATTGGCATTACCAGACTCATTTAAACGATGGAAAATAAGATATTTCCCGTCAGGAGTCACACTTGCCGCTGCATCCCAACCATCAGTATTGACCGTCGGGCCTAGATTGATAGCATCACCCCAAGTACCGTCATCTTGCTTAAAGCTAACGTATATATCTGCGCCCCCGAATCCTCCATCTCGGCGACTATCCCAAAGTAAATATGATTCGTCTGGGGCAATATATGGGTGGGCATTGAACGTACCTGAGTTTACGACTTCACCAAATGCCTGAGGCTCTTCTCTTACCCCATCTAACAGCCGCGAGTAGCGAATTATTCCATCGCCATCATCAGACCCCACCTCATCGAATACAAAAGTTCCTGCAAGGGAGCTCGTCATACGCATAATTCGGTATCCTTCAAAGTATTCACCTAGCCCTTTCGCATCTGACCAACCATCCGGAGTCAAGACTTTATATCGTCTACCTAGGTGCATCATTTTGCCGTTTGGCGCTATCATTGGTTGACCAACAGGCTTTGAAATGACAGATTCTTGCCACTGATTATTAATGTTTTCATAAACCACAAATTCGAGACCATTATCAGTTCCTGAATCGCGTAAAAAATAAAACGCGTCCATGTCTGGAGTGAATGTTCCACCATAGGTATAGCGCTCTGTCGAAACAATCCCAGGGGCAAATACTTTAGGCTCTGTTTTTGGTGGCGTTTGCCCCAAATAAGGGCCTCGTAATTGGTTTGATTTGCTCTGTGCAACATTGAGTCCACAGACAACCATTAAAAATGAAGCTATTAACTGTTTTAAATACATTTTTTCTCCGTTTATAAAAAAAACTGTAGCGATTTAAAGATGTTTACTTTCTAAATATAAACTTGACCGTTTTATACAAATAACAACGGGCCTACCCTGTTTCCCAAGCAAATGAACGCTCAATCTATACGTAAAATAGCAAGTGAGAAGCAGCAATACAGCTAACTCTTCAAGTATAGCTTAAACGCGTCCAACTAGATAAATAGAGCAACAACATATCCACTCGTTCGATAGCTGTGGTCACCTCTAACTACTTGCTTAACGGTACGTTTTTTACTACAGAATATGCAAACATACCCGATAAAAATATTACACCTCCTTTAACCTACTCGATTTCAGATACAATGAAGAGTATTGCGCATACGATTGTTCACAAGAAAAATAATGGTGAAATTTTGACTGGTTCAGTATTATCATCACTAAAAACAATATTATAAACATCGCAACCGCAGATAAAATGGTTGGGTCTGTCCATAAAGTAGCATTCAACATAAATTCATTGCTCCAGATCTTGGCCCAACCTCTAAAGTGTTGAGTAGCAGCAACTACAAAACCGAATCCCCCAATTTGTATGGTGATCAATTTGACCAGCCAATGATGGGCAAAAGGAAGCAACAACATAGCACCCAAAATACCAATAACAGTTCTTTGAGTTCTGCAATATGGGCACTCGTATACAACACCTGCGATATCCATCCACCAGGTTGCAATTGAAATAATGATCGCTAGAAATGCGATAATTTTACTTTTATTAAGGATCGTGACCGGAATTAACTTGTTCATAATAATTCATATTTGATTTTCGATAACCAAATAATAATTGAATAGTAGCAAGCTATGATAAGCATTTAGTACAGAATAACTTACCTATAATTCAAGTTATAATTGCCTGAAGTGCGTGAAAAATAAAGCACTCATGTTGGAGCGAACATTCCTCCATAGTTATATTGCTCTAACGACATAATCCTAAGGACAAGTACTATCGTTCCTGCTTTTGATAGTATTTACCCCCGACTAGCCTCACAATTAGCTTGATTTTCCCGAAGCAGCCTTGATACCAAGGACAATCATCAATAAAAAGCTACCAAAGGGAGTCATCATAGCTTGCACAAAACGCCCAGTGCACAGGTAATAGCGGTATAGATACCAATTTTCTCGAACATACTACCCTGAAATTATGAATTAGCTTTAAAGCGTTAAGTTCCCTTTTTTGCGTGCAAATAGAATCGACACCAATGACATTACTACAACTAGACTTGCAACAATAACTGCCAAGTCAAAACCAAGAAAGTGTTTAGTTAAATTACCAGACCGAACACTCGCTCCCACGAAAGGTGATAGGATATGAGAGAACACTACACCGCTCATAACGCAACAAGAAATCAAAGCAGGCAGAAGAATTTGCCCTCTAAGCCAAACCAGCCACAATACAATCATTCCTAAAGTAATATGAGTAAACAACTGCCACACTTCATGAAAACGTGCGTGCGGAGGCCACTGGGGGTTAAAGACATGGCTATGGTTCCACTCAAGCAAGGGAATCACTAGTATATAAAATAATGCTCCAACAGAAATCAGTAGTTTTGCAGTAAGTGACATATAGAGCTCCATAAAATGTCTTTATATCTCATTTTATATGAGCGACTTCTACCATTAGTACAAATTTCATGCCCATAAATTTAGTTATCTACTTATCTGATAGTTATTTGCTTGTTAGTTATTACTACACTAGCACCGCGGAAATTGGCTATTATATATTTTACTCTGGGCTTAGTGCGGGCAATCATCCAACTTAATTAAAATCGGAGCACACTTTCTTCATAAAAAAGTGAACTTGTACATTTGCAGTCACCTCCAACCCATCACTCACAAAATTATAGGTAATCGCAGCTCTGTTCTGGTATAAAAACTATTCTGACTATCAGCAAATAGCCTGAAATCAGCCCATCCCTTGCTAGATCCAAAGTGGAGTGACGATACTTCGGCAGTATAAAAATTAACTTCTCCCCTCCGGATACCATTATGAAGTATGGTGGTTGGATATAGCTAAGAGCGAATCCATTAGAATCTCTTCAGTTTAATGATTGCAGTGATCCTTCTTCCCAGGTTATTTCATTGTCGAGAAATGACAGAAAATACTGCTCAGTGTAAGCAGTCTCAATGTTGAGCTTACTTCGTCAAACTTGCGTATGACCGGTTCTCACTTGGCAAAACCAAAGGTTTAATCGTCTAAAAATATGTACTCCCTGCAAAGGTTTTGCAACTTTCAGCTAATCAAACCAACGCTTAAATAGGTCTAATATCGAAACATTCACTTTCTGCTACGGTTTATCCTTCAAAGTGAGTCTATAAAATTATGCCATTAAATCTAAGCGGAGATAGCATTATGATAGTATCTAACTTTCAGCGTATTGTTTTGAGTTTGGCAGGTATTACTGTCTTATTAATCGGCGGGTTTATTACACTAGAACCACATCTCTTTTATTCGAGTTATGGTATTATGCTGGGTAATGATCCCGACCTATTAAGTGAAGTTCGAGGCCCTGGTGCAAACCTTGCAGGACTCGGAGCGTTAATCATATTAGGGCTCTTCAAGCGTACGTTTGCTAGAACTTCAATAATTGTGGCGAAAGTCATTTTTATTGCCTTCCCAATTGGAAGACTAGTCGGAATCTTAGCTGATGGCATCCCATCACATGAAATTTTGACAGTTCTAGCTATCGAGATCGTGATAGGTATTTTATTATTTATAGCGTTTAGAAAGAAACAATAGCCTTCGGATTACTTTTATGCTGAAGTTTTCGAAAGTTCGTGTTATGGGATACCGCGGTACTGTGCATACGCAGCAATACAATATTATTTCGTACGGAGAGTACAGTGAATAGTTCCATAAAGTCAAAAATTCCGCTCTTATTTCTTGTTTGCATTTCGTTATGGTGGGGTTTCTATTATCAATCTAATAGCAAGCTTAATGATTATGGCAGTGCAAATTTTGAATGGCTGTTTCTTTTAGATGCGCTGATAGTGCTGCCGATAATTTGCTTCTTGTGCGTCAAAGATAAAAAAGAAGCCTTATTAAAATATATTATTTTAATGTGTTTGGCTGTATTCGTTGGTAGTTACATTATTCCCGAGCAAAGCAAGCTGATTTGGCACTATCTTGAAAACGGACGCTATTTTGTCTTGGCTGTTATTCTATTGTTTGAGCTAGTTGCAATTTCAACAGTGTATCTCGCGATTAAAGGAGCCCTTAGTAAGAATGAAGATCCCGACCTTTCTATTGAAAAGCCCATTAAACAATATTTAGGTGAAGGTCCCGTTGCAAAGCTATTGAGTTTCGAAACCCGCATGTGGACTTATGCGCTTTTCTCTAAGCGAGTAAAGTTAGAAAATTTTAGTGGCCAGCAGCACTTTACTTACCATAAGAAAGATGGGGCACAAAGCAATCTACATGGCTTTTTATTTTTGATAGCGTTTGAAACGCCAATTATGCATTTACTTTTACACTTTATTTGGTCACCATTCGCAGCAAATATCGTAACTTTACTGACTGTTTTTGGCCTAATATTTTTCTTTGCAGAGTACCGTGCAGTCTCAAGACGGCCCATTTCTTTGGTAGGAAATAACTTATTCATTCGATACGGTCTTTATCAACCATTGGTTATACCTTTAGACAACATAGCGAAAATCATTAAGAACACAGAGTTTGTTAAGCGTTCCAGGTTTGTAAAGCGTTACAATTACTCCGGCTACCCAAATGTTGAAATTGAACTGATTGATCCTGCGGGGAAAGTTAAGAGCGTATACATCGGAGTTGATAACGCTGAACAATTTATCTCGGCTGTATTAGCTGAGACATCAAAATATAATACTTCTTGCAGCGAACAAACCGCTGATGCGGTATTTTAACAATTCTTACGATATAGATTGCAATAGGCATTATGCTATTCACTGCTATCAGGAAGACGAATTAGTTTTGTTAAGCACACCGTGATATCACTTTAGATAAAGTGGTTACCAAATTAGTCCCTCTCCAAAGAATTGATGCAAAGTATTACTACCTCCCCAAGAGTGGCTCATGAGATTTCGAACGATCAGTAAATTGTTCCGGACACCTTGTAAAGATAATGAATTAGAAAATCATTAATATGACGTCTATGGATTGAACAGGTATTTTTCACAGGTGTTGCCATGAATAATTTTGATTTTAAGACAAGACGTTATCTTGTTTTAGGTAAAACAGGAAAAACTGGACGTAGAGTTGAACAGCTATTGACTGCTCGTGGGGCGTGGGTAAGAGGCCTATCCAGGGTAACCTCACCAGCTTTTGACTGGAATGATCAAACAGCTAATTGGCGAAATATATTCACCGGTTTTGACGCCATTTACGTGACATATCAACCGGACTTAGCGGTACCCCAAGCTGAGACTGATATTGCCCGACTTACCGTTGCTGCCCGTCAAGCCGGAGTTAAGCATATTGTTCTCTTGTCTGGCAGAGGAGAGTCCGGGGCTAGGAAAGCAGAGTTAATTCTTGCTGACAGTGGACTCAACTACCATGTAATTAGAGCAAGTTGGTTTAATCAAAACTTTACTGAAGGCTTTATTTCCGAAATGATAAACAATGGCGTGGTAGCACTACCAAAAGGAGATGTCCCTGAGCCATTCATTGACGCAAATGACATTGCTGAAGCCGTTGTTACTTGTTTGGTTGTACCAGCTATACCCGCTGGTGTTTATGAGGTAACAGGGCCTGAACTGCTTACTTTTAGAGAATGTGTAAGCAAGCTTTCTGAATATCTGGGAAAACCCATACAGTTTGTTGATATAAGCGTAGACGACTTTGTAAAACAGTTACGTCGCATGGGTTTTGGCGATAATATGTTGTGGTTAATGGATACACTATTTAATGAAGTGCTTGATGGAAGGAACAGTCAAATCACGGACTCTTTGCAATTATTGCTGCAGCGCGAGCCCACTCCCTTTGAAGAATTTTTAACTAAGGAAGTGCATTTAGTGCCCAAGCAAGTTGAGAACTCTGAGCTAGCATAACAGCTAGCTTTGAGTTTCATCCATCTTTAGTGAAAATACAACGATTGTCCAGAGTGTAATTACTAATAATTATTTGAAGGGGGTTTGCCAGAGATTCGAGCCGAGCAACATAATTGCGAGACAACATCGCCTAAGGTGATGCCCCTTCAGGGCGAAGAAGAAGCCAGTGTAATCCTATCAGGTGCGCCATATCCTTCTAACTAAGTCGGTTAGCCAGAAAGTCGTACACAAATTTGATACTTTGGTTGTGGCGGAGTTCCGAATGGCAAACTAACCAGGTGCTGTAGTCATATACAGAGCGAGCTCTGGGTAGTACGCACTCTAGCTCTTCAATAGTTTCACCAAGGTTTGTTGGTAGTAAAGCCAAACCTAAGCCCTGCTTTGCCATTTCTATATGGGCAAGTTGAAAGTCACTCAAGCAAACATAATTAATCCGTTCCTCTTCAATTCCTCCTTTGACTAAAACTTGAGTTAGGTAGTCAGTCTCAATAAAACCTATAATAGGCAACTCTGTTGAAATGTCAGCTTGTTTATTAATTGTGGCGCATAGTTCAGGTGTACCAAAAA
>OBLN01000941.1_pt1 | contig 10378 bp, 10 predicted proteins | sample 1519301 | NCBI WGS metagenome assembly OBLN01 (sample SAMEA2452533, study PRJEB22499) | sediment metagenome | reverse complement strand
GACATCAGCCCTTCAATGATTCTGAAGGGCACAAGGAAGAATCACAGAGTTGAGTTGAAGGTTGCCGATGCTGATCAGCCCTTTCTGTATGAAGATGCTCAGTTTGATTTCGTCTTTAATGTTAATCTTGTTCATTACATTGCCAATCTGGAGAGCCTCTTCGAAGAGAGTTTTAGAGTGCTGCAAAATGATGGAAGCGTGCTGACAGTTACCGATTCCTGCCAGGATATTGGTGAAAGAACGCTAACTCACTATTTCCCTGAAACACTTGAGATAGACAGGGCCAGATATCCCGGAAATTCGTCTATAACGTGTGCGATGAAGAAGGCGGGATTTGAAGGAATATACACTACAAAAGTCAAGACGACTTTCGAATTCAAGAAGAGACATTTTGAGCAGTACAGAAGCAAGGCATATTCTGCACTAAGATTAATGTCAGAGAAAGGGTTCATAGAAGGGATGAAGAGGCTTGAAGAGGACATGAAACACGGTCTCGTTATCGGGAAGAAAGCTTACACTCAGATCTGGGGTATAAAGATAGCTAAGAGGGATTTCGATCTACCCACAATCTTTGCTGTAGGCTTCAATGGAGAAAGTTCTAGATAAAAACCTTAGGAGGTGTGTGGTGAAAAAACTACTGTTGATTTCGTTGATTTTGATTCTTGGAGTTTCAGGTTTTTCTGTTGCAATCAGCGTCGGAATTGGCTTCAATCTTGATATGTCCTCCGGTTCGGTCGTGACACCCTTTTTTCTAAATTTTGCGGCAGGGATACCCCTGATACAGGGTGTAATTCATTCTTACCTCTTCTCGTTCAACTGGTCAAGCCTTGTGGTTAAAGGGTTCAGCATCCCTGAACATACGTACTTAGGGGTTCAGACGAGAATCCCGGTATACAAGAGTCTTTACGTAAAGGGGCAGCTTTTCTGGTCCCTGAACCACATCTTTGCTGTTGCAGGTGGAGATCGAGCGATCGCAGGCACTCCTCTGTATTCAAGAATAGGATTTGGAAGCTATTTCTCAAGAGTCGGACTGGATGCTGGCTTTGATGGATACTGGCAGCTAGATCCACGCAGTACTGTTCCTTTTGCCAGGCCATATATATCTGTGGACTACACCTTCTGACATTGGCTTCCTTCGTTTGCTCTCAATGCGGGTGCAAGTATCCCGCTGAATCGAAGAACTTCAGATGCGAGTGTGGAGGCGTCTTCGATTTGGAATACGATTCGTCCTTTCCTGTTGAGGAGATAGAAAAACGCACTCCCACTATGTGGCGTTATCGGGAGGCCCTTCCAATAGAGCATGATCGGTTCATCATATCTATGTCGGAAGGATTCACCCCATTGATCGAAGAGGAAATATGCAGACGTAAAGTGTTGATTAAGCAGGACTATCTCTTTCCTACAGGTTCCTATAAAGATAGAGGGGCAAGCGTGCTAGTAAGCTATGCCAAAGAGCACTCAATTGAATCAGTTGTCGAGGATTCGTCGGGAAATGCTGGATGTTCGATTTCAGCCTATTCTGCCAGGGCAGGCATATCTTGTGAGATATTCGTTCCCGAAGGGACTTCAGCGAGAAAACTAGATCAAATCAGTGCATATGGTGCCAGATTAAGGTTAGTTAGGGGTTCCAGAGAAGACACTGCGAGATCCATTCTTGGGAGTGCGTATGAAAGTTTCTACGCAAGTCATACTTACAATCCGGTCTTTCTTCACGGTACAAAGACCTTTTCTTTCGAGATTTGCGAACAACTTGGCTGGAAGGGCCCAGATACGATTGTTCTTCCTGTGGGAAACGGTACCTTATTACTTGGAGCGTCGATCGGGTTTCACGAAATGAAATCTGCGAGAATAATCGACAATATTCCGAAGATAATTGCAGTACAGTCAGAGAACTGTTCTCCACTTGTGCAAGCGTTTAATAGAAGGCTGGAGCAACCAGTGGATGTGGAAACAAAGTCTACGGTTGCTGAGGGAATTGCAATTGAAAGACCGGTAAGAGGGTCCCAAATACTTAGAGCAGTTCGAGATAGTGGTGGACTGTTTCTTAGTGTCTCAGAAATGGAAATAATTGAGGCCCGTAACGAAATGTCTAGACGAGGTCATTTTTTGGAACCAACTGCTGCAGCGACAATAGCGGGACTGAAGAAGTACATAGCCTTCTCAGATCCTGGTGAGTGTATCATCTCTGTGTTCACGGGACACGGCTTAAAAACAGGATGAGACCAATACAGGCCTTACGCCCACAGAAGGCTAGAGAACTTAGGTTTTCCTCTTTGGCAGACAAACCATTCTTCGATTGACCATAGCTGTTGCTCTTAATTCTTGAAGGTCATCAAGATGGAACTATTGCTCGAGGAATTGAAGGTCTTGAGATCCCGTTGGTGTATGCAGCCAGACAGATCAAAGCTAACTGGTAATTTCAGAAGTCTTTCTGCCAAATGAGTCTTTGACTTGAAGCGCTGCCTATATTGCGTTGACCATCTTACTCACGGGTTATATAATCGTAAGTAGGAGGTGGTTAAGTTGTTTTGGGATCCAACGTTCATTATACTTATTCCAGCAATTATCCTGGCAGCTTACGCCCAGTTTCTTGTTAGCTCGCGGTTTTCTCAGTATTCGAAAGTTAGGTCTACCTTCGGTTTTAACGGCACTCAGTTAGCCAGACAGCTTCTTGACAACGCGGGGCTTTACGACATTAAGATAGAAAGAATAAGAGGCAATCTCACTGATCACTATGATCCTAAGAAGAGGGTTGTACGATTATCGGATGCAACTCACAACAGCACATCAATAGCGGCCTTAGGAGTAGTCGCACATGAAATTGGCCACGCCATTCAAGACAAAGAAAAGTACGCTCCGCTGGTTGTTCGCAATGCAGTAGTACCTGTTGCACAGATAGGCTCTTCCCTCTCCTGGATTATCTTCATTATTGGGCTTCTTATGGTATCACCGATTCTAATCAGAATTGGAATCGTTGTCTTCTCGGCCTTTGTGTTTTTTACGCTGGTAACACTACCGGTAGAGTTCAATGCGAGTTCCAGAGCTAAGAAGCTCCTCGCTTCAATGGGAATGCCTTCGAAAGAGCTGAAAGGAGTAAGCTCCGTTCTAGGAGCAGCCGCGATGACGTATGTTGCATCTGCCGCCACTTCGATTCTTCAGTTGCTCAGAATGTTGGTGTTGTCGGGTGCTGGAAGAGATTGATGCAGGATGCTCGTTCGATAGCGCTGCAAACTTTGTCTTTCTTTGATGCAAACGGGTACATTTCTTTCAAGAAGGTGGAGATGGCTCTCTCCACGCTTTCTTCAAAAGACCGCTCTTTCTGTATAAACTTGATCTACGGAATTCTAAGAAAGAGAATCAGAATCGACTATGAGCTTGCCCGCTTTTTGAGGAAGCCCAGCAAAGTTCCAGTAGCGGTGAGAAATGTCTTGAGGATGGGGGTATTCCAGATCCAGTTTCTGGACAGTGTGCCTGAATACGCCTCAATAGACTCTTCGGTAAGTCTAGTAGGCGTAAAGGAGTTCAAAGGACTTGTGAATGCAGTTCTCAGAAAAATCGCTGATTCTGGCCCGTCGAAAGATCAACCGTTAAATGTCACCTATTCTCATCCGGAGTGGCTTGTGAATTATTGGAGAGATGTAGAGTGGATCGAAAGTCTGGAAGAGCTTCTTGAGTATAACCAAACACCTCCAGTACAGACAGTTATTGCCTCTGGCCGACAAGATGAACTTGTCGAAAAGGGTTTTATCTTCGACATGAGCCAGTACTCGGATCTTCTCAATATCTTTCAAAGAGGCGATCCCTCATACAAGCCTGAAAGCGTTGATGAGGTTGAGTATATCCTTTCGGGACTGGGCGTCCCAGTAGCAAAGCATAGCGGCACCCTTACGGGAAGAATAAATTCCATGCCTTGGCTATTACATTCTCTGAGTCTCAGTGCCTTTACAGAGGCTTTTCAGAAGGCGAAGGAGTTACTGAGTAGCTTCGCGAAAGAACACGATGATTTCATTTACTATAGCCAATCAATGACCGAAGAGGAGAACAATAGAGCTCTAAATTCTCTTAGTGAATTTGAACCGGTTGAAATGGAAGAGTTCTTTAAGAAACGGAGAATTGCCGCTGTATTCGATGGAAGTGGTTACTGGCTACAACCATCGAAAGCGCCACTTGTTGGTTATGTGGCCAGGATTAGGAGAGCAAGATGAAAGATATTCTTTCCCTTGGTCTTGACGAGATGAGAGGTCTGCTGCTTTCTAAAGAAGAAGCTGCTTTCAGAGCTGACCAGATCTTTAACTGGGTTTACAAGAAAAGAACTCTGGACTTTTCAGAAATGACGAATCTTCCCAAGGCTCTTCGAGGAGAACTGCCAGGATTACTGTACTTCCCGGCAATGAGGGCAGTTGAAAAGCAGTTTTCGAAAGACGGTACCGAAAAGTACTTGTGGAAACTCAAAGATGGGAATCAGATTGAGTCTGTTGTCTTGAGGCATCCGGGACATGTTACTTTCTGTATCTCTTCTCAAGTAGGTTGTGCTTTGAACTGCTCCTTCTGCGCAACGGGAGCGGGAGGTTTTTCTAGGAACCTCTCGACCGGTGAAATTGTCTCTCAAGTGATCCACATGGAAAGAGCTATTCATGGACCCGTAGACAACATTGTCTTCATGGGAATGGGTGAGCCCTTTCTCAATGAGAACAGTGTATATAAGGCAATCAATATCCTTCACGATCCCAGAGGTAGAAACCTTGGCTTCCGGCATTTCACAATATCCACTGCAGGAATACCGGAAGGGATAAAGAGGCTTGCGGATTCAGAGATAGATATCAGGCTTTCAGTTTCACTCCACAGTGCCAAAGATGAGTTAAGAAGCTCATTGATGCCAGTAAATAGGATACATTCATTAGATTCGCTGAGAGAAGCACTTGTGTATTATCAACAGAAGACTGGAAACAGAATTACCTTTGAATATGCCTTGATAAGTGGAGTGAACGACACAGCCGGAGATGTTGAACAACTTATCAAATACCTTCGAGGAATCAAGTCTTTTATAAATATAATACCTGTGAACCCTGTCAATCCGAACTTCGAAAGACCTACAGATCAGAAAGTTGTAGATTTCGAGGAAAGATTGAAGGCTGTCGGATTTGAGAGCGCAGTGAGACATGAGAAGGGCACGGACATTGATGCCGCTTGTGGCCAGTTAAGGCAGAGAAGAAGGGGGTAAGGCTTGGAAAGACGAAAAGGAGTAGTAGTTAGATTTGGAAGCAGGAATATGGAAGTGGTGGACAACGAGACAGGTGGGAGGCTTTTGTGCACGATGCCAGGTCGGTTTAGGATGCAAGGGATTAGACCAATTGTCGGTGACCGAGTTGAATACTCTCTAAGCGGTAACGGCCAGGGTCGGATAGAAAGTATTCTCACAAGAGAAACTGAGCTTCTGAGACCGAGGATTTCCAATATAGAGCAGATACTCCTGGTGCTTTCCCTCAGAGAACCTGCCGTTCAAAATGTAATTACGGACCGATTTCTTGTTTTGGCTGAATATGCGAAGCTGCCAGTTGTTGTAGTCATTAACAAGATCGATCTGCTTGCTGACGACGAAATAAAGGAGTTCAGTGAAATCTACGGTGAGTATTACAACATTCATCAGGTCTCTTCGAAGAAGGAGATTAACATAAATCAATTGCGCGATATTCTGAAAGGCAAGATAAGCGTGATGGCTGGAATGTCTGGTGTCGGAAAGAGTAGTCTGTTGAATACGCTTAATCCAGGTCTGAAGTTGAGAGTGTCGGAAATATCTCGAGGTCTTGAGAGAGGGCGACATACTACTTCCTACGTGGAATTGCTTCAGTTCGATTTCGGAGGGTTAATTGCCGATACACCTGGTTTTGCAAATCTCGAGTTGCCTGAAATAGAGCCAGACTCCTTAAAGAGGTATTTTCCGGAGATTGATCAGGAAAGCGGAATGTGTGCTTTTTCCGACTGCGTCCACATCGATGAACCTGGGTGCTACGTTAAGGAGCTGATAAAAGCAGGGAACATCCACGAAAGTCGGTATGAAAGTTACTTGAGTATGTATAATGAATTGAAGGAAAGAGAAAGGGAGAAGGGAGGAAAGAAGTATGGCTAAGATATCTCCCTCTATTCTTGCTGCTGACTTGACCAATCTAGCCTGCGAAGTAAGTAAAGTACGAAAAGCAGATTTTCTGCATATAGATGTAATGGATGGGATGTTCGTCCCTAATATAACTTTCGGAGTACCGATTATGGAGGCGCTGGGTAGGTTGAGTCATCCACCACTGGACGTTCACTTAATGATAGAGGAACCTTCGAGATATGTGAGAGAATATGCAGAACTTGGCGCAAAGAATCTTCATGTTCACGTGGAGGGCAACTATCATCTTCACAGGCTGCTGGGACAGATAAAGGAGTATGGAGCCAATGCTTTCATAGTCTTGAACCCGTCAACACCCGTTTCCTGGCTTGAAGAAGTTCTTCCTTTTGCTGACGGTGTGCTGGTTATGACCGTAAACCCTGGCTACACAGGTCAACGATTTATTCCGGAAGCTGCAAGAAAAATTGAATCGCTCGATCGCATTCGCTGTGAGAAAGGGTTTGACTTCGAAATTGCAGTTGATGGTGGTGTAAGCCTCGACAATGCGAAAGAGCTTGTTAGTAAAGGCGCTGATATCCTCATCATGGGAGCAGCGGTATTCAGATCAGATTCTCCATCAATAGTTGTTGATAGGATCAAGGAGTTAAGAAGGTGAAGCTGTATCTGGTTACTTCCAATGAAAACAAGCTTAGGGAGATCAGCCTACTGCTTCCCGATGGAATCGAGCTTGAGTCTATTGAGGCCGTGGCGTCCCACAGAGATATTATTGAAGATTCGCCGACCTTTCTCGGAAACTCGGTGAAGAAGATTGAAGCATATATGGATCTTGGAGTACCTCTTCTAGCTGATGATTCAGGACTTGTGATAGATTCCCTTGGGGGTTTTCCAGGAGTGAACTCTGCCAGGTTCATGGAAGGTAGTAGTTATTTTGGGAAGATGAGTGCCATACTTGACCGGATGGAAAATGAGCAAGAGAGGACCGCGAGATTCATCTGCGCAGCCCTCTTCTATGATCCTTCGAATCATTCGTTGCTTGGTGTTGAAGGAAAAGTTGATGGAACAATAGCCAAAGGAATTTCAGGAACCGGAGGTTTCGGCTACGATCCGATATTCATCCCCCAAGGCTATTCTGAGACATTCGCCGTTCTCGGTGACTCGGTAAAGGGAAGACTCTCTCATAGAGCCACTGCCTTTAGGAGGCTTTTTTCACTGGTTTGCCTTTGTAACGAGAAAGCATAAAGAGAGTGATTCCGGCGAACAAAAGAACCACCGAAACAACTTGGGCAGTTCTGACATCCGTCTTTCCTATATACAAACTATCTAGTCTCAACCCTTCGACAAAGAATCTCACGATCGAGTAAAAGATCATGTATAGTGCCGTGACCTCACCAAAATTTCTTCTCTTTCCCAGATACCAGTACAGAAATGAAAATATGACTATATTTGCAAGGCTCTCGTATAGAAAGGTCGGATGAAAGTAATCGTATCCCGAATAACCGGGCATACGATATCTCAAAGGAACGAACATTCTCCACGGAAGATCAGTCGGTGAACCGTAGGCCTCGTAATTGAGGAAATTACCCCAGCGACCTATGGCCTGAGCTAAAGGCAACACGGCCGTGAAGATATCTGTAACCTGAAGAAATCTCAGTTCTGCTTTTTTCCTCAGCTTGACGTAAAGGAACGTGACAATCAGAGCTGCGAAAAAAGCCCCATGAATTGCTAGTCCTCCATCCCAGGTTCTGAAAATGCTCCAGAAATCCCCTTTATAAAGCTCATAGTTGAAGACAACATAGTAGATTCTGGCGCCCAACACCCCAAAGATTATGCCAATGAAGACTCCCTCAATCATGTAATCTTCCTTTATTCCTTCTTTGAGGCCCTGATGCCTTCCAAGAATATAGGCAACGATTATTCCTGTTGCAATCATCACTCCATACCATCTGATTGAAAAGGGGCCGAGACTTTCTACAATGACAGGATTTAGTATCAGTTTGCCGCTGAATACAGCTCTCAAAAAGAAAAACAGCGCAACTGCAGAGGCTGCAGCCACTGATATTAGAACGACTCTTTTCTTCATATCAACCCCCTCTTATGACTCGCATAAACGTTTCGTACACGATAGATCTCCAATCACAAAAGATCTAACTGCCTATTGCTGAGAAGAGTCCTCTCCGGAACTTCTTTCACTGCCTTTCTCTTCTTTTTCTAGTGATGGTTCCATTTCGCTTATTGCGGCGCGCTCAATTACTGCGTCAAGAACTTTGTTTCTAATTATGGTTGAAACAATGTCTTCCTTGATGTCTTCGCGAGAAGTAACCATCTCTCTCGCCCTGTCGGCAGAGATTCCCCAGTACGGTGCCATTTCCTCCGCATAAGCCTCGATTTCTTCTTGTTCCGCCTTGAAGCCTTCTTTCGAGGCAATTTCGTCAATGAACCTTGACTTCTTTATCTCATCGAAGACACCGCTTCTGAAGTTTTCCAAAAGTTTCTCTTCACTTCCGGCCTGTTTCAAGTAGTTATCATAGCTCTTCTCTTTCTTCGAGTTCTCTATAGTCCTCTGAACGAAATAATCGAGAGTGGAGTCGGAGATTTCTATTTCAACCAGATCATTGATCTTGTCCATAGCCTGTTGCCTCAAAAAGTCCTTCTGCCAATTTAAGAAGGATTCCACTCCCTCCTTCTCGACAATCCGCTTGAGTTCTTCGAGAGAATTGGCCTCGGCGTTTACCGTCTTCGCAAATTCATCGTCAAGATCTAATGGACTCTTGCTGAGAACATCCAATATTTTGACCGAATAGAAGTATTCATTATCCGAGTCTTCGAACGTTCTGTCAAATTCAACTACGTCACCCTTTGTTTTTCCAATTACATTCTTGACAATCGGTCTGTCGTCGTCGGGAGCAACTGTGAGCTCCTGAACTTTGTTTTCGGCAATTTTCTTGCCATCTTTAGTTATCGTATATTCTATCTTGACTATGTCGCCATTTTCAACCTGTCCCTCTTTTGGCTCCACTATAGCGTGTTCGTTTCTAAGTTCTTCGAGCCTATTGTTTACATAATTGAGTACTACTTCATCCTTCTTTGGGATTTTGAGATCAAGGTTTTCATAGTCAAAAATCTTGACTTCGGGATCTCTGTGAAGCTTAACTTCAACTCTTGCGCCTTCTCCCTCCATCTTCTGATCTGTTATGACTGCTGGGATTAGGATTTTTTCCTCCTTTAGCTCTTCCTCGATTTTGTCTGAGAGGACCTCAAGAACCATCTCTTCAAAGCTCTCTGCAAGGAAGTTTCTTACTATGTTCAGGGGTACCTTTCCCTTCCTGAAACCGGGGATTGTGTACTGCTGATTAACATATTTGCCAACGTCCATTTCTGCCTTCCTAACCTCTTCCGAACCAAAGGAAAAGAGAAAGGTTTCAACATTTTCTTCTTTCTTCACAAAGTTTTTCTCCATTGGGAATTACCTCCATTCAGGTACTGGTTTTTTTTATGTCGTCTAATTATACGTATCTGTCGATTTTCCGCGGTTAAAGAGATGTTATAATTAATCTTTGTCTCACCTGAGTTCAATCAGCTCGTACTTAAGATCATTCGGATCAATTATGACAACGGTTTGTCTTCCAGTTAGATAGCCGCAGCTTTCACCGGGATTTACTATCACAGGACTAGGATCCAGTCTAATATCGAGCTTATGTGTATGACCGTAGAAAATAAAATCAGCTCTTAATGTATCTTTCAGTCCGAAAGGTTCATGCATTAGAATAACTCTATACCCGTTTACCTCGATCTCCTTCGGGCCTTTGATTAAGGACCCCCCAAGCAGGCTCTTGAGGCCGAGCAACTCTCCATCATTGTTTCCAATGACCACATGGAGTTCTCCGCTGAACCGAATTAGCTCTCGGGCTGCGAAAGGTGACACGAGATCTCCGCAATGAAAGAGAACATCAACTTCTCTGTCAATTGCGAGACTCACAGCTTCTGAGATTCTTGTCATGTTGTCATGAGAATCCGACATTATCATCCATTTCATTTCACTCACCTCTCGGTGATTCTATTTGGTGTTGAAAAGTGAAGGTGAATCGAATACAATTATAACTGCACGTGACCCAAGGGACAAAGGGTTTCGGATCTGGTGCCCGCGGAGGTTTGCTTGAATAACTTGAATAATAAGAGATTGGTAGTTCGCTTCTGCTGTGGAGGTCTCATGAGATTTCTTTCTCACCAGGAAACCGTCACAGCAATTGAACGGACAATCAGGAGATC
>OBLN01000940.1_pt1 | contig 10380 bp, 9 predicted proteins | sample 1519301 | NCBI WGS metagenome assembly OBLN01 (sample SAMEA2452533, study PRJEB22499) | sediment metagenome | reverse complement strand
TGGCGTGGTGGGCGAGATTCTCTTTAAAGAAGGGGAGCAGGTGCAGCAGGGCGATTTGCTGATTGTGTTGGAATAATCTGCGCCTGTCTCTCAAACAAAAAACAGGAGGCGACCTCTCGGGGTCGCCTCCTGTTTTTTGTTGCGCAACTTTCTCCAACTTGCAAAAGAAATCAGTTCCTCTAGCCGGAGTTGTCGTCAGACACCGGATTGTCCTCCTCATCTATCTCCTGCCGTTTTCGGCTGAGGGGGTAGATGAAAGCCGTCAGAGCGATCAAAAAAAAGGCGGTGGCCAGCAACACGCCATAGAGTATCAACGGATCTCGGACGATCCGATTGAAGCCGGGCCCAAAAAGAAAGAGCAACAACCCCCCGCCTAAAATAACCGCTTTCATGTCAGACCCCGCCGCCCATAACCCGGTAGAGCGTTACCAGATTGGCCTGGCGAGCCAGAAGCGCGTTGATGAGATTCTGCTGCGCGCTGAAGAGGGCGCGCTGAGAATCAAGGACGTTGAGAAAACTGCTGATCCCTTTGCTGAAACGGGCTTCCGACAGCCGGTAGGTTGCCGCTGTCGCTTCCACCAGCGCTGTCTGTGCGGCGATCTCTTCATCAATGGTGCTCCGCTGGGCAAGTGCGTCACTGACCTCCCGAAAAGCCGCCTGAATGGCGCCTTCATACCGCGTGAGCAGAATGTCCCGATCGACCTTGGATACCGCCAGCCTGGCTCGCAAGCTGCCGGCATTGAATATGGGCAAGGTCAGTCCTGGCGCAAAAGTCCAGGCCCGAGAGTCGGAATCAAAAAGGTCGGACAACTCGGTGCTGGCCAGCCCGGCCGAGGCCGTGAGGGAAATGCGGGGGAAAAAGGCGGCCCTTGCCGCGCCGATATTGGCGTAGGCTCCCTTGAGATGGTGTTCGGCGGCCAGAATGTCGGGCCGGCGCAGCAGGACTTCCGAGGGAAGGCCAGCTGATACAAGGTTGATGTCGACGACCTGGCTTAGGCTGTCTGGCAGCCGGTCGGTTGGCAGTTCTGTACCGGTCAGCAGTCGCAGGGCGTTTTCTCCTTCCGCCACTATGCGGGTGTACACGGCGATTTGAATTCTGGCCCCTTCGACGGTGGTGCTGGCCTGGCGCACTTCGAGTTCGGAGGCAACCCCAGCCTCGAAGCGACGGTGGGTCAAGTCGTAGGTCGCCTGGTGGCTCTTCAGGGTTTCTTCCGCCAAGGAGAGCTGTTCGTGGGCGGCAGCCAGCCTGAGATAGCTTGCGGCCACCTCGGAAATCAGGGAAATCTGCGCTGCGCTCCGGGCTTCCTCGCTGGCCAGATAGGCTTCGAGAGCCTGTTTTTTGAGACTGCGAAGGCGCCCGAAAAAGTCGATCTCCCAGGAGCTTAACCCCAGGTTGACATCAAATTGCTCCCATGTCCGTTCGCTGCCGGTCAAAATGCCGGGATCGTGCTGGCGTGAAAATCCGGCCCCGGCATTGACGGCCGGGAATAGCCCGGACCGCTGGATGCGGTACTGGGCACGGGCGCGTTCGATGTTGAGGGTGGCCTCACGCAGGTCACGGTTATGTTCCAGCGCGTTGGCGATAAGGGTGCGCAGGTTCGGGTCGGTGAAGAAGGTCTGCCACGACAGGTCGGCCATCGTCTTGTCCGCTGAGAGTTCGGTCCTGCTTTGGTACGCCGCGCCCTGGGGCCAATTCTGCGGTACGGGGGCCTCGGGGCGTTGGTAGTCAGGTGCCAGGGTGGCGCAGCCGGCCAAGGCGGGACCTACCCATAACATCATAATTATAAGTAACTTTCTCATGTCAATGCCCCTTTGCTGCTTGGGCTGCAGCTGCTCTGGCCTCCGCGCGCGCCTTATCCCGCCCGAAGGTCTTTTTGATCAGTACGTAAAACAGGGGAGCGAAAATCGTCACCAGGAAGGTCGAGGTAACGACCCCGCCCAAAACTGCCGTGCCGATGGCCGTCTGCGCTCCGGCGCCGGCGCTGCTGGCCAGCGCCAGCGGTAAAACACCGAAACCGAAGGCCAGCGATGTCATGATGATGGGTCTCAGCCTGAGTTTGGAGGCTTCGAGAGTGGCTTCTATCAGGTCCATGCCGCTATCGACCCGGTCCTTGGCAAACTGGACGATGAGAATAGCGTTTTTGGTGGTCAAGCCCAGAGTCGTCAGCAAACCGATCTGGAAATATACGTCATTGGGTTTGCCGAGCAGAGTCGAGGCGATAACGCCACCGATGGCTCCTAGCGGCAGAGTCAGCAAAATGGAGAAGGGGATCGGCCAGCTTTCGTACAAGGCCGCAAGACACAGGAAAATAACCAGCACCGAAAAAGCGTACAAGAGCCCTGTTTGCGAACTGCCTTGCCGTTCCTGATAAGAGAGGCCATTCCAGTCGTAGCCAACCCCTTGCGGGAGTTTGGTCACGAAATCCTCCATTTTGGCCATGGCTTCGCCGGAACTGTATCCCTTGGCAGGTTCCCCCAGGATGTTAATGGAAGGAAAGCCGTTAAAGCGTTCCAGACGGGGACTGCCGTAACTCCAGTTGCCGGTGGCAAAAGCGCTGAATGGCACCATCCTCCCTTTATCGTTGCGTACATAGAGTTTTTCCAAATGTTCCGGCAGCATTCGGTAGGGCGCATCGGCCTGCACATAGACCCGTTTAACCCGGCCGCGCTGAATAAAATCGTTGACGTATGCGCTGCCAAAGGCCGCGGAGATTGTGTTGTGAATGGTGTTGATGGATACGCCCTGAGCCCCGGCTTTTTCCCAGTCGACATTGACGCGGTATTCGGGTACGTCTTCCATGCCGTTGGGGCGGACCTTGGTCAGAACATCGCTCTGCGCCGCCATGCCGAGAAGCTGGTTGCGGGCCTCCATCAATTTGGCATGACCCAGCCCACCGCGGTCGATGAGCTGAAAATCGAATCCCTGAGCTTGTCCCAATTCAACTACCGCCGGTGGTGCAAAGGCAAACACCATGGCGTTGCGGATTTGAGAAAACTGGCCCATGGCTCGCCCCGCTACCGCGTCCACTTTCAGGCGCGCCTCCTCTCGCAAAGCCCAGTCTTTGAGTTGAACGAAGGCCAAACCGGCGTTCTGGCCGCGTCCGGAGAAGTTGATGCCGGAAATGGTCATGACCGATTCAACCGCATCAGCCTCATCCTGAAGGAAATAGTCCCGCACCTGATCCATGACTTCCTGGGTCTGTTCCAGTGTCGAGTTGGCCGGCAGCAACGTCTGGACCATCAGGGTTCCCTGATCCTCATCCGGAAGATAGGCGGTCGGCATGCGCTGGAAGAGAAGGCCGAGACCAACGACAATCAGCCCGAAAACCAGCATGTATCGCAGCTTTTTACGCAAGGCCTGATCGACGATGCCGACATAAATTGAACGACTCTTAAAAAAAACGCGGTCAAACCAGCGGAAAAAGGGCCGCAGAAACCAGATGGCATTATCCGAGGGTTCATGACCTTTGGCGATCGGTTTGAGCATCGAAGCACAAAGAACCGGGGTCAGTACCAGGGCTACCACCACGGAAAGCATCATGGCCGAGATGATCGTCACGGAAAACTGGCGATAGATGACCCCGGTGGAGCCGCTGAAAAAAGCCATAGGACCGAATACGGCCGAGAGCACCAGGCCTATGCCGATCAGGGCGCTTGAAATCTCGCCCATTGATTTATAGGTCGCTTCGCGCGGACCGATCCCCTCCTCGGCCATGATGCGCTCGACATTTTCGACTACGACGATGGCGTCATCCACCAGCAGACCGATAGCGAGTACCATGGCGAACATGGTGAGCATGTTGATGGAAAACCCGAACAGGCCGAGGATGGCGAAGGTGCCGAGAATAACCACCGGCACCGCCATGGTGGGGATGAGGGTGGCGCGGATGTTCCCCATGAAGAGATACATCACCAGAAAGACGAGCAGGATGGCTTCAAACAGCGTCTTGACCACGCTGTCGATGGCTACCTCCACGAAGGGGGTCGTGTCATAGGGATAGACCACCTTCATGCCGGGGGGGAAATAGCGACTCATGTCATCCAGCGTGCTGCGGATGGCATCGGCGGTCTCCAGGGCATTGGCCCCAGCCGCCTGGCGAATAGCGAGACCGGCAGTCGGCATTCCGTTGTAAAACGCCTCGATGTCGTAGGATTCGGTCCCCAGTTCGGTGCGTCCCACATCGCTGATATGCACAACGGAACCATCTTCATTCACCCGCAACGGAATGTCGGCAAATTCTTCCGGCGTCTGCAGCATACTCTGAACAATAATGCTGGCATTGAGGCGCTGCCCCTCAACCGCCGGGGCACCACCGAACTGACCGGCCGAAACCTCGACGTTGTAAGAGCGAAGAGCCGTGACGACCTCATCCACCGTCAACCGATATTCCACCAGTTTGTCGGGGTTGAGCCAGATCCGCATGGAATACTGGCTGCCGAAGACCTCGACCTCACCAACACCCGGCACCCGTGAGAGGGTCTTCTCCAGGTCGGATTGGGCATAGTCGCGCAAGTCGTTGCCGTCCATGCTGCCATCTTCGGAAATCAAGCCGACAACCAGCAGGTAGTTACGGGTCGACTTACTGACCTTGACCCCCTGGCGTTGTACGACCTCCGGTAAGCTTGCCATGGCCAACTGCAACTTGTTCTGTACCTGAGACCAGGCCATGTCGGGATCGGTTCCCGGCGCGAAGGTCAGTTCGATACGGGAAGCGCCAGCCGAGTCACTCGTGGCCGACATGTAAAGCATTCTGTCGAAACCGGTCATCTTCTGCTCAATGACCTGGGTGACGCTGTTTTCCACGGTTTCCGCCGAAGCCCCCGGATAAAAAGACGTAATGGCGATGGAGGGTGGCGCGATGGGCGGATACTGGGAAATAGGCAGATTGTAGATCGCCAGGCCGCCGGCCACCATCATGATGATGGCGATAACCCAGGCAAAAACCGGACGGGCAAGAAAGAATCGTGACAGCATCAGACCCCTCCCTCTTTGCGGGTGGTGGACGCCTGTCCAATGGCTTCGATGACACTTTCGTCTTCATCCTGAATGAGCTCTACCTCCACCCGATCGCCGGGGCGCACTTTCTGCAAGCCTTCCACAATGAGATGTTCACCCACAGACAGGCCGGAGACAATGAGCCATTGGTCCCCTATGGCTCGCCCTACCTCCAGTTGCCTCTGCTCCACCTTGCCCTCTTTGTTTGCCACCATAGCCACTGCCTCCCCTTTGGGATTGCGGGCTACCCCTTGCTGCGGCACCAGAATGGCCTGGTCCATGGTTCCTTCTTTGACTACGGCTCTTACGAACATGCCGGGCAAAAGGAGGCGATCGGGGTTGGGGAAGAGCGTACGCAAAATAACCGAACCGGTACTCGGGTCGACACTGACATCGGAAAATTGCAGGCGACCTGTCTGAGGATAGGTTTCCGCTGTTTCCAGGAGCAGAGAAACCTCGGCTGACTCAGGGCCTCCGTTGGTCAATCGTCCGCCGGCCAGTTTCTGCCTAAGGCTGAGAAGTTCCGAAGTGGAGCGGGTGACGTCGACATAGATCGGATCCAGTTGGTGGATCACCGCCAAGGCCGCAGGCTGGTTGGCTGTCACCAGGGCGCCAACCGTTACGGCGGAGCGCCCTATATGGCCGGATATGGGAGCCTTGACTTCCGTGTAGCCGAGATTGATGCGGGCGCTTTCCAACGCGGCCTGGGCGGCTTCCACCTGAGCTTCGGCTTGACCAAGGCCTGCCTGTGTATCGTCGTACTCCTGCCTGCTGACCGCATTGACATCGACCAGTTCACGGTAGCGCTGCTCTCGCAGGCGAATCGTTCTAAGGTCCGCTTCTGCACGAGCCAGTTCAGCCTTGGCCCGGTTGTAGGCAGCCTGGTAAGTCGCCGGATCGATCAGATAGAGGAGTTGCCCGGCTTTGACGTCTTCACCTTCAGTAAAAAATCGCTGTTTGATGATGCCGGTAACCTGAGGGCGTACCTCGGCCACCTTGAAGGCCGCAGTACGCCCAGGGAGTTCTGTTGACAACGATACGCTGCGAACGCTGACATTAACGGCGCCAACCTTGGGTGCTGCCGGGGCTGCCTGTCCGGATGACTGGGGTTCACCCGTTCGCTGGCATCCGAAAAGGGCCAGGGAGAGCGCTATGAAAAGCAAAATTCCGCATCCTGTTAATTTTTTTTGCATGAGACACCTCTGTAATGAAGATAAGCCCCGGCAGAAGCCGGTGGACGACGTGGACTGGTTTATGATTATTTGCGGACGGCATCCCAGCAGGCGGCCACCGTCTGGTCGATCAAAGATTCATTCAACACAATAAAACCGAGATCCTGGTCCCGGATCAGGCAGATCAAGGGACCAAAAAACAGAGCGCAAAGGATTTCGATGGGTAGGGGTTTGAGCGCTTTTTCTTTCAGGGCTTCCATCAGAATGTCGTGCAGAAAGCCTGATCCTGAGGGGCCCAGCAGGCGATCTCGGCGATAGGTCACGCCGAAAGGCGAATTCTGAAATTGTTCCAAAAAGCGAAAATCCATGGGAGCCTGCTGGCAGTAATCCATAAAGAAACGGCCAATATGAAAAAAACGCTCCTGCATGGGCAGATCTGTTGGCAAATTCTTCGTCATCGCTGATTGAAACCGGTGTTCCAGGGTTTCGTACAAAGCGTGAATCAGGCTTTCTTTGCTGTGAAAGCAGCGGTAAATCGTGCCCATGGCGATCTGAGCCTGACTGGCAATGACCGACATTGGCGAATCGTGAAAACCATGAATGGAGATAACCTCCAAGGCGGCCTGCAGGATTTTTTCCCGTCTGTCATTCGTGTGCATAAACCAAACCTTTAATTAATTGACTAGTCAGTCAAAAAAAGACCGAACCATTTAGACGGTCGACAGTTTTACGGCAAGTTTAACTCTTCAGGGCGTCCCAGCAGGAAGAGATGGTTAACTGAACCATCTCGTCATCGACGGGGGTACCTCGATTGGCGTGTTCTTTGGCCAGCGAAGACAGGGGGCCAAAGGCTAGCGCCTCAAGGCACAGAAGGGGGATGTTTTTAATGATGCGCTGTTCGCGAGCTTGCAGGAGCAGGGTGTGAAAGAGCTGATTTTCCTCACGAAAGCCCTGACCTTGATCGTTGAGAGGGGAATAATGATAGAGTTCAGCGAATTTGAATTCGGCCGGGTTGGTGAGGAAATAACGCAGAAGGTTAAGCAACATGCGGTGGAGTCGTTCCTGAGTGGAGAGGTCGGCGGAAACATCTTTCAAAACCTCAGAATCAATTCTTTCACGAATTTCTTTGAACAGAGAATGGATCAGTTCCTCTTTGCTTTTGAAATGAAAGAAAAGTGTGCCACTGGCCACACCGGCTCTTTCGGCGATGAGAGCGGTAGAGGCCCCGTTGAAACCGTTTTCGGCAAAAAGCTCCAAAGCCGCCTGGAGCAGGGCGCGACGTTTTTGTTCCTTTTTCCCTGACATAAAATCTCCAAAAATGACTGACCAGTCAATTAAAATATGGACGATCAATCCTTTTGTCAAGACAAAATTCAACTGGCCTAAAACCTTTTGACTTCACGGTGTTCTCCATTGGCTGGAGTTTTACCCCAGCAGGAAGGCCTCACGGAGATGATTTCTGCATGAGGACCGTGCTGAATTCATTCAGCATCCTGTTGCGGATAACTTGACAGCCGAGCAGTTCGTACTTCTGGCGAACGTCATAGTTATATTCCCAGAGCATCCCAGACAATAGAATATGAGCGCCTGGAGCCGCTTTTGGCACAAGCGCGTCAGCAACGGCGAGGAGAATGTCGCCATAGATGTTCGCCAGAATGAGGTCAAAAGATCCGGCGGCAACCTGGTCCAGAGTGCCGCACAGGTGATCAATTTTATCAACGACGCCGTTGAGATGACTGTGGTGTTGGCAGGTGGCGACCGCCGCTGGATCGATATCGACACAAAGTGCGTGGGATGCCCCGAGTTTGAGGGCCGCGATGGCCAGAATGCCGGTGCCGCTGCCCAAATCGAGCAGGGTTTTTCCGGACAGATCGGGTAGGTCCTCCAGGATTTCCAGGCAACTGGCGGTGGTTTCATGTTCGCCCGAGCCGAAGGCGCCGGAAGCCATAACCAAGGGCAGACGGTCCTCCTGAACTGGTGTATCGTCAGGGGGGTGAATACGAAAACGGTGTCCTACGGTAAAGGGGGCGTACTCGCGTCCCATAAAGGAATATCCTTTCAAGGTGATCCAATTCAGGTCACACAGATAAAGTCGTGCTGATCCTTGAAGCCGTTTCGATCAGCCCACTGACGGATTTGCTGCCGAGCGCCGGCGGCACCAACCGTAATGAGCATTTTGCCTTGATCCGTCCGAAGTTCTGTGGGGGCGATGACCGGGGCCCCATGGATGGTCTGGCCCACTTTGCGAGGATCGATATCCACCCAGCGTGCCACGTGAATTCCCTGGCGCAGCAGAACCTTCCGCCAGGCTTTGCCTTCGAGCCCGGCGCCCCAGAGAGTAACCTCCTGCTGGCCCCTTAAGTAGTCCTGACAGAGATAGTGGATTTTGCAGTCCCGCATAGCGGTCAGCGTACAGTTCGCGGCCGTACGGGTCAGTCTGTCGGGGCGGTCTCGCCAGTAGAAGAGGGTGCCGGGCAGGCGCGCAAAGCGGGCACCGGCGCGGATAAGACGAAGCCAGAGATCGTAGTCTTCCGCCCAGGGCAGCGCACGATAGCCGCCCGCCTCCAGGACCGCCTGACGTCGGAACATGACGCTGGGATGGGCCAGGGGGGACTCGACGTAGCGGTCGCGCTGGATATCGTCATGCGTGAGCAGGCTGTTTTGCCAGGCCTCGTAGGTTTTCATCCCCTCCGAAAGTTGGGGCCTGGGAAAATGTCGTATCTGGCAGGAGACGACAGCCACCTCGGGATGGTGTTGCATATACGCGTGCTGAGCGAACAGCCGCTGCGGGTGGCAGATGTCGTCCCCATCCATGCGGGCTACCAGAGGGGCGCGGCACTTTTCAAGACCGAGGTTGAGCGCATCGACAAGGCCCAAAGCGGTCTGTTTTACAACGTGAATTTTATCCGGGTACGTCTGCCTCGCCTGGGCAAGGATTTCTGGAGTACGGTCAGTGGAGCCGTCGTCCACGACTACAAGCTCCCAGTTGGGTAGGGACTGTCTGAATATGGAAGCGAGGGCGGCGGGCAGAAAACGTTCCTCGTTACGCACGGCCAGCAGGAGCGATACAGCGGGAGATGTCATAGTCCCAGGCTGCGCAGTATAAAAAGGGCGACGCTGTAGGTGAGGGCCGATAGCAGGGTAGACATCATGACGATAGAACCGGCCAGTTCGGCATCGCCTTTCATCTGGTGGGCCATGATGTAGGTCGCGGTGGCGGCGGGGGTTCCTGCCATCAGCACCCCGATCCCCAAATCCATGCCCCGAATCCCCATGCCGTAAAGCAAAAAGGCCCCCAGCAGAGGCAGCCAGACGATTTTAATGCCCGTGGCGAAGGCGGCCCGTACGAGATCTCCTTTGAGCTTTTCGAGGGAGAATGAGCCACCGATGGCGATCAGGGCCAAAGGCAGGGTCATACCGGTGGCGATATCGAGACTGCGGTCCAGAATAATCGGCATCGGCAGGCCAAAAAAGCTCCAGGCAATGCCGGCAAAGGAGGCGATGATGAGGGGATTGAGAGCGACCTGCTTCACCCAGAAGGACAGTCCCCGGTCGCCATCTTGCCCTCGGTGAGGCAGCAGCAGGGCGAGAATGGCGAAAAAATTGAGAACGGGCACCAGAAAACCGGTGAGAATGCCCGCCCGCGTGAAGCCTTCAGGGCCATAGGCGTTGAAAACTATCGCCAATCCCATATAAGCCAGATTGCCGCGAAAAGAGCCCTGGCTGAATGATCCCGCTGCTTCGGGAGGATAGCGGCGAATGAGGGCGTAGCCGTAGGAGGCGAAGAAACCGATGGCAATGATGAGGGCGGACCCGATGACGAGCCTGCCATTGAAATTACTGAAGAAATCGGCAGTGCCGATTTTGTAGAAAAGTAGCAGGGGCAGACAGATGTAGTAGACGAGACGGTTAGTCTGGAAGAGAAAGGTCGCATCGATCAGGTCGAGACGCTTCAGGCCATACCCCAACAGAATGACCAGAAACACCGGAACGACAATAACAAGAATTTCCAGGAAAAGGGACACGGTAATCTCCTCTAATGAAGGCTGTCAGGATACATGAACCCCTTTTGCTCTGTCCAATATAAATTGCCAACCCAAAGCAGCCCGGTCGGGGAACCTTCCCAAGGTTGATGGAACGGGCAGGGAAATTTCTGTCAGGGAAAATTCTTGCGATTGTCGGGGGTATGAATTAAAAATGGTGACCATGAAA
>OBLN01000939.1_pt1 | contig 10381 bp, 10 predicted proteins | sample 1519301 | NCBI WGS metagenome assembly OBLN01 (sample SAMEA2452533, study PRJEB22499) | sediment metagenome | reverse complement strand
GGTCTCTCTAAACGAAACGGTTTTATTTACCTCTATAATGGAGCCTTCTGGAGTGGCTATTTCGGAGATCATTGTGCCACCCATTTCGGTCATAGTGTGCCAGTCGTTTCGGAAGTCATTGTGCCAATTTAGGTAGATAATCTCCCGGGGATTTCGGTCGCCATTGTGCCACTTTCCATAATGTGTACCTTGCCGCCAAAAATTCTATGGCAGGGCAACGAATCGACATTATGGACCTACGACAACTCATTCAATTAAAACGCAAGGGCTTCAGTAACCGTAAGGTGGCCGAGGCGCTGGGCGTCTCCCGTAATACCGTAAACAGCTATGTGCATGCCTTTACAGACCATGAGCTGAGTTACGAACAATTAGACGTTCTTTCGGAGGGGGAACTGGCCGGGCTGTTTCCTCAAGCTGACGCCAAAGACGGCCAGCGCTACGAGCAGCTGGCGGGGTATTTTCCCACCTTCAGTAAAGAACTTCGTAAAACCGGCTGCACGCTGCAAGCCCTGTGGAGACGCTACCTGACTGACCACCCGGACGGATACCGTTACACGCAGTTTGTTCACTATTATAACCGGTGGGCAGATAAAAAAACCAAGGCCAGCGGTATTCTGCATCATAAGGCCGGCGAAAAACTGTTCATGGACTTTGCAGGCAAACCCTTGTCCTGGGTGGACCGTAATACGGGCGAGGTTCATCCGGCACAGGTATTTGTGGCGATCCTGCCGGCCAGTCAGTACACGTACGTACAGGCAACGGCCTCCCAAAAACGGGAGGATCTGGTCGGGGCCATCACCGAGTGTAAAACCTGGCTGGGAGGGGTAACCAAGGCCATTGTCGGTGATAACATGAAGGCCGTGGTGTCTAAAGGCCACAAATATGCGCCACTGATCAATAAAACGCTCAAAGATCTGGCCCTGCACTATGGATGCGTGATCGATCCAACGCGCCCGTATCACCCGAAGGATAAAGCTCTGGTCGAAGGAGCCGTCCAGCTGGTGTATCAGCGGATCTATTACCCGCTGTCCGGGCGAACCTTCTTCAGCCTGGCCGAGCTCAATCAGGCCATCGGTGAACTTCTGGAGACCTATAACGACTACCGTTTCCACAACCGGAACACCACGCGCCGCCAGCAGTTCCTTGCCTTCGAGCAGTCGGCCCTGGAACCGCTGCCGCCGACCCGGTATCAGCTGCGCTATTACAAGCGCGCCAAGGTTCAGAAGATCAGCCATATTTATCTGGGAGTCGATAAAAACTATTACAGTGTGCCTCACCGTTTTGTGGGCCGCCATGTAGAAGTACAATACACCACCGGAGTGGTAGAGATTTTTCATGACTGGGAGCGCATTGCCCATCACAAGCGCAACCGGAATGCAGGAACATACACCACGATTGGAACCCACATGCCGTCAGCTCATCAGGCTTATAATGACTGGAATCCCGACAGGTTTGCCAGGCGGGCTGGGCGGATTGGCTCGTATGCGGAGAGCTACATCCGACGGCTGATCGCCCAGTACGACTACCCGGAGATTGGCTACAAACAAGCCCAGGGGATTCTGGCTCTGGCCAAACAGTATTCGCCGGAGCGGGTCGAGGCGGCCTGCCACCGCGCAGCTGGCGGCTATCGGGCAGGCTACCGAACCATTGCAAATATTCTTAAACACAATCTTGACCAGACCGGCCAGACCGTACTGACTCTGGAAAACCACATCCCGGATCACAGCAATATTCGCGGTGGGAACCATTACACATAACCTTAACTCAATCCATCTAATCGTATGAATCCACATACCACTCTGGAAAAAATGCGTGCCATGCGCCTGAAAGCCATGGCCGAGCTGTATCAGCAATCGTTAGATACCAACATATACAGCCAGCTCACTATGGATGAGCTGCTGACCAGCCTCATTGACACCGAATGGGAGGAGCGCCAGCAACGTAAAATTGCGGGCCTGATCAAACGGGCCGGCTTTCGCCAGCAGGCGGCCGCCACCGACATTGACTACCATCCCGATCGAGGCCTTGACAAGACGCTGGTAGGACGGCTGCTCAGTTTGAATTTTGTAAAGAAAGCCGAAAACCTCATTATTACCGGCCCGACCGGAACCGGTAAAAGTTGGCTGGGCCAGGCAATCGGCCGTCAGGCGTGCCTGATGCTGTTTAAAACCCGGTACTTTGTGACCGCTCGGTTTTTTGACCAGGCCAAACTGGCTAAACTTGATGGCAGCTGGCCAAAACTACTGAACACCCTCTATAAAACAGACCTGCTGATTCTCGATGACTTCGGCCTGCACCCCATGGACCCGGCCGACCGGCAACTGTTGCTGGACGTGATCGAAACCCGTCACCAAACCGCCTCAACGATTCTTTGCTCGCAAATACCGGTGAGCGGATGGCACAAACTAATCGGAGAGGGAACCATCGCAGATGCGATTTTAGATCGGGTGGTGTACTCCTCTCATCGGATCGAACTCAAAGGTGATTCTCTTCGTAAAAAAACAACGCTTGACCCAATGACCTCTAACCCTTAACATCGCTTGTGGAAAGTGGCACTATATGGCCCGAAACAAGTGGCACTGTATCACCGAAATAGCCAAGTTACAAAACATAAACACCATAACCCACGGATTTATCCGTGGGAAAAGTATCTATAAAGGCTCCTTTAACGGTTTTAACCGTTTTCTGTTTGAATAACCCTCAAGAACTCCTGATACTCATCCTGAAAGGTTTTGTGCTTATGATGGATCTTCTGATTTTCTATGTATTTAAAAACTTTTTCACAAACGGACTCACTTACTGAATAAGAAGCATATCCAACCTGCCAGCTAAATTTTTTAGGTATAAGATCATTTTGATTGATCCAGTGAGAAGTACTTCCTTTGACCTGTTTGACTACTTCTGTTAAAGCTTTCTTGGGGTTTAGTAGTATTAGAGAATGTACGTGATCAGGCATACCGTTTATTATTCTAACCGGACATCCAATATTCTTGTACTGATTCCGAATATATTCGTGCACCTTATTTTCAACCTGCGGTCTTATTAGTGGTTTCCTTTTTTTTGTTGACCAAATAATATGAACCCATATTTTTGCTACTGAGTGTGACATTTTTTACCCCGATTTATTTGTTCGCTAATCGGTATTTAAAACCATTAAAATGGTTTTTTCAATACCTATACTAATTTCCCACGGTTGAAACCGTGGGTTAGGGTTAAAAAATAGCTTACCATAAGCCACGGACACATACTTGGTAGCGGTTGTTAAAGCTTACTCAATTACAGCCTCGATGACATCCACCCCATCCGGTTTCCAATATAGTGGGGGACTTTGTGCTGATCTCAATGGCTCCGTATCCAATCCCTGAATTTCTTCCCCACAAGTGTACACCGTCTGCACCATTTGGCCAAATGAGATCCTCAGATCTCTAACTTTCTCATTATTCCCCTGAACCCAATTGACCGTAAAGTCTGTGTCCGGAAATTCTTCCGATTCCTGTATCAGGAAATCATTCAGCCATAGCTGATTTCTTTGAATTGCTTCATTATATGCATACTGGTACTTGAGGTCGGGAGTCGGCTTTTGGTGCTGTGGATTTTGTTTCCAAAATGAATTGATCGCCTGTTTCAGTTCCTCTCTTACCTCATTCAAACCAAAGGGCGCTACGACAACCGCCACCGAGCGACATCCCTTCCCTCCGTACCTGAGCATGGCCTCAGCCAGTTCTGTCTTTATTTCTGCATTCCATTCACTCAGATAAGCCAATGAGAACTTTGCCGTTCGGATGATATAATCCTCATCCGGTTTTGCGGCTTTAAGTTGTTTGATTTCAGCCTTTACATCCGAAACCGATTCATCAGAACCTGCAAATACGACCTTGTCAGCTTTCAGATCCTCAAAACTATTTAGATCCGTTGAATAACTGATATTCTGTTCAGGATCAGAACGTTGAATTTCCTCCAAAAAGGACGATAGCAAATAAGTATCTTTGCGTGAGATCTTCCCATAATAATCGGCTCCCGACAGGATCACCCCCAAAGCTGTTTGAAATCCAACAAGAGGTAAATTGCCGGCATGCAGGCAAAGTACCTTTTTACCTTTTGCATTCTGCTGATCACTTAAACCGGCTCTTTTTACCCATTCCTGCATATCTCCGCTTTCAACATTTCCACGAAGTACACTCAGTTGATGATGAACATCCTGTATACTGAATAACCCTTCATAAACGGTTTTACTGGCCGCATCCTGCAGATGTGAATTTTCTGGAGCGAGCCATTTTCTAGTAGCTTCTGTAATTTGATCGATATGTGCTTTCTTCCAACTCAATCTTGTTCGATCAAAAAGTTACAACCTCGTAAATTCTGTGGGTTCCACCGTCCCAATACCTGAAATGCTCCGTCTTCCTTTTGAATGCCTTTATCCCCGGTCAAAATAAAGGAGCAGGAATACAAATTCGCCAAATCGATCACTCCGATCAGTCCATCTTCGCCCAATGGTACTTCCATCATAGGTGCTTTGGGGTTCCGGATACTGACCTTCATCCATGGCACACTTTTAAACCACAGACTGCCCTGAGCATAAGCCTGTGAGAGTAACTCTGTCATGCCATACTCGGAATGGATCTGAGATTCGGGAAGACCAAACCCCTCAGCCAGTTGTCTGTGTAATTGCTCCTTGGTGATCTCCCGGCGGTGGGTTTTCATCCCGCCCGTTTCAAGGATCACACTATCCTCCGGTAACTGACTGGGGTGTTTATCAAGCACATCAAGCAGACCAAAAGCGGCTCCGAAGAGCATCAATTTCTTTCCGGATCTTTGGATCTCCCGGAGCTCTGATTCATTCAGTGGTTCTCCTAATTCCAGAAACTTACTCAAACCGGATTCATCCCTTTTGATCAAAGTATTTAGCATCCAGATCAAAGAGGAATTGGAGTTAGAGTTATACCCCGGTGTGTAAGCCCAGATCACATACTCTTCCAGGTCATAGAATTGCTGCATTCCTTGAATGATGGATCGCTGATAAAGCTCAGGATCCTGAATGTAATGCCGGCTTCGTGCCATTCCGGAAGTCCCACTACTCTGGAAGTATAGTTTTGAGTGTTGGGTTTTGAGTGTCGAGTTATTACTGGATGTGACAATTTTTGCATCCTTGAAAGCTTGTATCGGCAGTAAGGGGATGTCACTTGCATAAGTAGGATCTTTGATACCTAATGCATTGACGAAGCGTTTATAAACCGGGTTATTTATTTTCTGATATTTGAAAACCCGTAAGGCTTTTTGTTCAAAGCTTATGTGTTCATTAAATATGTGATCAGGGGTGATCATTTTGAACCATGTTCGATCTTATACAAGTCACTCCCTGTCAAGATATAAATTAAACCGGATTGAACATGCATATCTGTTGGCTGCAGAATTATTCCAAAATCGAATTCTTGTATTTCAGCGTTTTCAGCTTCTAAAATTACCCGATCTTCAAAAGCCTGCCACAGCCCTTCCTCATTTACATAAAATGCTTTTGTATCCTTGACCGGATAGAATCCGGAATAACCACCATTGGGCGAAAGCCTGTGAACAGTGTCAGATACTCTCTCCAAAATAAGGACCTCTGTGGATGTAACCTGAAGATCATCAACCGTTCTGATATCAGAACTGATCCGAAATTCATCTTCAAAATTATAATCCAGATCATAACGACGGATCAACCGGGCTTCTTTATCCCAGAAATAAATTTCACCAAAACGGCTCACTGAGATCTGATCCGGCCGGTACTTCCGCGAATTAACAAAAGAGGCACGCTCACTTATACTGCTGAGAAATTGTCCGCGCCGGTCAAATACCTGTATCCTGCGGTTATTTTGATCTGTCACGAAGATCTTGAGTCCGTTGGTAGCATCCACATCCACAGGTTTACTGAATTCATAGTCTCCGTTTCCCCTTCCCCCGATCGTGTCCAGCAGTTTACCGGTGTGATCCAGTTTCAACAATCGATCCCTGCCTTGCTCAACAATATAGATAGCATTTTGGGTAACAGATATAGAAGTAGCATTATCGAGATCAGAATAGATCTTCTGCAGTGGCTGAGCGAAAGTATAATTTGAGCTCAGTAATAATGCTAAAATGAATATCGAATATCGAACTTGCCTTGCAGGCAGGCAGGCAGGGAATACTGAATTTCGAAATGGTTTTATGACATCGGAATATCTATCGAATACTTTTTTAAAAAGTATAACTTCAGGGTTCGTTATTCGATATACTGTATTCAATATTCAGTACTTCAACCCTTTAGCTCCAATATCGGAGCGATAGTACGCTTTGTCAAAGTGTACTTTTTTGACTTCAGCATAGGTATTCTTGATGGCTGTTTCAAGATCAGCACCCGAACCCACGATGTTCAATACTCGTCCCCCGTTAGTATAAAGCTTGCCATCTTTCTCTTTGGTCCCGGCATGAAATACGATGGCATTTTCCACCTCATCCAATCCGGTAATTTCTTTGCCTTTTTCGTAGGATTCAGGATATCCCCCAGAGGCAAGCACCACGCAGCACCTCACCTCATCATCAAACTGAATATCAGTTTCACCCAACTTTTCTTGGGTAGTTGCTATAATAATATCCAGCAAGTCAGATCGCATTCTGGGAAGAATTACCTGGCATTCAGGATCCCCAAAGCGGCAGTTATATTCCACTACTTTTGGTCCTTCCTTCGTGATCATCAAACCACAATAAAGAATACCTGAATAAGGATTACCCTCCTCTTTCATTCCGGCTATGGTCGGCTCAATGATCTTATTCTCAACGCGCTTCATGATCTCTTCAGTAACTACAGGCGCCGGAGAATAGGCTCCCATCCCTCCGGTGTTTAGGCCGGTATCCCCTTCACCAATGCGCTTATGATCCTGAGCATTTCCAATTACTTTCCACGACGATCCGTCTGAAATCGCAAATACGGATGCTTCCTCACCCACCATGAATTCCTCGATCACCAAACGGCTGGCTGCTTTTTTAAGGGAGTCGCTGTTCTTAAGTTCTTCCAGTACCTCAAGGGCTTCTTCTTCCGTTTCAGGAATAAATACACCCTTGCCTCCTGCAAGACCGTCTGCCTTAAGTACCACAGGATATTGTCCCTGCTCCTTGATGTACTCAGCGGCTTCATCAAAATGCTCCTGATCAAAGACGCGATATGCCGCGGTCGGGATGTTATGCCGTTCCATGAATTCCTTGGCAAATTCCTTACTTCCTTCCAGCATAGCAGCCTGAAGTTTAGGGCCAAAAACCGCATGACCTTTGGCCTCCAGAAAATTGGCCATACCATCCACAAGAGGTTGCTCCGGACCAACCACTGTCACATAAATGTCGTTCTTTTGAATAAAGTCCCAGACTGCATCCAGGTCAGATACATCCAGGGAGACATTTTCACCGCTCTGTGCGGTACCCGGATTACCGGGAGCTATGTATAACTTGGTTAATTGAGATGATTCAGAAATAGCACGGGCCAGCGCATGCTCACGCCCGCCACTGCCGATCAGGAGTACATTATATTTCATGGCTCAGGCCAGGTCTTCAGCTATGGTTATGATCTCAGAAAAACTGTCTGCATCTAATGATGCACCACCGATCAATCCGCCATCAACATCCTGCAGACTCAACAGCTCATTAGCATTGCCGGGCTTCATACTTCCACCGTAAAGAATGTTGATCTGCTCAGCCGTGTCTTCATCATAAACTTCAGCGAGAATTGAACGAATATGTTCATGCATTTCCTGAGCCTGATCAGGGCTAGCCGTTTCACCGGTTCCAATTGCCCAGATCGGTTCATAAGCGATCACTACATCCAAAACATCTTTTTCTGAAACATCATGAAGGGCAGCCGTCACCTGATTTTTTACAAGCCCAAAGTGTTCATTAGATTTGCGCTGATCAAGGCTTTCACCTACACAGACAATAGGAGCTAATTTATGCTCAATGGCTTTATGAACCCGTTTATTGACCGTGGCATCCGTTTCGCCAAAATACTGCCGACGTTCTGAGTGACCAATGATCACATAGTTGCATCCGCTTTCAGCCAGCATGCTTCCACTGATCTCTCCGGTGTACGCTCCATTTTCCTCAAAGTGCAGGTTCTGGGCTCCCACCTGAATATCCGTGTCATATAAGTACTTCACTGCCATTCCATTGTTCGGTCGTAATCGTTCTGATATTCAAAATTGGCAAGTGGCGAGATCTCTATGATATACGTTGACCCATTCAGACTCTGATTATTTACAGTATCGCCTTCCATGGTAACAAACGAAAAATCAGGAGCATCCACATTTTCATCGATCTCTGATTTTTTCTCTTTGAGACCTTCCAATAATTCGGCGGCGTCATATGGACCGCAGTTCATTTTCCAGTTACCGGCTATAAGTAGTCTTCGCATGATGTGAGTGTTTTAAAAATTAACGTGGTGAGTTAGATTCACTAAATGCACGGTTCAATCCCTGAATGACATCAGAAAATTCGTTTCTCTCGTATTTTCTTATCACCACCCCATCCTTATCAACAAGAATTCGGGTTGGGACCTGAACCACATTAAATTTTTGTATGATCTGCTGGACATCGAATGAGCCAAGTTTTGCAACCGGCCAGGCTTTACGCCGTTCTTCAAAAAAGGCATTGACGGTTACTTCACTTTGGTCCAGCGGTATGGTAAATATCTTAAGTCCATAGTTCTTATAGATCTCACCGATCACCATGGTTCTGTCATAATCGTTCTGATATTCAAAATTGGCAAGAGGTGAGATCTCTATAATGTATGTTGAACCTTTCAGGCTCTGATTATTTACGGTATCGCCTTCCATGGTAACAAACGAAAAATCAGGAGCATCCACACCCGGTGCCAGATAATTCAGATCATATCTAATTCGACGGATCCATTTTTTTGAAGACGGGCTATCGGCGTAATCCTGTTCATAACTGTCCAACAGGTCTTTTGCCTCCCCAATCCGGGAGCTATCAAAGTACATCTGAATCTTATCCCGCACTATAAATTCGGTTATTTCCTCATTTTCAGATATCTGTATGAGGGAATCCAGATATCCGGAAGCGGCATCAAATCCTTTACTCTGAGCGATATAAGGTTTCCCATATCTAAGGGCAACGGAGAACATGTAGTCAGCGGGAAGGGTCTCGTCAATTCTGTTAAGCATAGCTTCAGAATCCCAGTTACCCAGCAACTCAATGGTTTTTTCTGCTGCCAGATAGGAAGCCATTGTATTTTCATGGGCTTCATATACCTGCCAGTACAATTCTGACCATTTCTTGGTTTCATCCAGTATCTGAGAATCAGGTACGGCTCCACTCATAATAAAAGCACCCACTCGCTGAAAACTTCGATCAACGCGATTCAGGGTTTGCATAGCTTCATGCTCTTTCGAGTGGATGCTCAAAGTCTGTTGAATGTCCGGAAGCTGAGCATTTACCCGAAGGGTATCATTTTCAGCCAAAATGACCCGAAGCGTTGCAAGGTCATTGTTATTTCGGCTGATGATCATCGGATAGTAGTTCCTGTCGGGAAAACTTGCGATACCCTCAAAATTTCCGGATTGATCAGTCAATGAATGAAAGAGGGTATCAATGGGCGCATTCGAAGAATCCCGTTTAACAATGGTCACACCGATACCTGAATAATCTCCACTGCTGTCAATGGAATCTGCCACGGTAATGGAACCGGTGACGATCGTTTTTTTGACATCAGATCTGTTTGAACACGCAACGGTAAGTAGCAATACAGTTAATGCAACTAATAGCGTAAGTTTTTTCATAAGAGTTTTAAAGACTGTATTTTCAGTCGTTTAGCTTTTTAGTGATTAGATCTTTAACCAGTTTCGGATTTGCTTTACCCTGAGAAGCTTTCATGGCCTGTCCTATAAAAAATCCGATGAGTTGTTTTTTGCCTTCCTTAAAGCGTTGTACTTCATCCGGGTTATTTTCGATGATCTCATCCACGATAGGCTCGAGAAATCCGGAGTCAGAAACCTGAATCAGGTTCATTTCTTTGGCCATTTCCTCAGGATCTTCATCCTTCACCAACATTTCGTTGAAGATATCCTGCATAGCAGAGGAGTTGATCTTATCGTCCTCTTTTAATTTAACCAGCTTTGATACCCTTTCAGCTGAGATCGGAAATTCACGTATATCAATACTTTTCTCGTTCAAGACCCGCAACACTTCGCTCAGTACAATATTTGAAGCCGATTTTGGATTACCTAAATGATCTGCAACTTCTTCATAATAATCTGCCAGATACCGGCTGTCTGTTATAGTGACGGCGTCATCTACACTCATGCCGTAATCTTCAATAAACCGTTTACGGCGTACATCCGCAAGTTCAGGTAATTCCTCCCTG
>OBLN01000938.1_pt1 | contig 10381 bp, 7 predicted proteins | sample 1519301 | NCBI WGS metagenome assembly OBLN01 (sample SAMEA2452533, study PRJEB22499) | sediment metagenome | reverse complement strand
CGCCGTCTGCAGATCCCCTGGCACGAAACCGTCATCTATGAAACCCATGTCAAGGGTTTGACCGCGCTCCACCCCGACATCCCGGAAGATATCCGCGGCACTTATGCCGGCGTGGCTCATCCGGCAACGATGGACTACCTGAAAAACCTCGGCGTCACGGCGGTGGAGCTGCTTCCCATTCACCAGTTCATTCATGACAAGCATCTGGTCGACAAAGGGTTGCGCAATTACTGGGGGTACAACTCCATCGGCTATTTCGCGCCCCACAACGAGTATGCCGCCGACCAGCGCCCCGGCGGTGTGGTGGCCGAGTTCAAACAGATGGTGCGCGCCCTTCATCAGGCCGGCATCGAAGTGATCCTCGACGTGGTCTACAACCATACCTGCGAAGGCAACCAGTTTGGACCGATGCTGTGCTTCAAGGGAATCGACAACGCTTACTACTACCGCACCATGGCCGATGATCCACGCTATTACATGGACTACACCGGCACAGGCAACAGCCTGAACATGCGCCACCCCCACGTGCTGCAGCTGCTGATGGATTCGCTGCGGTACTGGGTGCTGGAGATGCACGTCGACGGCTTCCGCTTCGACCTGGCCTCCACCCTGGCGCGGGAGCTGCACGACGTCGACAAACTCTCGGCGTTTTTCGACCTGATCCAGCAGGACCCGGTCATCAGCCAGGTGAAGCTGATCGCCGAACCCTGGGACGTCGGCGAAGGCGGATACCAGGTCGGGAATTTCCCCCCGGTGTGGAGCGAATGGAACGGCCGCTACCGCGACTGCGTGCGCGACTTCTGGCCGGGGCGCGACGAAGCCCTGGGAGAGTTCGCCGCACGCTTCACCGGGAGTTCCGACCTGTACGAAAACACCAGTCGCCTCCCCTTCGCCTCCATTAATTTCATCACCGCGCACGATGGTTTCACGTTGCGCGACCTGGTGTCCTACAATGAAAAACATAATGAAGCCAACGGCGAGGACAATCAGGACGGCAGCGATGACAACCGCTCTTGGAACTGCGGCGCCGAAGGCCCGTCCGACGATCCAGAAATTCAGCGTGTGCGGGCACGCCAGCAGCGCAATTTTCTCGCCACCCTGCTGCTGTCGCAGGGGGTGCCGATGCTGCTGGGGGGTGATGAGATAGGCCGCACCCAACGAGGCAACAACAACGCTTACTGTCAGGACAATGAGATCTCCTGGTTCGACTGGCAACAGATCGACGAAGATCTGCTTCAGTTCTGCCGGGACCTGATCTCTTTTCGCGCCCACCACCCGGTATTCCGGCGGCGGCGCTGGTTCCAGGGGCGGGAGATTCACGGCGCCGAGGTCACCGACATCGCCTGGTTCACCCTCGAAGGCGAGCAGATGGATGAGGAAAACTGGGGCGAAGGCTATGCCAAGACTTTGGGAGTCTACCTCAACGGCAAGGCTATTCCCAACCCGAACCCCAAAGGAGAGCCGGTCACAGATGACAGCTTTTACCTGATTTTCAACGCACATCACGAATCACTGGAATTTATTCTGCCCGCACAATCCTGGGGGCGGAACTGGGTGATTGAATTAGACACCTGCGATGGCTGCCATGACACATCTCAACCCTTCGAGGCGGGGGAAAAGGTTAAAGTCGACGCACGCTCATTGACGGTGCTGCGCTGCACCGACGAGGGCTGATTTTATGGGTTGGCTGTCCGAACGCTGGAGTGAACTGATATCGCGAGTGCGAGGGGATCAATCTGGATCCACGAGGGCTGAGCTCATGAGCTGGTTTTCCGAACGCTGGGGTGACTTGACATCGCGGCTGCGGGGTGAACCCTCCCCATCCATTGAGAAATATGAGAAACTGGTCACGATTTCGGCACTTCCGTCGCGCGACGATCTCATGCAGCGCCTCGATGCACCACGGGATAAAATCCGGCCTTATTTTCTTCCCGAACCGATCGCCGGCAAAGGTCTTCTGATCGGACGGGAAGCTCAGCTTCAGCAACTTGAAGGAGCCCTGGGGCAATGGCTTGAGGGAAACCCCTGCAGCCTTGTTCTGGTCGGTCCGCAGGGATGTGGAAAAACCAGTCTGGTCAACTGCTTTCTGCAGAAGATAGGCGGTGAATTCACAATTGTGCGTGGGCGCATCGACCGACGCCTCGAATCGCAGCAGGCCGTTCTGGATTTTCTCTCTGATCTGTTCGGTTTTGAGGATCACGCCGAAGATACACCGGTCTTGATCAGTCGTATCCAGGAGTTGCCTCCAGGACTGATTATTCTCGACGGCGGGCACAACCTGCTGCTGCGCATCATCGGTGGACGGCAGGCGGCCGAGACCTTCTTCTACATCCTGCTCGCCACCAGGCGCCGCCATCTCTGGCTGTTGACCTGCAGGCGCTGGCCCTGGCAGAACCTGTGCCGCCATGTGCATGCCGACACCTACTTCACCCACAAAATCCCCCTCGACGCCCCGAATGAAGCCCAGCAGCGAGAGGCTCTCGAACGTCGCGCCGAACAGGCAGGCCTTGAACTTTACTTCGCAGAATCGGAGCGGGAGGTGGAATCGGAAGATGCCGGCGAGAAACATCAGGAAGAGGTCGCCGAAAACTTTTATCGCGACCTGTTTAACGCCAGTGGCGGGAATTTGCATGCGGCTTTGTATTTCTGGCTGCTCGGCAGTCAATTCGAGGATGATGGCAGGCGCGTGGTACTGCACCCTCCCGGCCAGCTCGATACCCGTTTTATCCGCGATCTTGAACGGGACCACCTGTTGAGCCTGGCGGAAATTGCCGGCCACGGCATGCTCTCACCGCAGGAGCATCAGCGTATCTTCCGGGTAGATGCCCTGACAAGTCGCCTCGCCTTTACCCTGCTGCACCAGCTGCGGCTGATCGAACCGATCTGCGACGGTCCCCCTGACGACGATACGCCCTACAGCCTCGATTCTGTCACCCAGCACGCGGTCACAGCCATGCTTGATCAAATGCATTTCCTCTATTAGCCACTGGGAGGTTTCGTGGATAAGGAAGTCATCAAATCTCTGCTGGAAGTTCTCAACTTTGAGAAGATCGCTCTTTCCATCGCGCTTCTGCTGTTGACCTGGGGGGTGCTCTACGGCATCAAGCGTCTGTCCCATCTGCTGGCCGAAAAATTTCCCCGCCGCCGGCTGTTGATTTCGAGCATCTTTCCGGTCTTCCGCCTGCTGGCCTGGGTACATGTTGTCACTTTCATCATCATGAAAATCCTGCGCCCCCCCGGCGAAACCATCATGCTGGTAGCCGGGGCATCCGGTGTCGCCATCGGTTTCGGCGCTCAGGATCTGATCAAAAATGTTCTGGCGGGCATCCTGATCCTGTTCGAGCGCCCTTTCCGGGTAGGCGACATGATCAAGGTCGAAAATTATTACGGTGAAGTCACCAATGTCGGTCTACGCGCCAGCCGCCTGCACACCTTCGACGACAGCATCGTCACCCTGCCCAACTCGATGCTGCTCAACAACGGTGTCTCCAACTCCAATACCGGCTCCCTGTACGAATTGATCGAAGTGAAATTTTCCCTCCCGGCAACAGTCGATGCCGGGGATGTCAAGGCGGTGGCCCGCGAAGCAGCTTTATGCTCGCCCTATGTCCACCGCGGACAAACGGTTAATGTTCTGGTGGAAGATGAATTCGAACGCGCATTTCTGACGGTGTTCACTATTCAGGCCTACACCATCGACGTGCGCTTTGAACGGTTGATGGCCAGCGACCTGACTGAGCGGGTCAAGGAGGAAATCAATAAACGCGGATTACTTGGACGGGAACCTGTGGCCGAGGCGCTGAGCAGTTGAGAATTGAAAACAGGGGGAAAAGCGCTCGCCGTACTGTGAAATATCGGGGGAGAAGGTCAAGTGCCGTCAAAGGCATCGAGGCAATGTTGGTGATTCTCCCGGTCGCTGATCTCTTCTCCCGACAGCAGTTCGTTGAGCGACTGGGCATTATACCCTCTCAAGATATCCCGATGGGTCAGGATCACCGGCACGATAGGCTCCTGGCCCGGGAAATGAACGCGATGAATCGCCAGCAGCTCCTGGTAGGCCTGGCGGCTCTCGGTGATATTGCGAAGTTGCGGCACGATCAGGGCATCGGCCAGAATATCCAGGGTATGGGCACAATAGGGGCAGCCGTTTCTGATATAAACGACAACTTCCCCTTCCGGCACCTGCGGCACGCTGACGCTCGGATCAGCCGGCGGCAGCGTGGCACATCCCGCCACAAACATAAAGAAGAAGCACAGCAGTCCTTTTTTCATCCGACATCCTTTGTACATTTTAAAGTTTCAACGCAGAGTCGCAACGGGGCAGAGACGCAGAGAAAAACAAAAGTTCCGGTTCAAAAATAACGGTTCACAGACAACATGATTTCCGCCTTGGACTGGTCGAAGGCACGCTCCCAGCCTGCTTTTAGAGTGACTCCGCCGTCGCGTGACAGGCGGTAGTTCTGTTCCAGCACGGCACGATAGTGTTCATGCTCTTCGAAACCGTAGAACAGGGCGCCGCCGTGCAGGTGCGCTTTCCAGTCGCTGGTCAATTGCAGCAGACAGCCCAGGGTCGGCCCCGCGCCCAGGGCCAGCTTGTCCTGAAAACGGTCGCTGAGATTGAGATCGGCGTCGGCCATCAGATAGATCAGAGCGTCCGGGCCGACATTCCAGGCCATCCCGCCACCGGTATTGATCCCCGCATAAAGAAGATCTTCGCCATCCTCAAAAGGCTTGCGCTCCAATCCGCCGCGGACCTTCCACGAAAGGGGAGAGAAGAAGAGGTCGCGCGGCGCCAGGGAGAAGATATCGACCAGGTGCAGTTTTTCCAGACGCAGGTTGTTGCGCTCAGGAAAATAGCGCGCTTTCAGAGAAATGAAATTGATCTGCGCACCCTGCGTGAATCCTTCATCGGGGTCGAGCAGATCGTGATAGGCCGCGCGCCAGTTGAATTCGAGGAAGTAGCGGCTATCGCGCGCACCACCGCCAAAAGCCCAGCGGCCAGGGGCATGCCCCAGTTCCGGGGGTACGGGACGCGGCACCTCGACCGTTTCATCCTCGGTTCCCAGAGCGCTGCGTGCCGCCAGAACCGGCAGATAGCGTTTCTTGTAACGATCTTCTTCGATCTCCTTTCGGGAGAAGCGGTAACGCAGGTACTCCGCCGACAGATCAAGAATCTGACGCTGTTCCTGGAGAGAAAAATCCTCGGCCAACTCGCGGGGCGACTCTCCCGCAACGGCAATGGCGTGCGCTTTACGGCGGGCCGATTCATTCAGCAGAGACGCCTTGTGCTCGATACGCGTTGCCAGCGAGGGGCGGTATTTGACCTCCTCCACCAGGCCGGCTTCTTTCACGGACACAATGGTATCGGAAGGGATCACCCAGAAGGAAAACCGCTCATAGTACGGCTGCGTCAGGTTCAATTCAGGACGGGCCGCTTCGAGCAGATAAAGCAGCAGAAAAGAGCAGTTTTCATCGAAGAAGAAATAATCGGAGGCGATCCCCTGCATCTCCCAGCTGTGCAGGACCAGGCGCCGCACTTCCTCAGGTTCCAGGTTCAGGCGGTATTCCCACACATCGCGATGCTCCAGCGAGCTGTACTCGTTGAGCTTTTCGTAGTAGGGCAAGACCGTGAAATACCCGTCATAAAGACCGAACAGCCCTTTGAAGGCGTAGATCAGGCCGTTGGTGTCGGTAGAAAACGCCGCATAGTTGATGGCGTGGGACAGCAGTTCGCTCTGGTAGGAGCTGCCGATGCGCAGCAGGGTGTGACCGAACATGGAGGCTGGCCCATTATTATGGGCAGCGGGGAAAACCAGCACCGCCGACTGAGGATCGACCTTGGCGAGGGCTTCGTCGCGCTTGGCGCAATCCGGTTGAGCAAGAATTTCCGGGTCAAGATCAAGGGACTCCACCAGCCATTCGCTGCGGGCCGGGAAGCGGCAGATGAAATGTTCATCCCCCTGATCGGGTGATGCAAGCATCGCCTCGATGGAAGCGGCCAGCTCCGCTTCAGGATCGGTCTTGCCCCGGGGCGCGAAAAAATAATCCGGGTCATCGACCAGGCTCTCATACCCGCTGCCCCTGGCGCGATAACGCATCAGAACGAGCCAGAGGCGCTCATCAGCCAGGGCACGTTCCTGCGCCATCCGTTTCAGGAAGATTGAATCTATCGACGGCCCGGTGGCGGCAGCACTGCCCGAAGGAAACAGGACAAGCAGGGAGAACAACAAGAAAAAAAGGCATGCGGAAAAAGTCACTCCGCATGCCTTTACATTTTCATACATGCTCAAACCGGATCAGCGGGTGAGCAGCGCGGTGTTGTCGATCACCTCGGCCATCACCACCTGGTCGGAGGTGAAAACCTGATCGAAATTTTCCTGCAGGGTCTCGGCAAAGGCCGCACGCTGGTCGATGGGAACTTCCATCAGCTCGGCAAAGGCATCGAGGGTTTCACCCTGCCCGGCCGCGATGTCGGCAGCCAGAGCGTCCATGTTGTGCGCGACAAACTGCTTGGTTTCGGCGCTGCCGGTCACCCAGATGGGATCACCGCAGTTGAGGGTGCCGGTGGTGATGCCGAAAGTCTGGTTGCCGAAGGTCGCGTTGGTGGTCGCGGCGAAGATCTGCACGCCGCCCGGCTCATCCTTGAACAGCACCGAACCCAGGCCGCAGCCCGCAGTCCCGTAGGGCGCCGCCAACGCCAGGGTTGAAACCGATGTCATCAGCACGGCGGCGCAAAGCGCCACTCCCAGTTTTTTCATGATCAACCTCCACTTGAATATTAAATCGAGAAACGCCCCCATGGCATTTCCCCCGACAGCTGTTATGGCGGAAAACCATGCCAGCCCCCGGTATTCCGATATCATAGTCCGTATTGCACTGATGTTTTGTGGTATAGCAGAGACATTAACGGGTTATGGGCCGCGATTTATCTTAGAGGATATTTTTCATCTGTCAAGAATCCTGTCAGACACGTCGGGATAAGCGTATTCGCAGAAACGCTCGTCAGAATCGTTTCTGCGAACCTGTCCGAAAGGAGCAGCCAACGAACGCCTTCAATTTTCTTCTGCTGGTTTCGCAGTAGATTCTTCCAAAGTCCGACAGCTTCCTAGGATATTCATGCTTTCAACGCGTTCAAGCAGCGCGCTGATACTAAGAAAAAAACCATCCTGCTCCATGCCGGGCGCCAGCCCGGTGATGACGGTTTTACCCACCAGCCAGCGCCCTTCACGGCCGGCCAGTGTCCGCGTGCGCACCCCCCAGAGTGTGTGCAGCAGCGCCGCCCGCCCCTCGTACTCGCCAAGGTACAGCATGATGTGACCGGGGAGCCGCACCAGCGTCACAAAGGGGATCCCCTCCTGCAGCAGGCGCTCTTCCCGTTGGCGAGGGGTAAGATCCTCCAGTGAAATGACCTCGCCGACCTGGGCCTGTTTTGAAGAATTGCGCGGCAGCCACAGGCCGAAAGGGGCAAACAGGTCTTTGACCGTGCCCGAGCAATCCCGGTTGCCATAGAGATCCCCCCACCCGTAGGGCTGCCCCATCATGGCATCGGCCAGGTTGGCGATTCGTCTGGGCGTCAACGGCAGGGGAAAAACCTCCCCTGCTTCAGTCGGGATCGGGGCTTTTCTCAGTTGTGCCTGGCGGTCTGCGTCGGCAACGGTGATGTATGCCTCATATTCCCTGCCCTCTGTGTCGGTGAGGGGCAAAACGGTTCCTATGCCGGCACTGAAACGGAATATCCCTTCCGTATCGAAAAGGGCCAGATTCTCCCGGGTCAATGCAAGATAGCGCCCGGTTTCAAAAGTATCGACAAACTCTTCATCCACCCAGGCGAGGTCGGTCACCGGCATCCATCCATAAAGCAGCGGTGTCTCGACGAACACCCAGGTGCCATCCTCGCTCAGATGGGTTACGAGGAGCGGCGTGTTGGCTTCCAGCGCCCCATGCTGCAGAAAATCGAAGGGAAAGCCCTGGCCGGGCGCACGCGGGTCGTTGAACAGAGGGCGTTCAGTAGGCAGGGCGCGCAGATCGCAGCGGCGCACGGTCACGGCACTGCGGCTGAGGCTCGGATATCTGGAAGCTGCCGCCTGCTCGATCAATTTCTTGATCCGCCCATCCTCCACCGCCCGCAGATTCTCGCCGAAGACTTCATTTTCACGAATCCACTCCACCGCCCAGAAGGGGTTGCGGGTCTCCTCCAAAGGCCCATCGGCATACCAGGGGGCAAAAAAATGCTGCAGAAATAGAGTTGCCTGCTGTTGCTGTCTTTCGGCGGGAACAAGAGGTTGATCCGCGCCAAACTCGTCAACATAGGCGAGCGGGGTTTGCGGCATCCGCTGCAGATCGGCAACCTCCAGCCTTTCCAGGGCCGGCATGCAGCCGGCCGCCACAAAGAGAAAGACAGCAAGTGCCGCTACCGCCGGATTTTTCTTCAATTGACTGCGCATAATCTCTCAAATCTTCATCGGGGACGTTGTTTACTTGTTGACTCACCAGTAGCTATTTTTTCCCGCCGATCTTGTCCAGCACATTGATTTTCAGAATGGTCTGATTATAGGCCAGCAGCAGGTCGCTTTTTTTAAGGATACCAACAAGATTTCCGTTGCGGTCAATCACCGGCAGGGTCGAGATCTGCTTGCCCTCGAAGATCTCAAAGGCCGTCTCGAAGTGATCGTCCGGACGCACGATAATCACCCGCTGAGTCATAATCTCCGAGGCGACGACAAGATTGCTGAGATCGCCAAGCTGCGCCAGGAAACTTCGCAAGTCACTCATAGACAGCATTCCCACCAGGCGCCCCTCGAAATCGACCACCGGGAAATGGGGATAGTGGCTCTTTTCGGATTTTTCCAAGATCTCCCCCAGCAGCATGTCCTGACGAACAGTCTCGAAATCCGTCTCCATATAATCGCCGACTTTCATGGTGCGCAGCAGATTGACATCGTGTCCACGCACCATCCGGACCCCCTTGCGAAGCAGCTTGGTTTCGTAGATGGAATACCCGTAGAGTTTCTGCACCGTCACCAGGCTGATGATGCAGCAGGTCATCAGCGGCAGGATGATTTCAAAATTGTAGGTCAGTTCAAAAATGGTGAAAATTGCGGTAATCGGCGCCAGAGTGGTTCCGGCGACCACCGCGCCCATGCCGATCAGGCTATAGGCCGCGGCAGTGCCCATTTCCCCCGGGAATATCAATCCGGCCGACGCACCGAACACGCCGCCGAGCAGCGAACCAAGCACCAGGGACGGCGCAAAGATGCCGCCCGAGAAGCCCGCCCCCACCGAACCCGCCGTAGCCAGAAGTTTGAGCAGCAGCACCACTGCCATGAGAGCGATTCCCATCTGCGCGGTCAGAACCTGATTAATGGTTTCATATCCGACACCAAGAATATGGGGCCACCCAAGCGCCATTACGCCCAGCATCAGACCAGCGATAGCCGGCCTGAACTGAAAAGGCACCCTGGCGCGGGTGAAAAGATCCTCGGCGGCAGAGACAGAGCGGATAAAAAGAACCGACAACAGACCGGCCAGAAGACCAAGGAGCGCATACAGAGGGAGTTCTGCATAGCTGACAAGTTCGTATGAGGGAGTCTGAAAGGTCGGCAGACTGCCTAGAAAATGGTGGGAAATCACCGTCGCCGTAACCGCTGAAATGGCGATATGACTCAAATAGCGAACCTGGAAATCAACCAGGATGATCTCGGCGGCAAACAGCATCCCCGCCATCGGTGCGTTGAACGTGGCGGCGATCCCGGCGGCCGCGCCGCAGGCAAGAAACACCCGCTTCCACTCCACCGGCAGTTTGATCCACTGCGCAAGCGAAGAGCCCACGGAAGAGCCGATATGCACCACCGGCCCTTCCCGTCCGACGGACGCGCCGCATCCAATGGACAACGCCGTAAAAAGGGTTTTGAACAGCGCGGTTGTATGACGGATTGCGCCACCCCGGTTCACAACCGCCTCGATCACTTCAGGCACCCCTGCGCCACGGGATTCAGGCGAAAAGCGGCAAACCAGCGGACCGATAAACAGCCCGCCGAGAATCGGCACCGCAACCACAAGATACCAAGGATATTGCTGGTTAACTTCCAGCATCGCCTGCGGATCAGGCCAGAACAGCCCCGTGGTCAGAAGCAGCAGATAACGAAATCCCACGGCAAGGATGCCGGTCAGCAGCCCGATCACAATAGCAATGAGCAACAGAAGAATCAGGTTGTCACGGCTGGGGCTGTATTTCCACATGAATTTCACGGATGCGGGCTCTCCGGTGGCTCAGGTGTGATAGGAAAAGCCTAGCATGGCCAACCGGCTTTGTCATTTTATCGGCGGGACAATAAAAAGGGGACAGGCTACTTTTCCTGATGAAAAAGTAGCCTGTCCCCTT
>OBLN01000935.1_pt1 | contig 10396 bp, 4 predicted proteins | sample 1519301 | NCBI WGS metagenome assembly OBLN01 (sample SAMEA2452533, study PRJEB22499) | sediment metagenome | reverse complement strand
AACTGATAGTATTTACTGATTAACTCATAATACTGCTGAGAGCCGTATGCCGGCATGATTTACCACAATCAGTTTCAGTATGTTCCCTGCAACGCGATAGTTCTCATTAAATTCTGCTGCGAGATCCCTTCCGTCATAAAAGAGAGAGAACGGTTCATCGGTTCCATTCCAGAAATAACGGTACATGTCAACGGTCTGGGTGGGTGATGTTGTCACCTGACTGTACCAATCGCGCCAGCCCGGCTGAAACTGATAGTATTTACTGATTAACTCATAATACTGCTGAGAGCCGTATGCCGGCAATAGATGGGAAAAATTACTGCCCACGCGATCTTTAAAAATAAAGGGAGTAGAGGCTTCTACATTATGCAGTAGGTTAAGAGGAACCTGACCCCAGTCTTCTCTGGTATCACTCCAGTTTGGGGTGTTTCCTGACAACTGTGCCTCTAACGATTGCCAGTTATTATCGAGTCCATGGATCTGTGAATAATTGACCAGCCATTCCGCATAGGCGACCACACTCCAGTTTTGATGGGTGAATTGCTCATAAGCCCGTTCCTGATCCCGGGCTTTGGCGTTACGGTTCAGATGGTAGATCAAGCCAACGACCTCAACCGTAAAATAAACACCTGCTCTGACCCATTTTTTATTGGCAGCCTGTCCGGCACCAGGAATGATGGCCGAGGCCAGAAAGGCTGCTCCGGGATTAGTTTTAGGAAGATCGTGTAGGGAGTTGGAACTCACGAACGACCTTTCAGATAAGGGTAACTCTTTTTCTGCTTTAATTTCCGTTGTCGGTTCTTTGAAGATCCCATTGGTGAAACTAGCTGTTTGTTGTGCCTGAACCGTTGTGGGAATCATTAAAAACAAAGCACATGATATGTGGAGTAAAAGCGATCTCATAACAGTTCAAAATCAAACGTTAAGCCAAAGTGAAAAAGAAGTTCCCTTCCATAGGTAACCTGATTTGAACCCGAGTTGGTAATGAAATCATCCGGAAGGGAAAGGGTGAACTGATCGAGGCCGTAAGAACCACTGACAAAGAACTTGAGCGGAAAGAGGTAATAGCCATTCATCGCGATCCGCAGTTCAGCGCCCAGGCCGGATTTCAACTTTTGTCCGGTATCGAAGGGACTCTTCCATCCGTTTCCGGTCTCAAAGAAAAAACGGGCAAATATTTTGTCGATCGTGAAGGGGCCTTTTTGGGTATGAATCCCCCGCCATAGTGGTGCAAACCACGACAGGGAACTGAAAGCTGTGGTACTGCCACCCAAGGCAAAATAAGGGTAGCTGCGCATGCCCATGAACCCGCCGATATAATCTGCATAAAATGAGTCATCCGGATCATTGAAATAGTGAAACCCTCTCACTCTGGCTTGGAAGGCCTGATCCCCGATCGTTTTAAATCCGTACCTGAGATGTAACTCTGTGGAGTGATTCTGTTGTTCGTTAAAAACGGGAGACAGAGTTCCGTCTTCGATCTCATACTCCTCAAGCAACTTTGAGGGTTGATACTGATAACGCAAATATCCTTTCAACCCAAGAGGAGCAATGTCGGCATCATTGGAATACAGGTAGTAATCGAATGTGTAAGAAGCAGACAAAGTGGTTCCTTTAAAATACTCGGATGAACTTCCGCTCACTTGTTGCTGAAGTTCGCGTGAGTAAAATCCCTCTGTGGAAACCCTATACGGACTGTAAGAAACACCCAATTCAAGCATGCTTCGGCGATTGAGTTTACTTCTAAAAAAGATACCGGCTTCCCAGATATTATAGGCAATATCGGTATAGGTGGTGTCGGGCAGGCAGGAGGTACATGGAAATTCCTCAATAGACAGTCCGTCAGATACATTACGCCGCATATTGTAAACTTCAATGGCAACCGTTGGCGACCAGCTTTTTTCTATGAATGGAAGTCCCCGGTGTTCAGCGATCAAAAAGGCATCCCGGTCTAAACCAAATAAACGGTCGGGCCGAAAGAACCCTCCAATGCTTTCAGCCGGTTGTGAGGCCGGGCCAACCATCAATCCGCCAAAGATACTAAGACGGTCGATCACATCTCTTGAGGAAAAATAGGTGCCCACCTTGGCATCTCTGAGTAAATTTTGCCCGACTTTCCCAACGTATCCATTTTTTATGAGTGAGCCGTTACTGCCATATTCTTTGGAGTAATTATCAAACCGAAGAACCGGAAAGAAACTAAAACCGGTGTAGGTGTTTTCATATTCACTGAACGTTCTCTCTTGGGTATCGGGAAGATCTGTGAGAGTGAAAGTGTGACTTCCTGTATCGGCAATAGCCGTTGCATTGGTATCAAAGGGTCTTATATCAGAGTCATTGAACTGATTGAGCTCTTGTACGTAGGGATCCGGCAGTTCGTAATCAGTCTCTTCTTCCGGATAGGGAAGATAGTATGAACCACTATGATCATGTTGCAATAGTTGGATGAGATCAGCCGATCTGACCTGATAGCCATTATCGGAATATTCTGAAAAATACAGGGTGCCATCGTTACTGACTGATGGCATGAACGCTCCTCCCGTAACCGAAGTCATTTTTTGAAGATCCCGGCCATCCAAAGCACTTCTGTAAATATTATGGATTCCATCTGTGTTGGCTGAAAAATAAAGGTATCTGCCTTCAGGACCGATGTGAGGATCCCTGTAGTCGATATACTCATCTTCCAGAACCGATTCAGTTTCGGAAGTCTGAAGATCAATTTTGTAGATGTTTCTGTTACCGAGTTCTGAACCGGCAAAATATAGGGTGTTATCATTGGCCGACCAGGTTGGAGTAGAAACCGTCTCACCGGATCTAAAGTTGGTGATCTGTGTGATAGAATCGGGGTGATCAGGGTATAGCAATACCAGGTTTTGGGTTCCCCCTTTATTTTGAACAGCTGCAATGTATTGCCCATCATGACTCCAGGTAGGGAATTGTACACGGGCACTGTTCGTCAGCCGTTTCGATTTTTTGGTATCAAGGTCGTAGATGAAAACGTCGCGATAAAATTCACCCAATGAATTCCGTTTGTTGGTGGCATAGGCGATCCTTTTACCGGTTGGATCATACGAGATAGAGCTTTCCAGGAATAAAAGACGATTCTCTAGCAAACTAAGGTGCGACTGATCTGCATCATCTTCAAGTTCACTTACAAATGCGATCTCTTCACCTATTCCTTCCTCATTCTTGATATACAGCGAAAGTATGCCGCTATCAAACCCCTTATTGGAGAGGTAAGCAACAGATCCATTGGCCGGGGATGGTTGAGGATAGAAATTGAAAAATCCGTGTTCCTCAATAATATCTGAAGGAGAGGGGGTGATCTCCTTAACCGCTTCCTCATAAAAGGTTTCCAGCTCATTGATCCATTTGGTATAAAGTTCATGGCCGGGAACACCGGTAGCGATCTCCATCGCCGTCGAGATATCGTAGACACCTTTTTCTCCAAGCGCTTCCGTGATGTCACGCAGTATATCCTCCCCAAATGTATCAGCCAGATATATCACAAAAGCATAGCCCATATTATAAACGGTCTCCCGCTCCAGGCTGTTCTTGGAAGAGAAGGTGCCCATTTCATCTAAGGTAAAAGGTGTACCGGTAAGAATTCGTGAACGGAGGATCATATCGCGATGGCTATCCCATGTATCGTAGAAAAGGCCATTGGTTTGATATTGAGCAGTTCCCTCTGCAAACCAGGCAGGCACATTGACCGTGGCAAAAGGGAAGGTGATCAGACCGTTTGGGAAACCGTACAACACATCGGGCCGGCGTACATCTTCATATGACAGCCACTGAAAATAAAAGGCAGGGATCTTTCTGGATCGTTTCATGCCTTTCTGAATCTGAACAATGTGTACGAACTCATGAGCGATCACATTCCGAAGCCAGTTATGGGTACCCCTGAGGGGAGAATCTAAAGCGGGTAACCAAATATCGATCTTGTTATCAAAGAAGTAAGCGGCTCCATTCGAATAGTCTTCGCGGTCCTTTAAAATGATGCTAACCTTTTCATCCGGTTCATGCCGGTACAGTTCCGTTAATGGGGTATATACTTCTTCAGCAATGCGCGAGACCACTTTTGCCGATCTACTATTCCCTTCCTGAAAATGCACGAGAAAATGGTCACTTTCCACGGTGTACCATTCAAGATGATTTTGAGGGTAATCGTAAAGCCTGACATCAGTTTGAGCCCATGCAATCTGAGCTGATGCCATTAAAAGGCAGGCTGTGATCAATATGTGAAATTTCAGTGGTCTCAATGCACGATCCCGATCTTATAGGTCTTTGTATCGGTTTTACCATTAACGGTCGCTTTGACTCTGGCAATATAACCACCGCTGTTCCAATTGCCGGTATTGATCTCAATGTCTTCAGGAAATCCACCCGGTGAAGAAAAGGAGTTTTCATAAATGACCTGACCTCCTGTGGTTATGATCGTGATCTCTACCGTACCACCCGGTGGTGCAATCTGAAACCGAAGGTTTGTGAAGTTATCAGCCGGATTCGGCCAGTTATAGGTTTCAGATTGGTTCAATACACCAAAGGAATTATCATTTTGATCTCCGTTACCCTGTAAGGTTACCGCATGCTTGTTGAAAATGAAATTACCGTACCTGGAGCTCCATTCTGTGCTATCAAGGTTCTTAAGTTTCCAGGACCTGAGGGTGCCACTGTGTGAAATGGCAAAGAGCTCATCGTTGTATATAACCGGATGTATTGGCTGCAGTTCAGCACCAAGTGAAGCTCCCACATACAACGGAAAGCCTTCCACCAGGTCACCTTGTGAATTGTAGGCAAACAAGTTGATGGAGGTCTCATTTTGTCCGGTGATGATGAATATCTCTTCGTTTGAATTTCCGTTGGCCACAATGAGGGGAGTGCCTATAAATTTAACGCCATCGGGTGCAGAGATTGGGGTGTTAGGTTCAATGCCGCCTAAACGGTTCAACCCAATAAGTTGGTTTTTTTTCCGGTCGACAAAAAAGAATCGGGTATGGTCTATAATTGCCGGCCACTCGATGTTGGAAGTCTCGTAAAGGATCACAAGGGGATCGGTGGCATTTGGATCTATCAGGGAAAAGGAGTCGTCCTGAAATAAAGTAAACAGGACCTGATCATCGATCTGAATGGAACCGGTTTGTTCACGATAAGAATCGGGATCAAGTTGGATATTTAAGGTTGGTTCATTGGAGATGGTCAACTCAGAATTAGTGACCTCAGAGTAAATGCCGTTAATGATAGATGAACGCTGAAACGGTTGGCTCTGAAGATTCTGCAAGGTCCCATCACTTAGGTTGATTCCTGTGGTGGTATGTTCTGCATGCAAAAGCTGATCGGACTGAGAGCTCAAAAAACCCTTGTTTGCGGGTACTGTTGCTGTCCAGGTAGTATCAAACGTGTTGATGGTTCCATTCCATGAATGTGCTGATACATTGATGTTTTGGGAGTTTATTTCAGGTTTCTCTCCTAAAATGAGTTGCTCTCCAATATAGGGTTGTTGAACCGGTATATCGGTCAGTTGATGGATGTTTTGATCCGGATCAGACAGGTGTACGGAATAAACACCTGATCTTGTGGGGACCACGAGAAAAGTATCATTCTGAGTTTCATAAAATGAAAGTGAAAGCGGAAAGTAGGTGTAGTAAGGATCCTTTGCGGTGAAGTAGTCTGCATCCGGATCCAGTTGCAGGTTCAATCCTGAAGTATATATGTCAGCAAATGGCTCAGCCTTTCTAATGCTGAAGGTTGAAACAGGCAGGTTGTCTGAGAAATCGTAGAGTTCGAAATATGAGGTTGAACCGGAGTTACTGTTATTATTGGGTTCAGTATCAGGTGCGAACCGGTTTTCATAAAGCGTTATTTCTGTGCCGGTTTCAAGGATCACACGGTAATCATTACCTGACCACCAGAAATCGAAGGCGGTCCCAAAGCTTGCGTTGTTATTCAGGGCTCCGGGAATTTCGAACCCGATATCCTGTGCTCCATCGGCTTCCTCGAGATCTATTCCTCTGAAATTGGGATCAGCATTCACGGTTCCCGTACTTAAATTCTCGCTGATCACCCGTTCATCTATATGCCAGATCAGCATTCCACCATTGAGATAACGGCTGTTTTGGGAATTACCGGTTTCTATATCTGCTTCACGGCCACCGGGCAAACTAAAATCGAAATTGGAGACATCGACCACAACACCAGCTTCCAGCAATTTGTCGAAATCTTCCTGCTGAAAGACAAAATCTTCATCGTCATTGGTGAAGGTCTGTTGAACAAGGTCACCCGCCGGGGTTTGAATGGTAAGTGTAACTCCCTCTCCCTGTAGATCCCGATGCCGGTTTTCAATTAAAAAATATTCAGATCCGGACAAAGAAACACGGGCGATACTGTTTGGATCATTTAATGCGGCTGCCGGTAGCTCTATAGGGGTTTCTGTGCCTGTATCCACTTCAAAAGGTGTTTGCCACCCTAAGTAGGTTTTCTCCCATGCAGAAGGCTCAGGTGGGAAGAGTCCGTTGTAGGAGAAGAACCCGGCTCCATCCATAAGGCCAAATCGCCCGATGCCGGGTTCACCCGTTTCCGTATTGAAAAGATCCGGCAGCCCGAGGTGACTGGCAACGGAGGCTACCAAGAGTCCATTGATGGATAAAGGTAATATAAATTCGTTATCCTGAATATCGAGTCCGCGCCGACTTTCGGTTCTTGGAATGATCATTGAATTAGTTACCCGGAAGGTACCGTTGTTTACAGGAAAGCCATCAAAGGTGCTTTCATTCAACAGGTTCCCAAGGTCATTCTTGCGAAGATAAATAGATGGTATATCGTACGGGGTGATATCCAGATTGGTTCCGGTTAGTTCAATATCGCGTCCTACCCCTGCGTGAAAGATGACAAAGGCAGTGTTATCGGGATCCAATCCTGAAACATCGAAATCGGGACCGTTTTCGACCTCATTCCAGGCATCCCGGGTTAAAGCCGCTAATTTTTCGAGCGTAAAGGTCTCTCCGGTTGGAGAATACTCTGACATTAGTTTTGGGAGGCGATAGACTACAGGTAGAACCTGATAGTTGATGGTAAGCTGCCCGTCAGAGGTTTGTTCAAAATAGTTCTTGGCGAACTCAAGGTGTGCCTCAAAATAGGTTCGATCGTGAGGCAAAGGCTCGATGCGAACGTCTTCAGCCCGTGTTAAGTAAGGAAGACCTTCGCTTCCATCAGGACCAAATATCCCTGTGCCGGTGGTAAGCCGGTCTTCATCAGGTTGAAATTCAACCATGATGGCTACGATATTAAGGGTTCCGGTTGCATCAAGGGGTTGGAGGCCAGAGGTAGAGAAGTATTGGGTAGATATCGCATGGCTACGTTTAAGAGGCGTATTTTGGGCCTGTAGGCTGGTAGCATATCCATAAAAAACAAAGAGCATGCTAAAATATAACATGCTCTTCATGAGATACCTTAATGTGTGCATGGATTAAAAATCGATGAGTAAACTAAATCGCAAGGTATTTGCAAGGGGGTGATCCGTTTCAAGTGTTTTGATATAACTGAAATCGACCCCAAGAATATTATACCGGATACCGGCTCCAAAAGTAATATACTCTCTGTCACCGTTTTGCGGATCTTCAAAGTAGTAACCGCCACGTAGTGCAAATTGATCAGCATACCAATACTCAAGACCGGCACCGATCATGAATTGTTGCATCAAGCCAACTTCCACTAATTCATTACCATCAAGGCGCGTGTAGCTGCCCCATGAGTTGAATAAGGCCTTGATAGGGCCGGAAGCAACACTGGTGGTATCACCATTGCTGGTTTCGAGCTCAGTTCTGGCCATGATCTTGGAAATGTCATTTGCAAAAGTAATTCGGTTGATGCCCTCATCATCAAGATCGAGGTCAAAGGCCCATCCAAATCTCAGTAGGGTTGGCAGGGGATCTTTCTGTGCATTATCGGTGTACTGAATTCCCGGCCCCAGGTTCGATAGGTTAGTACCGAAGCTGAATTTGGCTTCGCGTCCGCCAACAAGAAATGGATCTGTTTTATACATCAGGGCGAGGTCTAAGGCCACACTGCTTCCCGGATTAACTTTCTGTGCACTGATGGAAGTTCCACTGGCTAAACTTGAGTAGATCAATCTAAGGCTGGTACCACCGGCAAAATTATCGGTGAATTTATACCCATAGGAAGCACCAAAGGCGATCTCATAACTGTTGAATCTGGAGATCGGCTCAGGACCGGTCTCGTCAGTTACAACCTGTTCACCCATATTCAGATAAGTCAGATGGGTCCCTATGTTTCCAATGCCCGGGATATGGAATTTACCGACTACATTGTCGTAAAAAAGATCATTTACGTTGAAATTAGCCAGCCAGTTGGAGTGAGTTATGCTGGCCTGATTATAATCTTCCTGAAAAGCTAAACCGGCCGGGTTCCAGAAAAATGCGGATGCATTGTCAGCGATGGCAACACCGGTATTACCCATACCCGCAGCCCTTGAATCCGGTTCGATCTGTAAGAATGGTACGGCGGTTATAGCAACCTGTGCTTGTGTAATGACCGGAATGGATAAAAATAGTCCGGTAACGAGTAATGATAATATCTTTTTCATAGGGATAAATTTTAAAATAAATATACGTGTTTTAGGATAAAGTTATGAGGTCACCGAATGATCACGAGTTTCTCAATTTTTTCTGTTCGCTGTCTTCCATTGGGGGTATCTGATGCCACTCGAAGCACATAAATATAAGTACCGTTACCCAAACGATCATTATCACGGTCACGGCCGTTCCATGTAATACTGGCATATGAACTGTTTGTTATGATTTGATTTTGGAGATGCTGAACAGGTCTGCCACTCAAAGTGTAAATCTGAACAGATACATCTAATGGATTTCCCGGCTGATTGTGCTCAAAATAAAATCGGGTGACATCATTCATCGGGTTCGGATAGTTGTAAACATGCCTGATCGTTAGATCATCCTGAGAGGCTACCTCAAAAAAGATCTCATTTTCAGAGGGATTATTGTGAACATCCCAGGCTCGGACTTTCAGGGAATAACTACCTTCAGGTAGCTTGTCTAAAGGAAATTCAATTTTTCCTTTGGTGTAATTGTCAATATCACCTTCATAGTAATCATTGAGAACGTAAGTTTGTTCCGGGTTGGTATCGATTACTGCCAGGATCTCGTGCCCAATGCCCGTACCGGTCGTGTTGATGCCGGATGGATCTTCGAGGTCAATGATCAAATTCGGTGAATCGTTGACGAGGGCTCCGTTTACAAATCTCTCATCATTCAGGTAAATATCCATTTCAGGGCCTCGCCCGTCATTTACTGCATTTTCATTGATCCCGTTGAACCGGATATTCGTGAATGAACCGCTAGCTGCGTAGTTATCATTTTCGGCATAGATAATTATTCTTCCGGTACTGTCGGAAAACGAGATATCTTTGGGAACAACAAATGTGGAGCTAAATATACCGTTTTGCACTTCTGCTTTTCCTTTAAAGAGCACGTCCTTTTCTACCGTGTATCTGCAATCTTCCAGAAAACACCGCTCTTCCTGAACCCAGTCTCGATCAGAGGGGAGAGGTACACTTCTCTTGGCATCATAAACGGATACATCAGCAAGTCCGGTGAAATCATTGATCACATTTCCTGAAAAATCGGTCATTTGCCCGGTTAAAGTCATGGTGTCGAGACCCTTGATGGTGATCACGGAATCCTGGCCACCTACATTGATACCATTGATTGTGGTGATCTCAGACTTTTGCACCGGAAGTTGAAATTTCCCGGCCGGGTCTCCCAGAAAAATGAATTTCTTACTGTTTCTTGAGGTAATAATGGGGGAACCGTTCAGCAGGGTGTTTTTAGTATTCACAAAAATATTTCCAAACCGCAAGGCTTCGTTATATTGATCACGCTCAACCATTTTTTGAGATAAAGCCACATTCAATCCAAAGTTATTTCTTGATGAAATCCCGGCTCCGGTATAAACCACCCGTGTTGTGGTAAATGCACCAATAACGCCTCCATTATCAGCGAAAAGCAGCTGTTCGGCTCCTGACTGCGCATCGATATCATCATAACGCCCAAACTGACAGGTCGCAGTTACCAGTACAGGAAGCCGGTTTTTATTGGTGAGATTAGGGATGCTTTCGGTCACGAATAGCTGTTCATCTGAAAGTGTCTGCTCGTTACCGTGACCGGAGTAGTTCAGCACCAGTGATCCCTGATTAAAAGCGTTGATAAAATCTTGTGTGGCTCCGGGTATTCTGCGCCCGGCTCCGGTGATCTCTTCATTGTAGGCAAACTGATAGATCTTGTTTAAGCGCACTCCCGGCTCATAGATGTCCATCAGGTTTGCTGTTTCATCGGCATTTAAGACATGGAGATCTCTGTTC
>OBLN01000934.1_pt1 | contig 10402 bp, 9 predicted proteins | sample 1519301 | NCBI WGS metagenome assembly OBLN01 (sample SAMEA2452533, study PRJEB22499) | sediment metagenome | reverse complement strand
CCTTGACAGGACTCAATTGTCGTGGCCTGCACTCTCCTCCGAATGAAGGGGCAGCCAGATAGTGAAGGTGCTTCCCGCGCCGGGACGGCTTTCCACCTCAATGCGTCCGCCGTGGTCGGACACAATATTGTGGGTAATGGACAGTCCCAGGCCGGTGCCGCCCCCCTTATTGGTGTAGAAAGGCTCAAAAATCAGCGGGATCAGATCGGGGGCGATGCCCTGCCCCGTATCGACGAACGAAACGGTGACCTGTTCCTCGTCAAAGCCGATCAGCACCCGGAGGATTCCACCTTGCGGCATAGCCTGGATAGCGTTGGTCACCAGATTGAGAAAGGCCTGCTTCATCTTGGAAAAATCGAGGAGAACAAGAGGACGGTCCGGCGCGGTCTCTTCCTGCAGAACGATGCCGGATTTCTGCAACTGCTTCTGACAGAGGAAAAGCGTCTCGCGAAGCACATCGGCGACATCGACCCGCGTCAATGATGGTTGGGAAGGAGCTGAAAAATTCAGCAATTCATTCACCAGGCCTTCCAGTCGCTCCATCTCTTCCAGGGCCCGGCGAATAAGACTCTGGTCCTCGGGGAAACGCAGCAGCCGGTCATGCAGTTCATCGAGCAGCAGGCTGACCCCCGTCAGGGGATTCCGAATCTCGTGGGCGATACCCGCGGACAGGCGCCCAAGGGAAGCGAGGCGTTCCATGCGCTCCATGCGCCGGCGCATATTGGTGCGCTCCGTCAGGTCTTCGACGGTGACAATGCGCCCTTTTTCGCCACTGAAAGCCACAGGAAGCAGGGCGATGCGAAAGGTCTGGTGCTTGCCCGCCCTTTCGAGATAGAAGTACCGGCTCCAGAAACCGCTTATACTTTCCGCCAGCGGCTTAGCCAGAGCCTCACAGATTTCAGGCCAGGCCTCCAGAGTCTGTTCGAGGGGGACCGGGTTCGGCATCCGCTCCAGATTCAGGTTCAGGATGCGCAGGACCGGGCTGTTGGCCGAAGTCACCCGGCCTTGGGGATCCAGGGTGAGAATGCCGGTTTCGATATTCTCGACAATGGTCTCCTTGAAATTTCTTTCCCGTAAAATTTCATAACGGGAACTCCGCAGGTCGGCCAGGGTCTTGACGAGTTTTTCATGGCGACGGCGCAATTCGTTGGCCATCGTATTGAACGATTGAGCCAACTCGCCCACCTCATCGTGGCTGTGAACAGTCACCCTGGCGTCGAGATTGCCCTTGGCCATCTCCTTCGTCCCCTCGGTCAGTTGAAGCAGGGGACGACCTATACTGCGAGAAAGCAGATAAGCGACCAGCACGACGATTAATCCGGTTACGGTGATCAGCAAACCAGAATGTTGGGTAAAACGGCTGATTTCCCGACGAATCGACGCCGAGGCCATCAGGGCCGGACGGTGAAAATTGGCCAGTTCCGCGCCGATGGTTACCCCGCCGAATACCCCTTTGTCTGCATAAACGCCGCGATCGTAAAAGATGGGAGCATAGGCCATGATCTTCTGGGATCCGCCGACATTGGTAACATCGACCACCCCCGATCGCCCCGTAAAAACCTCATCAGCCGCCACGGGATAGTTGGGATGAATAAACCCGGCAAAAAGCAGATTGTAGGGGATGAGGCCTTTTTCAACCGCTTCGGGTGACGATTCCACCGTGTAAGGCGGCACCAGCCTCCCCTGATCGTCCAGGCCGCGAATATCCCAGTACTTTGGATGGGTGATCATCCACCCTTCATCGTCGAACATAAAAGCGTAGTTGCCGCTGTCGTAGGACGGAAAAACGACATAGTGTTCTTCGGTAGGGATGATGTGCTGAGTGAATTCCATGAGATGCCGATGGTCCAGGGAAAGGACCACCACCCCCACCAGTTCGCCGTTTTCCTTTCTGAGAGGCGTCGAAAATCGGATCACGCCCTGGTAAGAGCGGCCCTCAACAGCAGATTCCGGAGTCGGCTGCCCCTGAAGCTGATCCTCTTTATTCACATGCCAGCCCGTCAACCGGGACACAAAAACCTGTCCGGCCGGCAGCTGCCGTGCTTCGTCAAAATAGGTTTCCGAGAGGTAGGTTGTGTTTTCAGGGTGAGAGACATCGCGCAGGAGGGGGGAGACCTTTCCTTCGGCTATACGAAGCCTTTCCTGCCCCTGGGCGTCGATGAAAGCCAGCTCCGAATAAAGAGGAACGATCTCACGCTTTTCCACCGGCTTTGCGTTGGTCCCACTGCGGTACCAGATTTGCCGGCGGTGACGGCTGTAAAAATCCAGATAGGAGATTGTGGTTACAGGCAGAGCGGCCAGATCAAAGAGGTCCGATTCGGCTGTCCGCAGAAAAGCGCTGACCTCCGCGGCCACCATTTGAGCGCGCAGAACCAGGGCCTTGGCGGCCTGGTCATCGAGAGCGCTAGAGGCGTTTTCGACCAGAATCGATTCGACCTTCCGTATGCTCTGATTCGAATTGACTGCCAGGAAAACAAGGGGAGCCAGAGAGATGACCCAGAAAGCCATCAGCAGTTTCTTGTGCAGATTGAGGCGCGGCATGGCGGGAGTATAGCAGGGAAAAGGATACGGCTAAACGAAAAACAGACGGCTAAAATACCAGGGGGACGGCAGGATCAGTTATCCTTGCGGAACTGCCGCAGGATATCGCGGGAGGTGACCGCCAGAGGCAACAGGTGCTGGTGTTTTGACAGAACTTCGTCCAGAGTGATTCCGTCACTGATGATGACGTCGCGAGGCGTGAAAAAGGTTTTGGCAAGATGACTGCCATCGGGTCGGCTGTAGACAAAAACATCATAATCGTGACCGCTGAAATGGACACGACAGCTATGGACAAGAACTTCCTCACTCATGACCGCCTCGCTTATGCAGAGAAGTTTATTCGGGATGTTCCCGACTGGTTATCTCTGGATGAGCAAGTTCCGAGCCAACCATCTCAGTCCAGCCAATCGCAATAATTTCGGGATATTGCGATTGAAGGCACAAAAAAAATCACCCGCGGGCTGAAAGCCGGCGGGTGATTTTACGAGGTCCGTACGGTTAAATCACAGGCAAATGCCCAGCTATTTTCGACGGCTCACAACATATTCGGCGAGCTCGCAGAGAGCTGCCTTTGCCTCATCTTCGGGGAAAATATCCAGATAACCGGTGGCATGGGCAACCAGAGAAGCGGCCCGCTCCCGGGTATACTCAAGACCTCCGGTGCGCTCAATGAGATCCACCACGAAGTTCAGATCTCCCGTTTCAAGTTCATCTTTTTCGATAATTTCCTCAACCCTGGTTCTCTCCTCAGCAGAACAACGGCTGACGGCATAGATAAGGGGCAGGGTCATTTTTCCTTCGGCCAGATCATGTCCTTTGGCTTTACCAAACTCCGATTCGTCGGCGACATAATCCAGGATATCGTCCATGAATTGAAAGGCTACTCCCAGGTCGAGGCCGAATTCGCTGAGGGCTCGCTGTTGTGTCTCATCACAGCCTCCCAGAATTCCGCCACATTGGCAGGCGGCCGCGATAAGAACAGCCGTCTTGTCCCGCACCACCTTCATGTAGTTTTCTTCGGACAGGTCGATGTCGCAGGTGTTGATCAGCTGCTGGACTTCCCCTTCGGCGATCGTCGTGGTGGCATCGGCCAAAACACGCAGAATATCGAGACTCCCGTAGCGAACCATGAGGGAAAAGGATTTAGCGAAAAGGAAATCACCGACCAGAACCGACGCTTCATTGCCCCATACCGAGTTGGCCGAAGCCGCCCCCCGCCGCAGGACAGCGCTGTCGACAACATCATCGTGGAGCAACGTGGCCGTGTGAATAAATTCGATAACGGCGGCCAGGCCTATGTGCCGGTCTCCCTGGTAACCGGCCAGGCGGGCACTGAGAAGCAACAGCAAAGGACGGATACGTTTGCCTCCGCTGGCCAGGACATATTCGCCGACCTTGCGAATCAGCAGAACGTCCGATTCGAGATATTCGCCAAATTGGGCTTCGACACGGCCAAGATCGTCGTGAAGAAGGTTCAGTGCCTTTTCCATAAGACAGCCTTATTCTCCCTTGAAAAAATTCTCACTATCCTAAAGAAACCGCCGCGAGAATGTCAAACATTTTTCAAGGGTTGGGCAATATGCAACGCTCCAAAAACAGGTAATCGACCAGCACCTGCTGCCGCTGCTTCCGAGAGGAACTGCAAGAGATCCACGGGACATTTGATTTTTCAACCAAACCTATCACAATGGTGGAACACGCAGAGCAGGAAACTCAGGCCTTGCCCACCGCAAAGGAACGCTGATGCAGTCAGACCCGCAAGACCGAGGACGGCCAGGACGAATCATGATGCTGGCCACCATTTTTTTGATTTGCCTGGTGCTTTTGCTGAACCAGATTGCCACTCGTGGCTTGCCCACCTCCCCGCAAGAAGCTCCGCAAACCGGCATGGCGGACTCCATTGAAGAACGATTTGGCGCAGGGATGTCCTGGCAAATGAATATGGCGGTGTCCGAGAAGAATTTCCAGGTCCTTCTAAAAGACAAAGCAGGATATCCTGTCAGGGAAGGAACGGTTCGTCTGGTTATTCGTGATCATGAGGGTCAAAAAGCGTTAGAGCAACGACTGGAAGAAAAAGAAGCCGGCCTTTATGCCGCCCCGCTGCCGGATCTGGGACCCGGGCGTTTTCAGGGACACATTGAAGCCGTCTCCCCCCAGGGGCGACTGTTGAGGAGCTTTATGATTCAGTTGTGACGTCACTCGCCAGGAGCAGCGCCCGCTTCAGCTCGGACCGGAATGAATTTTTTCGCTTTTTCTTCCCAGCGATACCCCCCCGCATCCCAGATGGTGTCCACGATTTCCCAGTCAAGATGAACACCGGTCATCTCTTCCACCATGTCATAGGCGCGCAGAATCTCACTGTCATCGATTGTTTGGTCACCATTGAGATCGGCCCACTGAAAAGGACCGATTTCGACAGAAGTTTGCCCCTGTATAGAGGTGGGAGTCTGGCGATTATCGGCATTGGCAACGATATCACCGCTGAAACCAGCGGTCGTCCCCAAGGGTTCCGTACCGGCAACCCTCACCAGATAGACGAGATGTTTGCGGCTGTCTCCCGTACGGACGATCCACCGAGCTGTCCCCTTTTCATTATCGAGGCTCGAGGCCGGGGGACTGGCCTCAATGAGCTTCCAGCCGGGCGGGAAATGTTCGCGCAGAATAAATCCCTTCATGGATTCTTCCGTTTCCAGGTGTATCTGCACGGGGACAATACTGCCAGGGGCGGCATAAGCGGGTAAAATGCGCTCGGCATGGACGGCGGGCACGGCCATCTCCCGTCCTTTGAAAAGCAGGACTGCTCCCAGCGCCACGGCAATTAAAAAGACCAGTCCCAGCAGCCACTTGCGAGAGGACGGGGGTTTCTCAGAGGATTCTTCACCCGCCTCCGGATTCGCCTCTTCGCTCTTGATCAGATCATCAACAGAAACCTCGAGCGCTTCGGCCAGCCGCAGAACATTTTCTTTCTTGATGGACGGATAGCGGTTATTTTCCCAGCGGGAAATCGTATCCGTTGTGACACCCACCACCTTTGCCACATAAAGCTGGGTCAGCTTCTGACTTTCACGGATAGCTCGAATCCGATCGCCATCCAAACAGACCATGGGGGGTAACTGCTCGCTCATACATACCTCGGTCACAAAGTGATTAAAAACCTTACCAGACCCGGTTAAAAAGAGCAAACAACATTTAAAAATCGGCTTTTAATCTCAAAAAACAGCACGACATGCGTTCCCATAAGTATTTGTATTTATTTTTTATTATATCGACATCGGGTGACATTCCACTCGATGTCGGATGCATTTCACAAAACACCGTGTATACATTAGCCTTAACCAAGGCGGAATCTTCCGCCCAAATTTTTTCAGGAGGCTGAGAAACATGAAACGTTTGGTAGCTACTCTGCTGGTCGTTGCTTTTCTGGCTGTTGGCACCCTGGCTGTTGCCAGCGACACCATCACCCTCGAAAGCAAAAAAGGTAACGTTACGTTCAATCACAAGGCTCATGGCGAAGCTCAGGGCTGCGCTGCCTGCCATGAGGGTGAGCCCGGCAAGCTTGAGCTTGACATGAAGACCGGCCACGCTCTTTGTAAAGACTGCCACACCCAAAAAGGTGCCGGCCCCACCAAGTGCAACGATTGCCACAAGAAGTAAACTGGGCTGAAAATTTTGTGCTAAAAAAGAGCCGTCCCGGGCAGGCCCCGGGACGGCTCTTTTTTCAAGCGTCCATCCTGATAATGTGCAAATCCCTGAGGTTCTATGCTCAAAGCCATTTTATGGGATAACGACGGCGTCCTGGTCGACACGGAACATCTGTACTTCCAGGCGACGGCAGAGATTCTGGCAAAAAGACAGGTAAGCCTCTCCGAAGAAGACTTTATACGCATTTCCCTCACCCAGGGGCAAAGCGCTCTTGCTCTGGCGGTAAAAGGCGAAAACGACGAGATGGAGCTGGAGACCTTAAGAAGAAGGCGGGATGCTCTTTACGCCTCCCTACTGGAAAATGGGCTAACAGCTATGGAAGGCGTTCATGAGACCCTGCAGAAACTGAAGGACACCTTTCGCATGGTTGTCGTGACGGGGTGCCGTCAGCCTCACTTTCAGATCATTCACCAGCAGACGGGATTGCTTCCCTTTTTCGAATTCGCCTTGGTCCGGGAGGACTACCATCACCCTAAACCTCATCCCGAAGCCTACCTGAAAGCCCTGGCCCGCATGGGACTCAAAGCGGACGAGTGTCTGGTAGTTGAAGATTCACCGCCGGGCCTTCTTGCGGCCACTCGCGCAGGCCTGCGCTGTTGTGTCATCCCCAATCGCCTCACCTCAGGAGGTGATTTCAGCCGAGCCCACAGAGTCCTTGGCCATATCCGCGAACTCCCCTCGCTTTTGGCCGAACTGTCATCACGCTAAAAATTCCAAAAAACAAAGACACCGGCGCCTGAATCCGGGCTAGCCGTGGCCAGCCCCTTCATGACATAGACGCCTATGGCCGAAGTCTCGCCGGTGCGATAGTTCAGTTGGACTTTTCCTTCCAGAAGATGCCCGACACCCTCCGCAGGCTCTGTGGCCCCCCAGAGAGAAAGTCCGGGACGCAGGCGATCCGTCAACGCGTACCCCAAACCCACTTCATAGCTCCAATAATTTTTAAGCCCCAGGTCCGACCGATCTTCCTGCCAGGTATAGCCCCCCTTGCCCAGCAAAGAAAAAGACCCCGCCCATTTGAACAGTTCAAGACCAGCTTCTACGCCGTAGCCACCCGTGCCAAGCCCTTTGTCCTCGTCGCCCGTTGGCAACTGACCTTCAGCGTAAGCTCTGACCTGAGGTGAAGCCTCGCCTTCAAAAATCAGGATATACCCCAAACTCAAAGTCATATCACCAAGTCCCGACTGGGATTCATTCACGTCAGTGGTTGTGGTGGTAGTCGTCGGATCCATCCCGCCCGTTCCATCCCCTCCAGTGCCGCCCATCCCGTCACCGTTAGCCAGGGGACTGACCTGGGGCGCTGCGGTCATACGGGAACCGTAGTGAATGTTGCCCGAAGTGGTCACGTAGGAGTTATTCTGATAGATATAAGGCGCTGCAATCTGCACATCCCAGCGATTCCCCAGATAGGCACCTAAAAGGAGCGTATAGACAGTGGAATCGGTGGTCGTATCCGAACCGTAATCACCACTGGTGAAATCAAAATCCAGTTCCAGATAGATATTTTTCCGGGCGTTTTTTTCTGAGGCCCACGAACTGGAAGAGCAGGTGAGAATAACGAGAAAAGTCAGCAGAACGAAAAGGGATGGCGACCTGAAAATCAGCATGAGGTATCACTCCTGGGCAGGTTATGATGGCGTCCAGACGGGCACGCGAAGGTACACCCAAAAGTATACTCTTATTATGGCTGAAAAAAACTTTTTTCCGGAGGATGAACCGGGGTAAGCCTGCTCGGCCTGCGCCACAACAGGCTAATTTACCGTTGAATTTTTGTTTTATCCGGGTATGATTGACCTATGCTGCCCAGGCGTTTAGACAACGTCAGGGTTTTACCCCGTGATTCCCCTCCTTCACGGGGTTTTTTTGTGTTCTCGCCCTGGCAAGGGGCCCCCGCACTACAGCGCCGCCTGATGACCTCGGCTCGCTACAGTTTCGGATGAGCCGATGCCGACTCCATGACCTGGTCGGCGTGGGCCTCATAGGAATTTTTCAGCAGACCGGCCTGGCTGTAGACATTGCGGGCATTCCAGAGCATCCAGCCACTGCTGCCGAAATCGTCGGAAGCTTCGATCTGCGCCCTGACTTCATGCTCTCCGAAGGAGCGACGGTCAAAGGCGTAATCCCTGAAGGCCTGAAGCCAGGGACGAAAGCGCGCACCGGGCAACCCTGTCCTTTGCTGCGCCCTGTTGAGGGACAAGGAGATGATTTCATAAGGGTGCTTGACGGGATTACGATACATCCCTATCCCATGACCAAATCCGGAGGGATAGAGCATGGGAGAGATATAGTCGAGATGAACGGATAAATCTTCGAGGCGCTGGCCGATTTCAACATCTTTTTCGCTCCAGCAGACGTACCCGAAAATATCCGCCGACAGAAAAACCGCATAGGGTTCCAGGCGTTGACGAGCCGTGGCGAGAAAACTGGAAATGGCGGCAACCCGGTTTTCTTCCTGGTTTTCCCTGGCAAATCGCAGACCACGTCGGTCGGGGAAACGGACGTAATCAAACTGAATTTCGTCAAAGCCCATCCGGGCCGCCTGCTCGGCCAGGGAGATATTGTATTCCCAGACCTCGGGCAAAAAAGGATCCACCCAGGCCATGCCTTCACCATCCCGCCAAACGTCTCCCCCTTCGGTGCGAATAGCCAGATCAGGCCGGGCCTTGGCCAGTAATTCGTCTTTAAATACCACGATACGGGCAATGGCATATACATCCTTGGCTTTCAGTGACGCCAACAGGCGCTTGCCATCCTTGACCGTGAGAATTTTCTGAGCGCCAATTTCAGAGGCCATGGGATGATCCACTTTGAAGGCGACTTGTCCGCGATCCCCCTTGAGGTCTATCACCAGCGCGTTGAGTTCTGTATTTTTGATCATTTCCAAAGCGGGATTACGCAGGATGGGCTCGGCAATTCCGTAATGGGAGAGATACAGGGCCTTGGCGGAAAAAGGCTCCATAACGATGTCATGCCCCTGGTCAGCACTGAAGGAACGAACCCGATAGCCAGGAGCCCTCGCCTGCAACCCTTCCGGCGAAGAAGCAATGACGAAATGCCCGTTAGCATCGGTGCGCACCAGACGCGGGCCACTGCTGACCACCCCGTTTTCGATCGGCTTGCCGGTCACCCCGTCGTAAAGATGACCGCAAGTCAACGATTCGGCAGCAGCACCCCAAGTCTGCCCCACCAGCACCAGAATAACGATAAACCGCAGCAACACAGGCATAGCACACCCTTTCCAGATAGAATCCCGACCATCAACGCGCCGACGGCCGTACCAGGCAAGGCGCGCACGGGGTCCATCTTCACACTTTGTGCCAAGGATGCCCCTTCCGACGCGCCAGGGGCTCAAGGCGCCAAACGCAGGGGCTTACCCAGCGTTATGCCAAGAGCAGCAGAAAGGGATACGGTTGTTTTTGCGCGATTTTCCGCAGAGGCAGGTCAAATTTTGTCAAGGAAGAGCTGATAAGGAAAAAGGCCGGGAAAAGCCCCGGCCACAGGAAAAGCAGGTCGACGAAAAAGTTCAGCCTTTAAGAACTTTAAGAAGGTGGGGAACCAGCTGCTTTTTGCGAGAAAGAACCCCTTTGAGTTCAAAGAGATTTTCCTCCACCTGGGGGTAGCCGATCACATAGGGCAGCTCCTTGCTTCCCTGGGCCAGCAGAAGACTGGTTTCCTGAACGATATCGGTAACGAGCAAGCCGACCGTGTCGAGCTTACGCTCTTTTTTCAGCGCAGCCAATTCTTTGGTGATCTGATCTTTCAAGGAGTGGAATTCGTGAAAGCTGACCACCTCCACCTGGCCCAGGCCGAAAACACGGTCATCGGCTTTGTATTCCTTGAAATCGGCAAGGATGAGATGTCTGACGGAAGGATGAGCCGCCAGCGCACTGCCGGCGCTGAAAATGCGACGGCCGAACTCATAGGGATCGAGACCGGCGAGTTTGCCAAGCCAGCTGGCAATTTCCCGGTCGGTGTCGGTGGTCGTCGGGGATTTGAGGATAACCGTATCGGAGAGCAGCCCGGCCAGCATCAGGCCGGCAATGGCCCTTTCCGGCTCTCTCCCCATCTGCCGATACAGGGTAGCCACCAGGGAACAGGTGCTGCCCAGGGGCTGATTAATAAAACGGATCGGATGATCGGTATGAAAATTCCCCAGGCG
>OBLN01000933.1_pt1 | contig 10404 bp, 8 predicted proteins | sample 1519301 | NCBI WGS metagenome assembly OBLN01 (sample SAMEA2452533, study PRJEB22499) | sediment metagenome | reverse complement strand
TCCCGTGCTTTTTCCTCGCCGTGGAACATCGCAGTCATTATCAGCCCTATGGCTCCGAGGTAAACATGACCGAATACGTGACCGCCAACCATTTCATAAGCCGGACAGACATTGGCGCAGCTCCCGCAGCGCATGCACTTGAGAGCTTCAGAGAAAAGAGGGTGGTCAAAAAAGGCAAGCCTTCCGTTATCAAGGAATATGTAATGAACCTCTTTTTGCCCTGTTTCTGACGACTCGCAGGGTACCTGACCCTTGATCCATGTGGTGTACGTGCTGATTCTTTGCCCTGTCGCACTTTTAGGGAGCATACGCACAACCTTGAGAGCTGTCTTAAAATCCGGCACAAGTTTCTCATAGCCCAAAAGAACAAAATGGACAGGGGGAACAGTTGCGGACAGCCTTGCATTGCCTTCGTTGGTGACTATGCCTATTGCTCCTGTGGACGCTACTGCGACATTAGCACCTGTGAGTCCTGCTCCTGCTTCAAAATAAGAATCTCTCAGAGCATGGCGGGCTGTTTTAACCATTGCGTTGATATTTTCCCTGTCCAGACCGGCGTTAAGAAGAGCATTAAAGAGATCCGCTACCTGACCTCTGCTTTTATGTATGGCAGGCATAACCATATGAGACGGATGTTCCCCTGCAAGCTGTAGTATCCATTCACCGAGGTCGGTTTCCACAGGTTTAATGCCCCGGTTTTCAAGATAGGCGTTGAGCTTAATTTCCTCACTGGTCATGGATTTTGATTTGACAATAGACTTTATGTTTTTATCTTTGCATATTTTTTCGATATATTTACAGGCATCAAGGCTTCCCGATGCTCTGTAAACCTTAGCACCGCTTTTTTCTGCATTTGCTTTGAACTCTTCAAACAGTGCTTCGCATTTCTCCCTTGTCATCGCTTTGAGGTTGTTCATCTCTTTCGTCATTGCGGTGAAGTCAAGCCCTGCATATGCGTTAGCCTTGGACGCCTTGTACGCTGAGGCGAAATTTTTCAGGTTAGTGTAAAGGATTTTATCATTCAGACTGCGTCTGATTCCGTCTTTTCCGCTCATTTTCTGCCTACCTGTCGGTAATTATGTAAACTGTCATTTCGCATGGACCGTGAACGCCTATGGTGAGAACCCTTTCTATATCCGCTGTGCGGCTTGCTCCGGTAATAAATGCTGTGAATGATGCAGGGTCTGATGTTTTTTCTTCAAGGAAATTTGCTATGTCTTCCAGAGAAGGAACAATGCGTGACACCGGAACTGCAACATACAGTCTTTCTGCGAGGCAGGTGGCTTTACGCAGTGCTTCATCCGTGCTTTCAATTACCACGCTGCCTGTTTCAGCTATTGCGAAGTCAGCTTCGACAAGGGCGGTGCTTATGCCTTCTTTTCCTGCGGAAACTTCCTGATTGTACTGCTTCTCTGTTTTAAGGCTGATATAATTGTAATTATTGCTGCTTATTGATGAAAAAAAATCATCGCTGGAAATAAGTATATTTTTACTGCTGACACTTTCTGAATATTTGATAAAGGTTTCGGTGAGTCCGCTCATTTCATCCTCACTTTTTAAGTGGTCTTACCACTAGCGTATCCGCAGCTAAATTCTAAGTCAACAGTTTTTTATATGATGTATTTAAAATAGAGCAAAAGATTAACTTATGTTTAAAGCATTGAATGATGGCTTTAATAAAGGGTTTCGGTGGTCTGAATTAATTATAACAAGTTTATAAAATGTGCAATAAAAAAGATTGACAATGGTGTTCCAATGATATACTTCTTGAAAGTGGTTTTAAAAATTTACCACTTTACTTTTCAGGTTCTCTAGTCAGGAGGAAGAAATGAAAAAACTGGTCAACTATTTAATTTCATGTGTGATGTTCACTGCACTGATGTTCACAGTAACCGGCTGCGGTCAGGACAAAAAAGCGGAAACTACCGCTGCTCCGGCTGTTGCAGAAAAAAAGATTTACAACTGGAAAATGGCTACTACCTGGTCAACGGGTATTCCATGGCACGACACAGCGGTACATTTCGCTGAAACCGTTGAAAAGATTACGGACGGTCAGCTTAAGATCAAGGTTTTCCCTGATGGCGCTCTTGTTCCTGCCTTCGAGGTGTTTGACGCTGTGAGAAACGGCGTTGTGGAAATGGGGCATGACTGGCCCGGATACTGGAAAGGAAAGGACGAGGGCTTTGTTGCTTTTGCTTCCGTTCCTTTTGGTCTGAATAATATCGAATACTCCATATGGCTTATGGAAGGCGGCGGAATGGCACTTGCTGATGAGCTGTACGGAAACTTCGGTCTGAAGCCTCTCATGGGCGGAAATTCCGGTCAGGAGATGGGTTTCTTTACTAAAAACCCCGTGACTGATGTCAAACAGCTTGCCGGAATGAAGATAAGAACTGTTGGCTGGGCTGCCGATATTCTTAAGGAAATGGGTGTTTCTGTGACTCCGCTTCCCGGCGGCGAAATTTATCTTGCTTTTGAAAGAGGTGTTCTTGATTCCGCAGAGTTCTCCACTCCGTTTATCACATACCCCATGGGTTTTCAGGAGATCGCAAAGAACGTAATGCTTCCCGGCTGGCATCAGACAGGTGTTCAGAACATGTTCAGCATCAACAAAAAAGCTTATGATGAACTTCCCCCTTATCTTCAGCAGGCACTTATAATTGCATCATACGAGACTCAGATGTGGGATATCGCCAGAAGCGAAAAGAAAAATGCCGAAGCAATTCTCAAGTATCAGACAGAAGGAGTTTCATTTAATAAGCTGGATGCCCAGTCGCTTAATGAACTCAGAAAAACAACTGATGCGTATCTTGCCAAGCTCAGGTCAACAAACCCTCTGCTTGACAGAATACTCGGCTCGCAGAATGACTTCATAGCGGAATACTCCGTATGGAAGGATCTCCGAGGCGGGGTTGCTGCTTTTCCGAAGGATGAATATTTAAGCGGAAAACACTACGAATAAAAAAAGTATAATTTTAAGGGTGCGGGGCTGACTGGCTTCCGCATCCTGATTTATTTTCAGAGAGACTGCATGAAGCTTACAAATATGTATTAAAGAGGCGGGCTAATCCGCACGGTATCCTTGCAGTCATTTTTCGGAGCAGATATGGGCAAATTAATCAAACTGATCGAAACAGTTACAGAGTGGGTGGGAAAGGTGTTTTCTTACTCGGTGTATGCTCTGCTTGTTGTTGTGGTTTACGAAGTCATCAGCAGAAAGCTTTTCGGAAAGCCGACAATATGGGCATTCGACCTGAGTAATATGCTTTACGGAATAATGTTCCTCATGGGCTTCGGCTACACCTTGAAGCATAAAATGCATGTGGGAATAGATATTATAACTGCCAAACTGAACCCGAAGGCGCAGGGGTGGATCTCCGTTGTGAGCTACCTTGTGTTCTTCTTTCCTTTTATAATTATAGCTATTCAGGCTTCAACAGTTTTTGCAACCCAATCATGGCAGGGGCTTGAGCGTGTACAGTCACCTTGGGGAGCCCCGGTTTATCATTTTAAAACATTTCTGCCTTTGGGCTTCTGCTTCCTGCTTTTGCAGGGTATCGCCGAATTTCTTAAGGCTGTTCAGCAGATCAGGGGAGTGAGATCATGAGTCCCGAATTTTTATCTATAGCAATGTTTGTTATACTTCTTGTCGTGGTTTTTCTGGGGCATCCTCTGGGAATCACTCTCGGCGGGCTGGGCATAATTTTCGGAATTCTGGGTTATGGTCCCACGGCTTTTTTCATACTGGCAAACAAAAGTTACGGGCTTATGACGAACTATGTTCTCGTGGCTATACCTCTTTTTATATTAATGGCGCAGTTTCTTGATAAGTCCGGAGTAGCTGACGATCTGTATGAAACAATGTATGTTGTTATGGGTTCTGTAAAAGGCGGACTGGCACTGGCTACAATAGTAGTATGCACTGTATTTGCCGCTACCACAGGCATAGTCGGCGCTTCTGTTGTTGCCATGGGGCTTCTGGCTGCTCCCTCAATGGTGAAGAAGGGCTATGAACTCAGCCTTACTGCAGGGGTTATCACCGCAGGAGGAACACTGGGCATTCTGATCCCTCCTTCCATAATGCTTGTGGTTTACGGCGGGCTGATTGGGATGAGCGTAGGAAAGCTGTTTATGGCGGCTGTTGTGCCGGGACTCCTTCTTGCGGCTCTGTATCTCGTGTATGCTTTCATATATTGCCATGTAAACCCTAAGGCTGGTCCTCCCATTCCAAAGGAGGAGAGAACCCATACAGGCATGCAGAAGTTTGTTATGATGTGTAAATCTCTTTTCCCGCCGCTTTTTCTCATTCTTGCGGTGCTGGGAAGCATTTCAGCAGGTATAGCAACGCCGACGGAGGCAGCCGGGCTCGGATGCGTGGGCGCACTTCTTCTTGCTTTTGCCAATCGAAGGGTTAATATCAAACTTTTTAAGGATTCAGCATACTCCACTCTTAAAATTACGTGTATGGTTATGCTGATCTTTGTCGGTGCGAATTTTTATACATCAATTTTTATGGGACTCGGCGGCGGAGAGGTTTTTACGGATATTCTCTTTTCTGTCAGCGACAACAGGTATATAATACTCGCTGTTATGATGTTTATCATCTTTCTTCTGGGCATGTTTGTTGACTGGCTCGGTATCCTTCTGCTCTGTGTACCGATATTCACTCCCATAGCAGTAAACCAGCTGGGCTTTGATCCTTTATGGTTTGCTATTCTTGTGTGTGTCAATCTTCAGATGTCATTCCTTACACCTCCTTTCGGATATGCTCTTTTTTATCTCAAGGGTGTTGCGCCGGAGGGGATGGAACTCAGCCATATTTATAAAGGGATTCTTCCGTTCGTTCTTATACAGCTTTTCGGGCTGGCATTGTGCGTACTTTTCCCTGAAATAATAACATGGCTGCCAAATGCGGTTTTTAAATAAAGAGTGAGGACAAAATGCTTTCCAAAAGCCTGATAGCGAAATTTGCCGGAACAGCCGGAAAAAATGTCTGGACCGAAGAAGAGGATCTCATGTGCTATGCGTACGATGCTTCCTTCGGTGAAATGTGTGTTCCTGAAATTGTTGTTAAGCCGGAGAACGCTGAACAAGTAGGTGAGATTATCAGGCTTTGTTTTGATGAAAACATCCCTCTGGTAACAAGGGGAGCAGGAACAAATCTCAGCGGAGGCACGCTGCCCGTTAAAGGCGGCTGTGTTCTGCTCACGTCCGGGCTTAACAGGATTATTGAAATAAACACCGAAGATATGTATGCGGTTGTTCAGTCGGGAGTGGTTACTGCGGATCTTGCTTCTGCGGTAAGCGCAAAAGGGCTGCTTTACCCGCCTGATCCGGGAAGCATGAAGATGTCTACCATCGGCGGCAATGTGGCGGAAAACGCAGGGGGACTGCGTGCCCTGAAATACGGCGTAACCGGTGATTACGTTATGGGAACAAGGTTTTTTGATATGGAAGGCAATGCGGTGATTGCCGGAGGCAAAACAGTTAAGATGGTTACGGGTTTTAACCTGAACGGTCTTATGGTTTCCTCTGAAGGTCTGCTCGGAGTCATGACTGAACATACCTTAAAGCTTGTTCCTCAACCGCAGGCCACCCGCTCCCTCCTTGTCATATACGATGATCTTATGAAAGCGAGTGTTACTGTATCTGAAATAATAGGTGCAAAGATAACCCCCGCCACACTTGAGCTTATGGATAGGTTTACCATAAAAACAGTTGAGGAAGCCGCTAAAATCGGTCTGCCCACCGATGCTGACGGTCTTCTTCTCATAGAGGTGGATGGACATCCGGCAGCAGTGGAGGATGAATACGCCAAGGTTAAGGCAATATGCGAGAAGCAGGGCGGCAAGGTGCATGTGGCTGAAACACATGAAGAAAGAGATAACCTTTGGGAAGCGCGGAGGAAAGCATTAAGCAGTCTGGCACGTCTCAAACCGACTCTTATTCTTGAGGACGCCACAGTCCCCCGAAGCCGAATTCCCGAAATGATGCAGTGTATAAGGGATATAACCGCCAGATACAGTCTTACTGTGGGAACATTCGGTCACGCCGGAGACGGCAACCTCCATCCGACTATTCTTACCGATAAACGTGATAAAAATGAGATGGCAAGAGTTGAAAAAGCTATAGATGAAATATTCTCCGCCGCCCTCAGGCTGGAAGGGACAATAAGCGGCGAACACGGCATAGGCTCTGCCAAGGCTAAGTATCTTGAAAGTGAGGTCGGAGCGGGAACAATCCGTTTCATGAAAAATCTGAAAAACGGTCTTGACCCCAAGAACCTTTTGAATCCTCATAAAATGGGGCTGTAGATGGACGAGCTGATTAAAGAGCTGAAACAGCTTGAAGAGATGATGCTGCAGTGCATGAAGTGCGGCACATGCCAGTCGGACTGCCCGCTTTACCGCACTGACGGAAGGGAATCATCAGTCGCCAGAGGGAAAATCTCTCTTCTTCAGTCTGTTTATGAGGGAAGAATTGAGGATGCGGGCAGGATATTGAAGCATCTTGATCAGTGCCTGCTCTGTACCCGATGTCTTAAAGCATGCCCAAGCGGAGTAAAAACAGATGAAATTTTCCTGAAAGGCAGGGAGATTCTTAGAAAAATTAAAAAACTTCCGAAATGGCAGAAGATTATCCTTAAAACCGCCATGGAGAAGCCTGAGCTTATGGCAAAAATGGCTCCTCTTATGCACATGGGGCTTAAGTTCGGGAGCAAAAAAATTAAGGAAGGAATATACCGCCCGATGCTGCCTGCTCTCGGCGGACGAAATGTTGTTGAAATAAAAAGCGAAGCTTTTGTAAAAAAATACGGCGGGCTTAATAAGGCTGATAATGAATTAATGCGTGTGGTTTTTTATCCGGGCTGTGCGGTTAATCTTATCTATACAGAATGGGGCATATCTGTTGTTGAGGTATTAAAACACTTCGGCGTGTCGGTTTATGTGCCTGAAACTAATATATGCTGCGGAATACCTGCTGCCTCAATGGGAGAGCTGGAAATGTATCGTAATGCCGTCAGGGCAAATTACGATGCCTTGGCGCAGTATGGCGATGCACAGTATATAATAACCTGCTGCCCTACATGCAGATATGGTCTTTTTGAGATGGGACCTAAACAGACCGGAACAGAATGCCCGCTTACGGTTATGGATATACTGGTTTTTCTTGAAGAAGTTCTGGAAGTTGAGATACAGACAGGAGAAAAGGGCAGGAGTACAATTCATTTTCCGTGTCATTATCAGGACAGCAAAAAGGCTCTTGCGGAAAAATTTGTTCTTTCGCACACAGAAACAGAGTATGTGAAGCTTGAAAATCAAAGCTGCTGCGGCTTTGCCGGAACTTTCAGCATTAAGTATTATGAACGTTCCAAAGGTTTTTCCGTTTCTAAAATAGATGAGATGAAAGAGAAAAAGGTGAACAAAGTATATACACCATGTCCGGGGTGCGCTATGCAGCTTGCTGATGCAGCAGCGGGTGAGGGTATGGATGCGGAAGTCACTCATCCGGTGACAGAACTTTATAAGTTCATTAAAGGAATAAAATAGCGTTTCACGCAAAAAATATATTAGAAAAATCATTTTTTTAATATATACTCGTTCAATGTTAGTCACACTTGAAGGCCGTTGAAATGAAGTTTGAAAAAATAAGACAAAAAAAAATAAGCGACATTATCTACGAACAGATAAAAAAAATGATACTCACGGCGCAGCTTGCTCCGGGTGAGAAGCTCCCCTCGGAAAGAGATCTTGCCGTTCAGCTCGGCGTGAGCAGACCTTCCCTGCGTGAGGCGCTGAACAAGCTTGAGGCTCAGGGGTTTCTTGCCCAGAACCACGGTGACGGCACTTATATTAAGTCTCTGACATCACAGACAATAGATAAGGCTATGGAGGAATTCATCAAGCGTGAGGACGCCATAGTCGACCTTATGGAAGTGCGTAAAATTCTTGAAACATGGGCGGCAAAAACCGCTGCCATGCGTGCCAGTGATGAAGAGATAGCAAATATGAAAGAATATCTGGATGAAATGCATGCCGCTCTTAATAAAGGAGAGGTAGGGCATATTCCAGATGCAAATTTTCATAACACAATATCCTATGCCACCAATAATATACTTCTGATACATATCATGAATACTATCTATCAGTGGGTGGAAAAAGTCAGCTATGAGGTTCGCTCAAGGCTTTATACTGATAATGAGCGTTTTGAGAAGCTATATCTCCAACACCAAAAAATATATGAAAGCATAAACGCCCGTGAACCGGAAGACGCATACAGGGCAATGCTTGAACATATGGAATATGTTGTTGAGGAAGTTAATGAAATAGTCAGAAGTAACAAGTGATATTTATTATTTCTTATTGGTGACTTATAATTAAACATATGCACAGTATGTAATTTTTATTACGGTTTTCTGCTGCTTTTCTCTGTCTGTATGGTATACTTTAAAACGGACAAATGATGTCCCCGAACAGAGGGAATTTATGAATCAGAGAAGCGACAGGCAGATTGTACTTGTAGTTGATGATGTTCCGGAGAATATCGATATTCTTAGTAATATCCTTAGGTCTGATTATAAAGTTAAAGTAGCCACTAACGGGCGTAAAGCCCTTGAAATTGCTGAAAAAGATCTTCCTGATATTATTCTGCTGGATGTTATGATGCCCGACCTCAGCGGTTATGATGTATGCCGTGCCCTTAAATCCAACCTCATAACACGCTCCATACCTGTTATATTTGTAACCGCAAAAGATGAGATAAAAGACGAATCCATGGGATTTGACGTCGGCGGGGCGGATTATATCACAAAGCCTGTCAGCTCTCCTATTGTTCTGGCGAGAGTCAGGACGCAGCTTGCTATGTATGATCATATGCGTATGCTTGAAAACATGGTTCGTGAGAGAACAAAAGAACTTCATGAAACACGGCTGGAGATAATAAGGCGCCTCGGATTTGCCGCTGAATATAAAGACAATGAGACGGGAATGCATGTTATCCGCATGAGCCGTTTTTGCCACCTTATTGCAAAAAAGATAGGTATGAAAACTTCTGAATCAGAACTGATTCTCGCAGCATCACCTATGCATGATGTAGGCAAAATAGGCATTCCTGACAGTATTCTGCTCAAGCCCGCTAAACTGGATGAGCATGAATGGGAGATAATGAAGCATCACCCCTGTATCGGCTATAAGATTATCGGCGGGCATGAATCCGAGCTGCTTAATACTGCTGCCATTGTTGCTCTCACCCACCATGAAAAATGGGATGGAACGGGTTATCCGGAAGGGCTTAAGGGTGACAATATTCCTCTTGCAGGTAGAATTGCTGCTATAGGGGATGTCTTCGATGCTCTTATAAGTGTCAGACCTTATAAGCAGGCATGGAGTATTGAAAAAGCAGCAGAATACATCCGCAGTGAAAGCGGAAAACATTTTGAACCACGGTTGGTGGAGGCTTTTCTGAAATGTCTGCCTGAAGCAGTCAGAATCAACGACGAATACGGTGACTGAAATGGCTGAACAGAAGTCAATATTTAAACTTTTAAAATCTTTTGCAGGTGTGGCTGTTTTATTTATTGTTCCGCTTACAGCATCTTACTTTGCTGTCTACCTGACTGAAAAGATTTCTATATTCAAGAAACGTTCCGAAATTTCGATTATGGCGGCTGAAATTGTAGATAATATCCATGCCAGAACAATTTACAGTAAGAATATGGGCGCAGCATCTATCACAGGAGTCCTTAATCCTAATGTTAAAGATATTGTTCAGGGCAAATTACCATACGATGATCCTTCTGTTCTTGGAGTACAGGATGTGATTTTAAAAGAAAATAATGCGGAAGCTGTTTATCTTCTTAATAAAAACGGTATAGTTGTTTCTTACTCCGATGTTGCTCCAATTTCACTTACAGGTCAGAATTTCAGTTTCAGACCATATTTTATTCAGGCAATGCTAGGGAGACAGAGTATTTTTGCAGCTCAGGGAATATCTTCTAAAATCAGGGGAATTTATATCTCCACACCAATATATTCCGAAAAAAGATCAGATTCTGAAATAATAGGCGTAGTTGTTGTTAAAGATTCAATAAACGGTTTGGAGGACATGTTACGTAAATATGAAGACCCTGTTTTTATGGTGTCACCGCATGGAGTTGTTTTTGCCACAAACCGTACAGAATATCTTTATAAAGTCGCAGGCAAGCTTAATGATACACGAAAAAACAGGCTTGCATCCTTACGCCGCTTCGGTGCTGCTTTTGATCAGGATGCAGAAGAACTCGGAGCTGTTCTTGACGGGCAGGATATCACTCTCGGCGGAGAAAAGTATCTTGTAAAAACACATCCTATTGACTGGAATGACATGGAAGGAAGATGGCAGATAGCATATCTGGTTAATATGAAA
>OBLN01000932.1_pt1 | contig 10405 bp, 9 predicted proteins | sample 1519301 | NCBI WGS metagenome assembly OBLN01 (sample SAMEA2452533, study PRJEB22499) | sediment metagenome | reverse complement strand
ATTTATTCAATATATAGTGCTTAGAACCTGAACTTTTTATATATGCTGGAGTTTTTCCAGCGGCATACAATCTTTATTAAATCCTATCTTTTTTGCAGGAAACGTTGCTCTACTTTATCAAGCGTAAAGATGGTATGATTTGTTTTCAAGTTTAATCCTGTTGAGCCTGGGCACTACCGTAAAAATATAACCAATCAATTACTCTACTTGAGTAAGCGAAGTGAAAATGACTGCAAGGTGTTGCGAGTATGCTACAATCCCTGAAAATCTCCTGTTTCTTGCGATTTTCGGATGCAGTTCTCCTAACCTACATTTATTTCTCTAATATTACAGTCAGTATTACTTCGGTAGTGTGGAACTTGAATATTAAGTTTAACTTATTGGCCTGATTTTTTGGCTTTATTTTTTAACTTTATTTCATTCGGGATTTTTAATCACTCTTTTCGTTTTGAATCTTATCTTGAGATAAAGGAAGTTGAAACCGGGTGGCAAGGTCGCTTGCCCAGTCGCGGATTGCTTCCCAGTCACGGATGTCACTTGCAGGCATATTATGGAGGGGGCTTGCAGGCAATCTGGAAATTAAGCTGTCAGGGAAACGTATTTTTTTCGGGTCAAATTTGCCTCCGAATATTTCCATAGTAGAAGGTTTAAGCCAGGGAAACTTCGCAAGTTCTTTATCAAACTGAGCACGCACGTCATTCCACTCTTCTTCTTCATTATGCAACGGGCCGAGGGTAAAAACTGCAACCTGGAGCTCTGTGAGGGCATCTCGGTGCTTCGAAAGAAAATTGCGTGCATCTTTATGCCAGTGAACGTAAAGTGGGGCGCCCAGCACAACAGATGTGTACTCCTTAAGAGACTGTACTTTTGTCATTGGTTCAAGGTCTACCATGAGGCCTTTTTCTTGCAGGGTCTCTGCAATTGCTATAGCTACTTCCTGTGTCGAACCGTATTTCGAAGCGTAAGCCACAAGGACTCTTTTTTGCATCTGGATCAATCTCCCTAATATTTGTTATCTATGCTCCTCTATTACATGTTATCTTCGAAAGCAGATCTCAAATATAAAAGCTGGGGCTAAATACTTAAAAAATTGAGAAAGACTATATATTCTGCTAACATAATAAATTAACTCATTTAAACTTTATAAGCTCGTATCTTAAAATAGTCTAAGGAGGACAATTAGATCTTTCAGTGAATTCAAAGAATTTCTTTATGAATACAAAGTAATTTCTCTGGCTGTTGCTTTGATAATGGGCATTGCACTACTACTCTTGTATAATCTTTTATGGACAACACTATCATGCCGATGATAACGCCTTTTATCCCTGGCAGGGCCTGGATGACTGCAACGCTTGAATCCGAATCTATATTACCTGGCTTGGGTGCCTTCCTCGAAGAACTGGTAAATTTTATTATTGTTGCTTTTATAGTCTTCATCATTAAAAAAAATGCTGAATGAGGAGAAAGTAAACAAAAAGTAACAAGTAAACAAAAAGTAACCGGAAAATTATGGCTATCTGAATTGCATCTTTAGAATTGGAACTGGCAAGTAAAAGAATTCACAAGTAAGCGGTTAAACTATTTTTTTACTCAATATCTTGCTTCACAATCTATGGGATCACCATGAACACTAATATTTTCTCCTCTTACTGTCTCCCCTTATTTACTGACATTTTTTCCCGGAGTTGAAGGTTTCATGAATAAGCCAGAAGCCATACTGATATTATTATTACTCCTTCCTATTCTCTTTGTGCTCTATTTATTCGGTCCTTTCATACTTATGTCTCTTATTGACAGCTCCTGGTACTATTCCGAGGAGGTTGATATCGGACCCCTTGATTACGGTTCAGTACTTACGAAAGCAGAGAAATCCGGCTATGAAGTGGAAGGTTCCTGGCCCGGGAATTTTTCGGGCTTTGAGCCCGGGGATGTCCCTGAGTTCCGGGAAAGCTTTGGAAGTGCTGCCCTTTTGCAGGATATAAGGCTTAATTATGACAGGAACTCCGAGCTTATGGTCTTCGTGTGTGAAGCCGGACCGGAAGCCGGGAGCGGAACCTGTATAGCCGTCTCAAATTTCAGTCACTCCGATCCGGAGTACCCCTTACAGGTATCGGAGTTTCCGGACGACTCCTGGATGCTTGAAAAACTCGGGCTCCTTTTCGGCCCGGATGAAAAAGCTCCGGAAAAGTATCTTGAATCTCTGAAAAAAGCCGCACAGAATCATACCTGGAATGCTGAAATGCAGATAAATGAATCTCCGGATTTCCCAGCCGTATATAACTATCTTCTGGAAAATAGCGATGATTCCAGTTACGGATCCAGTTCTGGCATTTACACATACCCCACAAGGGGTTCAGGCATCGAAGAAGTCTTTTTAAAGAACGGAAATCGGTTGGGTTCAGTAAGGTGTTTTGTCCCGGAGGCAGAAGTAATGACTTATGATAATAGGAACAGGTACATAGTTGAACTCGCTGCCTCAGGAAAAGTCAGGCTCGAAATCATAATGCCTGCAGGAAGCAGCGGAAAAACAATACCTGAAGAGGAATACCGGACTGTTTTCAGAAGGATGTTTGAAGAAATGGGGCTTTCTCCAGACGCGCTAGACAGCTTTGAATTTTTTGCCAGCTCTTCAAGGATCTGGTAAAACAGACAGGGGATTAAAACAGTCTATTTGTTTCACAAACTGTGCCTCGCCCGAGTTAGAGGAGGATTGATTTAAAATTCTGAATCAACACTATTCAACTATATCGAGTCATTCTTTTCCCACTCGACGCAGGAGAGTGGATTTCTTAAAAAAGAGAAAAAAAGAAAAGGTCCAGAAACAGTAATTTGTTTTTTTCGTACCCAATTGTCAAGGTTCTTCTATTTTTTCAAAGTTCTTCTATCTTTTCTCCTTTCTATTTCCTTCTTCTTCCCTTTCTTTTGCTTCTTTTTGGAAAGGGCCGCCAGACAAGCTGGCGGAGGCTTCAATACTATGCAAAGTAAAAAAATTTTTTAAAAGTTTTTAAGAATAAGAAAGTGTTTTTCTAACCCATACAGTGTTATTCGCTTTACCAAATACTCCTTGTCACGCTCGACGCAGGAGAGCGGCCTTTTCCAAAAAGGAGAGAAAAAAGCTAAAAGTAGAAAACATAAAATCAAAATAATATATCTAAACGACAAAAAACCTGTAAGAAGGCTTGAGCACAAAATTAAAAACAATAGAAGTTCAAAAACAGTAAAAGTCCAGAAAAGACTCAAAGAAGCAGGATTAAATTATGCTTGAAAAATATTTTCCATTTTTTCTACGTTTTCAAGCTTTCTCCTTCTCCTCTTTCTTTACTTCTTTTTGGGAAAGGCCGCCAGACAGGCTGGCGAAGGTTTCACTATCAGGTGAATTAAAAAATGAGTTTCCGGAGTAAAGTAACTCAAATTTTACTGCTTTGATTCTGTGTCTCAAAATCTTTTTGTCGCTTTACGAACCTGACCCCCATTTCAAAGGCTTTCTCACAATCCTGCGGAAACACTTCTTTTCGCCTTTTTGCTTTTTCTTCGGGGTCAAACCTGTCTGCAACATACTTTGAGTAATCATCGAATTGATAGGTGTCGGTGCTGCATAATGACTCTGTATAGCCGAAGATTCTTTTTGCGAAATTTTCATTCAGTTCAATAGTTTTCCCGAGCCCAAACATATCGAAGTAATCTTCCTTTATTCCCATCGTGTAGATAAAGCCGACAGAGATGTTTTTCGGATATAGCGTAGGTATATCATTGGAGTAAACGAGGTATGGGAATACATAGCGTTCCATAAAAGATCTCATCTCGCCTGTAGAATTTCCAAGATAAATGGGCGATCCGAGGATCACAGCATCCGCTTCTTCCAGTTTCTCAAGCAAAGGTGTAAGGTCATCCTTCATTGCACATTTTCCATAACTTTTTCCGCCTTTTAGTTTACAGGCGAAACAGCTTATACATCCTTTGAAATTGAGGTCATAAAGATGGATCATTTCCGTTTCCGCACCCTCTGAGGCTGCGCCTTCTAGGGCTTTTTCTAGCAGGGTTGCAGTGTTCCATCTTTTTCGGGGACTTCCGTTTATTGCGATTACTTTCATAGTTTTACCTCTTGCTTTCTAATCTCATTCTCCAATCCTATTCCAATCCTATTCTAATCCTATATACCTTTAATCTCTCTGGATTTGGTGCCTTTCAGGTTTAGAGAACGAACGGTAATACTGTACTCATCTTTATTATATTTCTTAATGAATATTTTTAAATTTAATCACGAGAGCAGCACTTTGACTTTAAATTAACAAAAAGAAAAATAAAGTTTAAAAAATAAAGTCTAAATAAAGTTTAAATAATTTATTTATAAGGCACTGAACTTTCTGTAATATTCTGGTTAAAAAAGAGAGTGGGTAATTACGGCTATAGCAAACCGTAATATGCCCAACCATTACCTGAGGGGTTTAGAGGTTTTGTGCAGGCGTAAAGCAATTTCCTGAGAATGAAATTACTGGCCTTGGAAGGTCAAGGTCCAGTGCTTCTTTCAGGACTTCTTCAATAGTCTCTACAGGGACAAACTTAAGTTCGTTTCTGACTTCTTCAGGCACGTCCTCAAGGTCTCTTTCGTTCTCTTTTGGAAGGATTACTTTCTTTATGCCTGCCCTGTGGGCTGCAAGGACCTTCTCTTTTATGCCGCCTACGGGCATTACCGCACCACTCAGTGTGATTTCCCCGGTCATTGCAAGTTTCGGGTCAACTGCTTTTCCGGTGATCAGGGATGTAAGAGCAGTAAAGAGAGTTACACCTGCTGAGGGTCCGTCTTTCGGAGTTGCACCTGAGGGCACGTGGATGTGGATATCGCTTGCGATGAAGTCAAAGCCGCTTCCGATGTTTGCAAGCCTTGACCTTGCCAGGCTCATGGAGATCTGTGCAGACTCTTTCATCACGTCCCCGAGCTGACCTGTAAGCGTCAGTTTTCCGCTTCCGGGCATGAATGTGCCTTCTATGAAGAGGATATCCCCTCCGACAGGAGTCCATGCAAGTCCGGTTACTACACCGGGCACGTTCTCTTTTCTGGCTTCCTCCTGCCTGATTATTTCTTTCCCGAGGATCTCTTTAAGCATATCCGCTTTGACCACATAAGGAAGGTCGGTCTTTCCTGACACGATCTTTTCGGAGACAAACCTTGCAGTCTTTGCAAGCTGTTTTTTAAGCCCACGGACTCCTGCTTCACGTGTATATTTGTCGATGATTACCTTCAGGGCTTCATCTTCGATTTTGAGCCTGTCGGCGTCAAGACCGTGCTCTTCCAGAGTGTAGGGGATAAGGTGGTCTTTTGCAATTGCAAGCTTCTCGTTTTTGGTGTAGCCCGAGATCTCGATTATCTCCATCCTGTCAAGGAGTGGCCAGGGGATGCTTGCTAGGGAGTTGGCAGTAGCTATGAAGAGTACATCAGACAGGTCATACGGGACTTCCAGGTAGTGGTCTGAGAATGTGCTGTTCTGCTCGGGGTCAAGGACCTCGAGGAGGGCACTTGCCGGGTCTCCTGAGTAGGAAGCTGAGAGCTTGTCGATTTCATCAAGGATGAAGACCGGGTTTTTCGTGCCTGCCTTTCTCATGCCCTGGATAATCCTTCCGGGCAGAGCTCCTACATATGTCCTCCTGTGTCCTCTGATTTCTGCTTCATCCTTGACACCGCCGAGGCTAGCCCTGACGTACTGCCTGCCAAGGGCATCTGCAATGCTCTTTCCAAGACTGGTTTTACCGGTTCCCGGAGGTCCTGTAAGGAGCAGAATTGAGCCCTGCTTGTCGTGCTTCAGTTTCATTACCGCAAGGTGCTGGATTATCCTTTCCTTGACCTTTTCAAGCCCGTTGTGGTTTTCCTCAAGTACACGCCGGGCTTCGGCAATATCTATGCTCTTCTTCTCTTCGGTTACCCAGGGGAGGTCAATCATGAGGTCGAGATAATTTCTGATGACCGAGCTCTCAGGGTTATGGTTTCCTCCCATTTCGAGCTTCTTTAGCTCTGAAAATGCCTTCTTTTTTACATCTTCAGGCATCTTTGAGTTTTCAATTCTCTCCCGGTAATTTACTTCACCCGAAGCAGCACCATCGCTTCCGTTAAGCTCTTCCTGAATCATTTTAAGCTGCTCACGCAGCATGGCTTCACGGTTTGACTTGCTGATCTTATCTGTGACCTTTTTTGCCATTTCCATCTGGAAATTGATGTTTTCTTTCTGTTTCATGAGGATCTCAAAGAATGCAAAATACCTCTCACGGACAGATACTGTTTCCAGGAGGTCCTGCTTTTCTGCAAGTTTTATCGGCATGTATGGCATGACATATCCGATGAGCTGGTCGATAGATTCCATCTTCTCGATTGGCCTGGTAAACTGCTCGGAGCCCTGGAAGCGGCTGCTTATTTCATGGACTGCCTTTTTTATATTCCCCATCATCTCTGCCTGGATTTCTTCATCGAGGTCAGGGATATCGAAAACAGGCTTAAATTCGCCATAAAACAACCCATTTCTTCGGTACACAGAGACTGCTTCTACCCTCTGGACAGCCTTCGCAATAACCAGATACCCTTCATCGGCAGGCTGCACATATGCTATCCTGAGAAGGTTTCCTGTCCTGTACAGGCTGTCTTCCGATATCTCCGAAGGTATGGTGTCGCTTTTTACTGTCAGCCCGATGGCATGCACGGACTCGGATTTCTTCATTTCAGCCAGCAATATTTCTCCCGTGACTCTGTCAGCCAGGAATTTTGCCCGGCTCTGCGGGTAAACCACTATATCAAAGAGCGGCATTACCAGGCTTTCTCTGTTACCATAGGTTTGTTCTGAATACATTGTCAATCGTCTCAATTATTATCAAAGGTTTTCCCGGTTATCCCGGCTATTTTTCAGTTGTCTCGTAGTTTCGGTTATTTCGGATTGGGTTATTTCGATTGTTTTTCCGTTTTCTTCAGTTTTTTTCAGGTACGCAGGTGCAGATGCTGATTGTAATATTTAGTTCGAATTAACCTAACTATTCAGGCCAACAAAAAAAACCCGACAAAAAATCATCTTATTTTTTCAAGAATTTTGATCAGAGTTTCAATCTCTTTTTCATTCAGCGAATCTGCCATTTTTTCAATAACCCTTAACAAAGCGCTCTCTTCAGCGCGTGCAATCCTCTGCCCTTTTTCGGTCAGGCGGATATAAAAAATTCTGCCGTCGTCGGAGCACTTTTCTCTATACACGTACTCCATTTTGACGAATTTGTTTACCATCTCTGTGATGGTGGGTTTTGAATTTCTGGTGATTTTTGCAAGACTGCTGAACGTTACTTCCCCGTGCTCATCTATGGCTTTCAGATATCCGATCTGCTTTACAGTGATATCCGATACCCCGCATTCCGAGAAGATCTCACAAGAGCACTCGCTTTTGATTTTGATCAGGTTTTCAAAGACTATGAACAAATGCTCTTTCGCCGTCATATCTAGATCAGGGTTGTTAGTTAGGGCTTACCTAATTATATAGTTTGTGGTCGTGGCAAGTTTGGCCGGAATAGAACAGTAGTGAGGCTTTGATTTTAACAGCAATGATTTCTATTTATTTGATAAATTCAGAAAATGCAGGAGAGAAATAAAAAGTCTCAACCAATCCTGCCGTTACCGTAATTAAAGGGGTGGATATATCCAATCAGGTAATGAATAATTATTCCTTTTACCACGGGATGAATGAAATCTTTTTTTTGCTGCTGGTAAAATCACATAATTCATTAATCAATTTCGGAATTTCGGGGCATTCCACAGGTTTATAAAGCAGTGTCCCATCATAAGAATAAACAGCAATCTCGTTATTTTCTCTGAAACTACTTTCGTATTCAGGTTTTTCAAGCGTTCCATCTGTGATCATCCTGTGAATTTCAAGATCATATAGAAATTTTCCAGCTTCTTCAAGGTCTTCTTTTGAATAATCGGAGATTCCGGAAGTTTCATAATATCATTTTCTATCGTTTTCTATCAATTTGATTGTTTTTGATAGATATTGATAGTTCATTTCCTATATTCCTATATCAATTTGATATATTTTGATAGATTCTGATAAAAAAGTACTAGCAAAAGAGACTATCATGAACAAGTCCCCTTTACTAATGAGCTGGTTTTAAAATTCAGCCTATTCGTGATTTGACCAAAATTACCTGTTTTATTCAGTTCTGACGATATTGATCTATCTACTCCGAAAAACTGGCATACAAGGATTGAGAGTAGTTTTGAAACAAGCTCACTATTTAATGATAGTGCCACCAGTTTCTTTTTACTCAAAAACAATTTTTTCCAGTATGTCTCCATCAATTAAAGTAATATTTTCAACAGCTGCGAGCTCAATTAGTTCTTTGTCAAATCCATTTGAACTGACCAGCAAATAATACTCTTTCGTATCTGATCCCCATTTAACCTTTTTAGCTTCTTTTTTCAGGTCATTAAGGACCTTAACACCCATTTCTCTGGTGGTGAACTTTATTTCTCCAAAGATTTAATCTGCTTTTTCATTTATTGCTGCAATGTCAATTTCTTCTCCGGCTTTTCACCAGCTACCTATTTTTTCGAACTCCATAGGGAGCAGGTTTCTCTATTCTCTCAGGATTTCAAGTATTATAGTTTCAAATGAGGGGCCTAGGTATCGGGGAAACTCACTTTTTATTTCGTTCATGATGAAATCCTGTTCTCCGAGTTCGACATGCTCAAGGTTTGGGAAGACAAATCTGAAGTAAAACCTGAAGTAATTGTCTTTTATCCTGTAGATCCCACTTCTGGACTTTATTGCAAAGCCGACCATGATAACCCTTTAAAAGAAAAATTACAGAAAAATAAGAGAAAACCTGTGAAGGCCCCTGAGAATTGAATTTCCCGATATTATTGACTTTTTATCGATTAGTTTTTTAAGGCCATATAAAAAAGTAGGCAAATTTTAAGAAATTCAATTCATTGGAACCATTTCAGGTTTAAGATCAGATAAAGAATTTAAATTTGTATCCGCCGAGCCTGAACATGAGTTTCAGAGTCCACATCAATAATTCCCCCTTCATTTAGTCAGTCTTTGTTTATCTTTCCACTTTACCCATCAATGCATGCTAATTATACCTGAATTTATTGATTACACCCGTACTAACTGCAAATATTTTCGGGGCCAAGCTGAAATATGTATACCGTATGCTTCCAGTTAAAAGCTCACTTGAATAAAGATATACCCATCAGCTCAGGCAAGGAAGATTTCTCGAAACTGCCTTGCACCTTGAATGGATGAGTATTGATTCTGTCTCTTTTAAGACACGGTTTTTGTCAGCTCAATAGATGCTGTTACTTTCAGCCATAGCCGCAATTTAACCATTTGAAAAAGTGCAGTTTTACGAAACATAATTTAAAGCGGTTAAGGAAGATTAAAACACCCTACACTCGGTTTTCCCCCTGGAATTCTATTGCATTTTTCCCCTTTATGCACTTTTTCTCTTTATTGCATTCATTTTCCGTCTGCTTTGCATACATTGAAGAAGTAAGTTCTGTGAAATCGGGTGACCACTCTTTTAGCGATATGTACCCTCTATTGAACCCTTATCGACCTCCCGGACAATATTATACTCGCGGCAATTATTTTTGGAAGTATTCCAACACTGGCTTCCTTTTGGAAAGGTTTTTTGGAGAGGAAGAAACGGCATACTATTGCCATAGAGTATTAAACAAATAAATAATAGTAAATTATATAAAATCACTAGAATAAATTTTCCTTACAACTGGTATACTTGGAAATTTCGGACAAATAATCAGCTGAAATTACGGGTTTACTTTTTATCCAATTTAAACATTATAATTTATAAGAATCCTGGATAATACCGGGATTTTTACCCTTTAATCAATATTTCAGGCAATAAAAGAGCTTTAATTAATAAATAGAGCTTATTTGAGGTCTGAATCCAATTAAAGCCTTTATGACCAGTTAACTTCCCGGAAAAAAATAAAATAACAAAATCTACAACAGAATATAATACCGTACATTAAAACTTCCATTCAACAGAGAAATAAAACTCTGATAGAGAAATAAAAATCCAATAAAGGAATAAAAATCCGATAGAGAAATAAAAATCCAATAAAGGAATAAAAGGAATAAATATACATAGTCATCAATTCAAGAAAAGACAATTTCTCAGGAATTATTCTTCGTACCTTAAAGAGATGACTATGATTCCTTTTCATATTCACTAATTCTTTCAGCTCAAAAGTCGCTCAGCCGTTTAACACCATGAGCTGCAACGTCTGAATTTATGTCTGAAGCGATCGAAAAATCCGAAGCAGCCGCTACTGTAGCCACTGAAGCTACCATAGCCACCATAACCGCCACAGCCACATCCATAAGCTTTGAAACTATCAAATTTACATTTA
>OBLN01000931.1_pt1 | contig 10410 bp, 9 predicted proteins | sample 1519301 | NCBI WGS metagenome assembly OBLN01 (sample SAMEA2452533, study PRJEB22499) | sediment metagenome | reverse complement strand
ATAAAGAAGCCGATCCAGCTCAATTTGTCGCGCATGCCGAACAGATAAAAGACTGCCCCTTCCAGTATCAGTGTGAGCATAACACGTCCCGCCACCGAAAGTGGCGCTCTCCAGCCCGGTTCTCCATAGACCAGCGTGCCTTGCTTCAAATCCAGTGTCATCAGGCGTTTGTTTACGCGCATTTCAGGATCCCTTAAGATCGGCAGCTCGTAGGAATATTGCGAGGATTGAACGATCAGTTTTGCGCCAATGAAGTCCTCGTCGAATCTGCCGGGCAGGCGTTGGAAGTAATAGTTGTAGTAAATCTCCCAATAACGTGAAGTGCGCTGCATCTCTAGCGGTTCCGGAAGCGCGCTGTTTTGGTATTGGATGAATAATCTTAGGTCTCGAGGTGCATTGATCACAAAAATCGAGAGCCCCGGCGTTCGCAACTGGTTCGCGGAAACTGCTCCAATGGGGAGAAACGCGACGATAGCAAGCGCTAAAACAGCGATCAAAAGGTACGATCTTCTCATCTTGCTCCTCCCGAAATGGTTATGGTTTTCATTATATGCGGAAAGAAGCTCAGGGTGTTCGATCTAAAAAATAGCTCAAGATGCCAAAAAAGAAAAACCCTTCGCAGGGCGAAGGGCTTATCACAACAAATCGACTATTAGCCGTGTTTGGCTTCGAAATCCCTCAGGAACTCAACCAACGCATCCACACCTTCTTTCGGCATGGCATTATAAATTGAGGCTCGCAAACCACCAACGGATTTATGTCCCTTGAGATTGTCAAACCCGGCAGCTTTGGAAGCGGCCACAACTTCGGCGTCCAATTCAGGGCTCTCGGTCACGAAGGGGATATTCATAAGTGAGCGGTCTTCCTTGACGACAGTACCCCTGAACATCTTGCTGTTGTCGAGGAAGTCATACAACGGTTGAGCTTTTTCCATGTTGATCTGGTTCATCGCTTCCAGACCACCCAGGTTCTTCAGATACTTGAAGACCTTACCGCAGACATAGATCGCCCAGCAGTTTGGTGTGTTGTACATGGAACCAGCATCGGCATGAATGTCAAAGCGCAAATAGGTTGGGATCTTTTCGTCCAGGTCGGTACGGATCAGATCTTCCCGGATAATCACTATTGCCAACCCAGCCGGACCAACATTTTTCTGTACACCACCATAAATCAAGCCGTAATCACTGACATTAACTGGTTTGGAGAGGAACATTGAGCTTTGGTCAGATACCAATATCTTGCCCTTGGTGTTGGGAAGTTTCTGGTAGGTGGTGCCGTGGATGGTTTCGTTTTCACAGATGTAGACATAATCTGCATCTTCAGAAATCGGTAAATCCGAGACATCAGGAATGTAGCTGTAATTCTTGTCTTTGCTGGTAGCGACCAGGTTGATAGTACCGAATTTTTTGGCTTCGTTGTAGGCTTTGTTTGACCAGTTACCGGTCACAATATAATCTGCCACTCCATTTTTCATCAGATTCAAGGGGATCATGGCAAATTGCAGGGTAGCGCCGCCCTGAATAAACAGCACTTTATAGTTCGCCGGAATGTTCATCAATTCGCGCAGATCGGCTTCGGCTTGATCAACGATGCCCTGGAAGACTTTGCTTCGGTGGCTCATTTCCATCACACACATGCCTGAACCGTTATAGTTCAGCATTTCATCGCGGATTTCTTCTAGTACGGGAACAGGAAGCGTGCTGGGACCTGCTGAGAAGTTGTAGACACGGTCGTACTTTAACATAAAATCTCTCCTTTTAATTCTAATGTCATCGTATTTCGTACACCTGGCGGTGTTTATTTTTTGCCCTGTGAGTGGGGCAATATTGATTGTTAAAATCCTAACCTTCAAACCTATTTCGGTCAAGGATTAAACCCAAAAGCACGGCTCTTTTATTATAAAAAGATTATATTCATTGAAGAGTTTGTGAAGTTGTCTACGAACGAGGCGTTATACTGCCGCAATATATCAAAAATTGTTGATTGTGTCAGTTGTCGGATTTAAGAATCTTCTTTAACCCTGGAAGGCCTTGCCAAAGACTGCAGTGAAAATTAAATGACCCAATGAGAAAGGAACGCCCTTGTTTTTGGCTCCTGGGGATTGTTAAACAGGTTCTGAGGGCTTCCAGTCTCCACAACCTTGCCGTCCTCCAGGAAAATGACCTCGTCCGCCATGCGCAGAGCCTGAGCAGGGGCATGTGTTGTGAAGATGAGCAAACCCTTCGTTTTTTCAAACCATTCCTGCAACAAATCTTCTACAATATCCGTCCCGCGAATATCTGTTGCGGAAGTGGGCTCATCCAATAGCAGCACTTCTTTTGGGACCGCTAATACTCTTGCCAGACCTAATCGCTGACGCTCCCCACCAGACAGCGTATTTCCCCTGGAATTGATCAGCGATCCTAAACCTACTTTTTTCAAGGCATCCAATGCCAGTCCGTCAGGTGATTGCATATCTTCCAGGGTCATGCTGATATTCCGCAGCACTGAAACTGAGAATGCATAGGGAGATTGTGGTAAATAACCGACCTTGTGGTCGAGTGTCAAGCCGTTAATCGAACCTGAATTCGGTTGCACTATACCCATTAAAACCCGTAATAGCGTTGTCTTTCCGCTTCCGTTTTCGCCAATGATGCCATAACGCTTTCCTTTTTCGAATCGGAGGCTGGGAACATCCAAAATAAGGCGATCTTTGGCTTTGATCAGGATATCTTTCAATTCAATCATCCAGCGCTGCCTTTTGAATACTGGTTACCAAAGAGTTGATCAGAAAGGAGATCAAAAGCAGGGTGATCCCCAAGGCAACTGCAAAATCAAAGCGCCCCATGTTGGTTTGCATCATGATTGCGGTAGTCATCACACGGGTTTTGAACTGAACATTCCCTCCAACCATCTGTACTGCCCCCACTTCTGCGATTGAACGCCCGAACCCAGCCAGGATGATCGAGAGGAAGGGCACTCTGAAGTCCAGCAGGAAGTATTTTAAGCGTTTCGCGCCCCGTATCCCTACACCGACCAGAGTCTCGTTTATAGATGATGCACTGATCCCCACCAGGTTGGCAGTCATGGCCGTGATAAATGGCGTAATTAACAACACCTGTGCGATCACCATCGCCTCTACAGTGTAGAGCAATCGAAAACTGCCTAATGGACCGCTTCGGGAAAGCAAAAGTAATACAAGAAGACCCGCAACAACCGGAGGCAATCCAAGGAGTGTGTTGACAAGGCGGGATATGAAAGTTTTTCCCCTAAATTCGTTTGCCCCTAAAAGTACTCCTGCCGGTATCCCAATTAACGACGAAATCAGGGTACTGAAAAGAGACATGCGCAAAGTCACCGCGATGATCTGGCGCAATTCAGGATCTGAGCCAAATAAAAGATCAACTATCGAGTTTATAAGTTCCAAAATATACGTCTCCGGAAGGGCAGTTATGCCCTTCCGGTCGTTATTATAAAGTGTTAGTCAAGATTGAAGAAGAGAGGCTCACCGTATTCGGCTACACCGTAGTCTGCAATCATTTGGCGGGCTTGGTCGGATGTGATCCAGTCAACAAAAGCCTGTGCTCCAGCAACATTGGATTCCGCAAAGCGCTTGGCAGAAACAACGATCATTGCATAGGTGTTTTTCATGTCATCGGTTTCTTCCAGATGCATCACCATGGAATTTTCATGTGCAAGGAATGTAGCCTTATCAGAAAGTGTGTAAGCTTGTTTTTCATCGGCAATGGTCAGGGTCTGCCCCATACCTTGTCCAACGCTTTCGTACCAGGTCTGCCCGGCAGGATCCAATTCAATCGATTTCCAGATTGCTTTTTCCTTGCTGTGCGTTCCACTTTCATCACCACGCGAGATGAACAGCGAACCAGAATCAGCAATTTTCTGGAATGCTTCAGCTGCAGTGACTGAACCAGCAACTCCAGCTGGATCGTCTGCTGGTCCGACAATGACGAAGAAGTTGTACATGAAGGGTAAGCGTTCTTCATCAAAACCTTCAGCGATGAATTCCTCTTCGGATGCTTTCGAATGGACAAGCAAAATATCGGCATCGCCCATGCGTGCTTTCTCGATTGCAGCACCAGTTCCGGCTGAAGTAATTTCCAGTGTGTAGCCGGTTGCTTTTTCAAACTCGGGCTGCAGGTAAGCCATAAGGCCAGAGTCGTTGACTGAAGTGGTTGTAGACATTCGGATCACCTTGTTTTCAGGCTCCTGTATACAACCGAAGGCAGAAAGTAAAAGAATGGAGATCAGGGTCAAAACAAATAGGTTTTTAAAATTGATGGATTTCATATCACCTCACAAATTTTTCCCTTATCAGGAATTTACCAGATTATACTCAATTATTGACTATTTGGGTTAAATATCAACAAATCAGAAGTTGAAAGATTTTTGTACTCTTTTAACCGAACTGAGATAGCTACAAAACGCAAACTGCTTATTGTTGATCCTTTAGTTTAGAGCTAGAGTTAAAAAAGCCTGTTAACGTCAGAAAATGAACCAAAATCTGTTTATCCAGTGAAGTCGTTTACGATCTCGCACCGGGTTGGGCGCATTCGTAGGCATCGCCGCGCAGTGTTTCGACTGCGTGATTCATAACCGGCAAAAACACATCCAGGCATTCCAGGGCTGCTTTAGGGCTTCCAGGGAAGTTGATTATCAACGTTTTACCGCGAATGCCAGCAGTCGCCCGGGACAACATGGCATGAGGGGTGATCTTTAAACTCTGCATGCGAATCGCTTCAACAATGCCGGGAACCGGTCGCTCAACCACTGCCCTTGTTGCTTCCGGGGTCACATCTCTTGGAGCAAAACCCGTCCCACCAGTCGTAAGGACCAAATCAAGCCCCTGATCGGCATACTCAATCAATTTTGCTTTGATCTGCTCAAAGTCGTCCGGTAAGATATCCTGATTTGCCACCACAGCTTTGCCCTGCAGGGCTTCAGCAAGTGCTGGACCGGAAAGATCCTGCCTTTCTCCAGAATAGCCTTTGTCACTGAGAGTTAATATGGCTACGCGAATTGTTGGAATAATTTTTACTGCTTCCCCCGCCTTAATCACACCTTCTTTGATAACTACCGCAAAAATACCTTCTCGCGGCATGACGCAATCGCCTACTTCTTTGAAAACCTGGCAATGACGGTGGCATTCTTTTCCAATCTGGGTTATTTCAAGCAGTGTCTGACCGATCTGCAAACGAGTTCCTATCGGTAGCGACCACAAGTCGATCCCCTCTGTGGTGATATTCTCTGCAAAAATCCCTGGTCTCAATGCAACATTGGCTGTATTGTGCATCTTGTCAAAGCTGCTCAAATCCAACAGGCTGATTTGCCGGTGCCAGTCACCAGCGTGGGCGTCATTAACGATTCCGTGATTGATTTTCAGTTCAATCTGTTCAACCGGATGCTTGATCATTCCCTTCTTAGTACTGATGTTTACAGATACAACTTTAGCCATCTAGCCTCCGATCCTGCTCATGTTGCGCTTTTCTAATGCTTCCGTATCAAAAAGGTGGCAGGCTGGCTTATCTAATATTTCCTGCCTGATGATTCTTTTCAATGGTTCTTTTCCTTCAACCAACGCCTCACGCAAGGAAATTTCATAATCTCTGCCCAGGCATGTGCGCAAGTTTCCATCGCTCATGATGCGGATTCGGTTGCAATCACTGCAAAAACGATGCGAGATTGGGCTGATAAACCCCACCCGACCCAAGGCTCCATCGAAGGTGTAATCTGAAGAAGGCTGACTATGAAATCGCGGTGGAAGTGGCTTTAGCCAGGGTCTTTCCGCAATCAATTCCTGGTTGTTCACTCGTAACTTGTGGCTGCCATTGCCACCACCAATGGGCATGTATTCAATAAACCGCACATCGATTTTGTGTCTGGTGGTCAGGGCAATAAAATCGTCCACTTCATGGTCATTGACACCCCGCATCAACACGACATTGATCTTGATCGGGTCGAATCCTGCTGCTTCTGCCGCTTTGATACCATCCAAAACCTTTTGGAGGCTTCCGCCGCCAGTAAGTTTTTCAAATAACTCTTCATTGAGCGAGTCCATGCTGATATTCAAACGCATCAACCCCGCTGCTTTGAGATCGGCTGCCATTTCCGCCAGCATCTGGGCATTGGTAGTAATCGAGAGATCTTTCAGACCGGGAAGAGCTGCGATGCCCCTGACAATCTGCATCAGGTCTTTACGCAATAATGGCTCTCCACCTGTTAATCGAATACGTTTGATACCCAGTTCTACACATACTTCTGCGAGTAAGATCATTTCTTCGGCGTTCAGCTCCAAACTCTTGGGGCAAAAGCCTTCATCAACTCGGCAATAAACGCAGCGTAAAGTACAACGCTCGGTCAAAGACAGGCGTAAATAGTCGATTTCCCTGCCAAATGAATCTTTCAAATTGTAAGTTCCTCCCGGTTGAATACTCCCGATCTGCCGCCGCTTTTATTTTCCAGTTTAATTTCACTGATAATCATTCCGCGGTCAACCGCTTTGCACATGTCGTAAATTGTCAATGCTGCCACACTCACAGCAGTCAACGCTTCCATTTCCACACCTGTAGCATAGGTGGTCTTTGTTTCCGCAATTATTCTGAGTGTGTCATCTTCGAAAAACTCAAAATCAATTTTTGCCGATGTAATTGGTAAAGGATGACAAAGCGGGATCAGTTCCGCGGTTTTCTTGGCAGCCATAATTCCTGCAACACGCGCTACTGCCAACACATCACCCTTTTCAACTTCGCCAATTCGAATTAATTGCAGAGTTTCCGGCTGCATTTTTAGTGTGCCCGATGCGATGGCTACGCGCTCTGTTGTGCTTTTTTGGCTTATATCCACCATGATAGCGCGGCCTTCTTCATCAAGATGGGTCATCTTCATAGAATGACAGTTCCTGGATTGTTTAACTGGTAACCACCCAAATTTTCCAGCCGTTTTGCAAATTCTTCGCTTTGCATCACTTCCAACATGCGAAGATATTCCGGATGGTCAAGTGTTTTCTGAGCAACCAATAAATCGTATTGTTCCTGGACTACAGGGATGAATCCCAGGTCGTAGATTTTGGCAGCTGCCAGGATGCCCATGCCAGCATCTGCTGTGCCGCTTGCAACGGCTGCAGCAACAGCTGTGTGGGTGATCTCTTCACGTTCGTACCCTTTTATTTGTGCAGATTCCAAGCCTTTTTGTTTGAGCAGGTAATCCAGTAAAATCCTGGTTCCAGAGCCTTTCTGGCGATTGACGTAATTTACTCTCACCAGGTCCGCTACCGAACTAATACCAAGTGGATTGCCTTTTGCAATAATTAAACCCTGGCTGCGGAATACACAACTGATCAGCCTGACACCACCATCCGGGAAGTAACGCTTTACATAACTCTTGTTATATTCGCCGGTTTCTTCGTCAAGCAGGTGGGTGCCGCCTAAATGCGACTCACCCCTCTTGAGCGCCATCATGCCACCCAAGCTGCCAACATGCGATGACACCACCTGACTTTCAGGTGATTTTATACGCATCAAGTCAATCAATTCGTCAATCAACGGATCGTGACTACCTGTAATTACCAATGTTTTGTTTATATCTTCCATTTTCCTCACCATTTTAACCGGCACTTTTTCACCGGATTCATAACCTTCGGTATCTTGAGGGACCTCAATAATACCATCTGCTTTTACAAATGAACTCACCACTCCAGCGCCACGATTCAGCGGTACTGCTACCAGCTTGCCGTCGACATTCCCGACCCTGGCACGGATGAATTCAAGATACTTGAGAGAAGAAGTCAAACGTCTTGAGACAGTTGCTTCAACTCTGTGCTTTTTTTCCTCATTTTTCTTCAATATGAGGTTCAGTGCCGGATGCACCAGTTCTTCCATCACCAAGATTGCCGAAACTGGGTACCCGGGTAGACCAACTAAGGGTATCACTTTAATATCCTTGATTGCAAATCCAAGTACAACTGGTTTGCCTGGTCGAATGGCAACACCATGCAAGATGACTTCTCCAATTTCAGCAATGGCATCAACCGAATAGTCTTTCTTTCCGGCAGAAGAGCCGGCGTTAAGCAAGACAAAATCGCATTCTGCAGCCGCTTTACGTACTGCTTCTGTAACCAAATCAGGCATATCACGCACGACTGGATAAACAATTACCTCGCAACCCCAATCTTCGAGCATGCCTTTAAAGATGGTTGTATTGAATTCGATGATATTACCTTCCTGTGGGTCAGCTTGGGGTAAGACCAACTCATTCCCGGTAGGGATCACGCCAACAAGCGGTTTTTTGATGACTTTAACATCCAGTACTCCGGCTGCCAGCATGGCGCCTTGAATTGCGGGAGTCAGTTCTGTAAAACTGGGGACGATCATATCGCCTGCAGCAATATCTTCACCAATTTGACGGACATGTTGCCATGGCACTGCCGCTGAGAAAAGTTGTACTGCTCCGTCTTCAGCTTCGATCACATCCTCAACCATCACAACCGAGTCACAGCCTTCCGGAAGTGGATCGCCAGTGTTGATCCAGTGGAACTGACTCTCCTTCAAGCTGACAGGACGTGTGTCAGTAGCTCCATAGGTCAGGCTTGCATCCAAAGCGATGCCATCCATAGCGCAGGAATTGTAGTGTGGGGCACTGATGTGTGCGTAGACTGCTTCAGCCGCAATGCGGTGGTTAGCATCCACAGTTTTGATCGTTTCTGTTTCTGACCGCACATCAGCAGCAATTAAAGCTTCAAGAAATTGACTTCGTGCTTCATCCAGCGGAATATTGCTCAAATACTTAAACGGCATAAGACCTCACAATCGGATTACGTTGACTTTTTCGCCTGAGGCGAGCCCTTCCTGGTCGCGCGGGATCAGGAAATAGCCATTAGCTTTGGATACGGTCGAAATCAGACCAGATTTTGATGGCACTGGGATTGCCAGATCACCCTCAAGACGCACTAAGATCACTTCTTCGCGACCATGGTTGGAGGAAACCGCTCTGCTTAAGCGCGCTTCGATCGTCGTTCGCTCAACCTTGCTGTTGGACATTGAGAAAAGCAGCGGTCTGACCAGGTTGTGGAACATGAAGAAAGCTGCCACTGGGTTGCCTGGTAAGCCAAAGACCGGTTTGCCCTCAATTTCGCCGATAATGGTTGGTTTTCCGGGTTTGATCGCAATGCCGTGCACAAATATCTGACCTAATTCTTCAATCAAAATAGGCATGTTATCATGTTCGCCCACCGAAGTACCACCCGAGACCAACAGCATGTCAGTTTCAGCAAGCATTTTTTGAATTGCGGTTCTCAGCAGATCTCGTTGATCCGGCACAATTTCGTGGGTTAGAGCGACGGCTCCAGCTTCCTGCAGCATAGCCGTCAGCATGAGCGTGTTAACATCGCGAATCTTACCCGGTCCAAGCGGAATATCAACGGGCACCAACTCATCGCCGGTGGAGATGACCCCCACCCTGGGTTGTTTGAAGACATCAATTTCGGTCAATCCCATCGATGCCAGCGTGCCAATATCGGCGGGGTTAAGCTGTTTACCAATCGGTAGAATCAGGTCATTGGGTTTGAGATCTTCACCCTTGAAAATCATATTCGCGCCTGGAGCCACAGATCTTACGAATGCGAATTCGCCCGCGCCAAAATCTTCGACGTATTCAATCATCACCATCGAGTCCGCACCTTGAGGTAAGGCACCACCGGTAGGAACGTAAAAACATTCGCCCGGTTTGAGCGTGTGTGTGGGCATCTCGCCCATCCGACTTTCGCCGACTTTACGTAAAATAGCAGGGATTGAATCAGAACAACCTACCAGGTCGCGGCTGATCACAGCAAAACCGTCTACAGTGGAACGGTCAAACGCAGGAACAAATTCATCTGAAACGATATCCTTCGCCAGGAAGCGCTCAGTTGCATTAGTAAGATTAGCTGTTTCGACTCCCAGCCGGATATGACCAAATATGCGTTGAACAACACTCTTTGCTTCGGAAAGTGAGATTACTTTAAACATAGTGACCTGTATTGTACTCAATTTATTAGTACAGGTGTTGTATTTATGTAAACTATGTTGATGTGTAGTTTTCTAGTTAAAAAGCAGGACATATCTTTGAGTAAATTTGGTTTCTACTCTATGGTCGATGTTCAGATAATATGAGGTAATTAACATTCACACCAATTTCCACATTAGGCAGGAATGAACAAAAGCAGTGATTACGATCGAAGGTTCTACAACCTCTTCAGATGGATTGCTGCTGGATTCTGTTTCCTCGTAAAACATGAGAAAGCACGGTGGCTTCTAAAAACTAAAAGGATTTTGATCCTCAATCTGTATCGCCCATCACCCATCACTCATCACCCATCGCCCATCACCTATCGCCCATCACCCATCATCCACCACCCATCATCCATCATCGATCACCCAT
>OBLN01000930.1_pt1 | contig 10410 bp, 10 predicted proteins | sample 1519301 | NCBI WGS metagenome assembly OBLN01 (sample SAMEA2452533, study PRJEB22499) | sediment metagenome | reverse complement strand
TGTAGCTTAACTGCTGGTTATCTCCTTGGCTGTGTCCTGGCTTGCCCTGGGATAAACACAGCAAAAGCCCCCTTATATTCTCTGAAATATTTGGGGGCTTTTACACCTTTATGATTTTTATTCGTGATTTTGGGGTGTTTTCTTCGCTCGGTTTTTTTAGTTTAGCGCCAGCTTCTTCTGGGTTAAATCCGGCGGGCCATATAGTTTGATCGTTATATGTTGCATCATGCAGATCAGCCCCTTTCAGATTAGCCCCTTCCAGGTTTGCATCAGATAGATTAGCATCCTTCAGGCTTGTAAAAGATAGATCAGCTTCCTTTAGGTTTGCAGCAAACAGATTAGCCCCTTCCAGGTTTGCAACAGTTAGATTAGCTTCCTTTAGGTTTGCAGCAAATAGCTTAGCTATTTCCAGGTTTGCAGCAAATAGATAAGCCATTTCCAGGTTTGCAGCAGTTAGATTAGCTTTCTTTAGATTTGCGCTTTCCAGATTAGCGCCCTCCAAGTGTGCTTCAGATAACTCAGCCCCTTCCAGGTTTGCATCAGATAGATTAGCATCCTTCAGGCTTGCAAAAGATAGATAAGCTTCCTTTAGGTTTGCATTTACCAGATAAGCATCCTTCAGGTTTGCAAGAGGCAGATTAGCGCCCTCCAGGTTTGCACAAAATAGAATAGCCATTTCCAGGTTTGCTTCAGATAGATTAGCATGCCTTGTTGTCCCGTCTACTAACCAGCCTTTCTGATTTAGTTGTCGCACAGCCTCAATAGCAAATTCTTGATTGGGACTGCCCATCTGTAATATTAGACTTTTTTTTTCTGACTTAACTCTGAGATATTGATCAAAATTTCCAAGAATTATTACGGTGATGCCAATGCCGATCATATCGGCATACGTATCGTGATAGATTTGTTGCCACTTTAGAGATGGATTTTCTGGAATGTTAGCCCAATGAAACAATACCCCCAATGCCATTAATAAAAGGGCTATTACATCATCCCACCAAAGGTATTCTTTTATGGTGTTGAAAAGGCGTGTCCCGTGTCGAATTTTCTCTTTCTTACTTACCTCTTTATGATTTTTTGGCATACTGATATTTCCTAAGGGTTATAAATCAATGCGCATTTGCAGATCGTCTGCACTTTTTTTTCCAGGCTTTACTGCGTCATAAGATAGTGGCAGATCAATGCGTGCATCCTGTTCGATCATTTCACGCACAGTAACAATCCGGATGCGGTCATAACAGCGACCCATTAGGGCGTGCTCATACACCCCAACAGATTTAGCTTCGGAGATCATCGGCTTTGTTGGATCGTCCATGGTGATCAGCAAGGCAAGCTCTGCTCTTTCTCGTTGCATATCGCCCTTGAGTGTGGCAATTGTGCCCCGGTTTGCTCCACCTGATTTCACCTGGATCACCATGCGCTCGGTTTTATTGTGTCCTGATGCAAAGTAGACAATCCCGTCAATGCCCTTATCTGCACCCTTTTTTTCATTGATCACAGCTCGATTGTTGGTGTAGGTAAGCACTGCCCATTTTTCAAATTCTTTTCGGACCCGGTCATCATCCCGGTTTGCAAGAGCTCTTGCGCTTTCAATATCTTGCGGTATTCCGTCTACAACAATATCTGCTGGCAATTGACCACCATTTGCATCGGCAAGGCGTTTCAGGATCAGACCGATCGAATGATAAGTAATATCTATTCCAATCCACTGGAGGTCAAGGCGGTTAGCTACAGCAACAGTAGTGCCACAGCCACAGTAAGCATCTAACACAACATCCCCTGGGTTACTGCTGGCTTTGATAATCCGTTCCAGCAGAGCTTCTGGCTTTTGGGTTGGGTATCCCATACGTTCTTTTGCTTGCGAATTGATGTAGTCAATATCCCAAACGTCATGTGAAACAGTTTTGTTTTTCTTTACCTCAACAACTCTGGCATATTCAGAAAGATTAATTTTTCCTGACCTGACAGCTTTATCAACTTTTTCTTTGTCATAAATCAGCAGTTGAGGCTGTCTAATTCCATTGATGGGGACGGAATTTCTATCCCACCCTCTTTCGTGTTTCTTCTTTTGTCCTTCTGTCGGCTCTATAAAAGGTGGATTAAAAACATAATCATTGGTCTTTGTATAGAAGAAAATAACATCGTGCATTCTCTGATATCTGGACGCGGTAGAAGTCCATCGGCGGTAATGCCAAACGACTTCGTTTTGGAATTCACCACCCTGGCTAACAAATACAGCATCTAAAATTAGTTTTAGATAGTGGCTGGCGGTTGGATCACAATGCAGATAGAAGCTCCCTGTTGGTTTTAGGACCCGGTATATTTCGGTTATTCTCAATGTCATATGGACCAGATAAGCGAGAAGATCATTATTTGTTTTTCCACCCAAGACCAGCTCTAACCCCTTGATCAGTTCGATTGCCTGACGGGTAAAGCGTCCCTCAAAGTTTGTAGTGATCTCAGAATAACCCTGCTCTGCTACCGTGTCCCAGGTCCAGGTATCAGTGAAAGCCTGTGCCTGCGCCTTATCCTGCTTTCCTCCGATGTTGTTGTAAATCTGAAAATAGGATCGCTTTGAGTTGAAAGGTGGATCAATGTAGCAAAGATCAATGCTGTTATCTGGGATCTTATTGCGGAGGATTTCCAGATTATCCCCATAGTAAAGTGTTTTCATGGGTGAATTGTAACGGTCTTTTTACCTGAACATTAGATCAAAATTCGAACAAACCCCTGTTTTTGGGGCGTTTTTAAGGCTCGTTATTTATTGTGGGTGATTTTCACCGTTTCCATTGTGGTTTGAGTAATCGATAAACCTTTCACCTGGGTTAGTTAGACGGTCCACATTATGGATATAAATGCTGGTTGTGTTGGCGCTTGCGTGACCTGCCAGCACCTGCACCTGGCGGAGCGTTGCACCATTGACAATCGCATTAGTGATCGCTGTATGCCTTAGGCTGTGGGTTGTTTTCTTTGGATCGTCAATGCCTGCTTTGAGCATGTAATCTTTGATCAGATTGCGGATCGCTCGCAGTGACAAACGCTCACCCTGTGAGCGGTCTGATAAGCTGGTGAACAGTGGACCTGGTTTATTTCCCCGGTAGGATAACCAGAGCTGAACAGCATCCGCAACAGGTTCGACAATGACCTTGAAAGCGTCTTTTTCATCGTGACCTTTGCCCTGGTAATAGATGACCTGCTGATTTCCAATTGTCTGCCAATCGCTCAGATCAGAGCGGTTTATTTCAACAGAACGCATTGCAGTGAACAGGAACAGGTGCAGGATCGCAAAATCTCTTGCACCTTGCGCTGTGCTGGCGTCTGGCATTGCCAGCAGGCGCCTTACTTCCGCATTGGTTAGGGGTGTCTTGCGGTGTGTCTGCGTTTCACCTTTCCGGCTTGCACCTTTCACTGTGGCGGTTGGATCGTAAGGAATTAACCGGGCATCAGTGCACCAGGTAAAGAACGAACGGACACCAGCAAGCCAGGTATTGACGGATCTCTTTTGATTAGTTTCGAGCATGTAAGCTAACCATTGCCGGATCGTGTCCGGGCTGATGCTGGCTGGGCGTTCTGCCTGCATCCAATCTGTGAATTTTTGCATACCTCTCTTGTAGGTTGTAGCGGTGATCTTGGCAAGCTCACCTGTTCGGATCCGCAAGTCAAGCGCATCATGCCAAAGGGTGATCGCCTGGTCAAAATCAATGCCTTGGATGATATCTGCCGGGGTTGTTACTATCAGCTTATTGTCCATTTTATCGCTCCATTTGCTCGTTGTTTCTATTGCCTATAATCATTCTAACAGGCAATACAATATTTGGCAAGGGTAGCAGGACGGATTGCCAGTGATCAGTTATCGCTCATTCGCTTACTTGTTTTTGTCGTTCTGGAACGCCCAGGTGCTGAATTTAATCCCAGGCTTTTCGCCAACCATTGTCTATGGCTTCTTCCTCGGTACAGAACCAGCGTTCGCCATATTTTGAATTTATTACTGTTTCGCTGTAATAGTCTTGACCTGGCAGGTGATATATCTTTTCGCCTGAGTTGTAAGAGATATTGCCTTTTATATCGCAACCATCTTTATGATAAGTGCAGCCATCAGGGCAGCCCAATTCATCATCAAAGTAATTCGTGTTTGAAAAATATGAGCCCGAAGAATATGATCGTGAAGAATATGGGTCTGGAGCGAAGGGGTCTGGCTCTGAATAATTTGGCTCTGCATTTAACTCGCTCTCGTATAAAAAATAATCTTCTGGATAATACTCGTCTGATGTGTCTGCAGTGTCTTCGTAATATGCCCAACGGTCAAAACCATAAAACTCTGAATCATCATCATCTATACTTGATGAGTGGGAAACAGAGGTGTTCGAATCATTCATATACTTATCATAAGTCCCTGGGGAAACGAATTTAAGAACCTGCAAAAAAATAAGTATTCCCGTGGCTACTATGAATAGTCTCACGCTATATATGAAAATCAACTGGAAACAACCTCCCTTGTCGACCTCATCACTCCAGAGCCTCTTCCATAACTCTTTCATAGAGGCAATTTTATTATGTTCTCTGGAATTAAGTTGGAACAAAAGCACTTCAATTAGCTGGAACTTGACCAGGCGCTTGTTGATCCTGTGGCTGTCTGCTGTTGGTTGTGCTGGGGTGTTGGGGGTGTGTGTTGTTTTCTCTGCCTGCCTGCTGATGACGGAATAATCACTACCACCCACACCTTCACAAGTGCAGTCATCAGTTCCGGATATCCCCTTCCGGAAAATGGTACGGTGAAGATTCGGCTGGCGTGATAATTGCACCAATTCGATTATGAGCGCTCAAAGTTTGTTCAAGCGTTCAAGCGATAAAACGTGCAAAGCTACTCGTTGAAAATTCGCTCACAGGACAAACAGAATAGGCGAATGCTATGATCACACCAAAGCAAGTAAGCGAATCCCTGAATGTTCCCAGCAGTACGATCCGGCGCTGGGCAGTGCGGTTTGAGGACGTACTTTCAAAGCAGGAAAGCAAAAAGCGCATGTATACCATGGAGGATCTGGATACATTCCGCAAGATAAGAGATTATTCAAAACAGGGCAAGAGCCTGGATAACATTGCGGACAAGCTAAAGATAGTTGCGTCAAAGGTGGACCAGGAACAGAAGCCGGAAACGGGTCTTATTTTGCACCCGGAGCTTGTCAGTTTTATGCAGAATATTGCAGAGCAAAATGTTGCCTTGCAATTGCAGGCGAACAAATTACAGGAACAAGTTGATCAGCTGACCGCCTGGATTTCACTGCCCTGGTACAAGCGGATCGGCAAGCGCGTCCCTTCTGCGGACAAGTAATTGGGGGTTATCAAGGGATATCCTGCTTAGTCAGGGAATGTCCCGATTTAATGGTTTTGGGGGGTCTTTTAGGCTGTTTTTAGGCTGTTTTGGCTTGTGTGATGTGAGTACAGGAAACAGGTGTGTATAGGTTTTTCCTATACAGTTTGGGTGTTGATGTTTGGCTGGTCGTTTACTCTTAAATATTGCAATAATTTAAGATTACTTCGTCCTTAAAGAGTGAACAGGGGGGCGCAAATATGCTATACTACATGCAGAACTTTTACAGATAAAAAAAAGAGACCTGAGCGGTCAACTCGGTCTCTTATGTGACAGCAACGTTCCATAGCCCTTGCCGTCTTTCTGATCTGATTATAGCAAATAAAATGCCAGTAATCAAATCAGAGAAGCCTCCGGAAACTTTACGGATCAACAGGCAGAAAGGCAAAATAATGTTGATTGTAGAGTTTTTTTTATTTCCCCAGCCATGGGGTGAAACGGAGGTTTGAACATGGCAGCAGTTTTTGATAAAAGTTTGAAAATCAGGGCTGATGACAGCATCCTGAAATGGGTTGGACAGCTCGCAAAAGAAGCAGAGCGAACGCCCAGCCAATTCCTGCGTGATCTTATTTTCTACATGCGCATGACCCAAAGCGGTCCGATCATCTGCAGGCATTTAATTGATCAGCGCATCCGGTATCGCCCATTCAAGGCAGCAATCAAAGCGCCAGAGATGAAGCGCCCAGTTTTCCCCTGGGATCATAACCTGCCAGGCTGATCATGAAGTTATATCCGTCTATTCTTGTGCAGGCAGAAGCCAACGATCAACCCCTTGGGGGGTATCGTGTTTGGTTTCTGGCAAAGCATTGGCACAAGGCAAGCGGATATATTCCAGATAAAAAATTCAAAGAGTATCTAAAAGAGTTAGGCATCGCAAAGTCCAGCTATCATCGCTGGATCAAAGAAGCCTATGATCTTGGGCTATTCCAGCAGGTTGGAAAGTTGATCAAGTTGTCCAGCTGGACAAGCGCCAGCAAGTTGGCAGGTTGTAAGAAGCTGGATAATCCGGTCGAGATTGAGATAGACAAATTTATCAATGCGGGCTGGAAAGCTTACGTCTGGGCGTGCTTCGTAAAAAATCATGATGGCATTGTTTCCAGAGCAACCCTGCAAGAGCTTAGCGGTGGCGTTCCAGAACGAACGCAAAGAGAGCGAGAGCGTCAAGCAGGGGTAGAAAATCAAGCGAATTATGCCAGCTTTGGCAAGGTGAAAGATCACCCAGAGCAGGCTATTTCAGTTTATGGTGAGCCAGGTTATTACCAGCAAGCTGGTGAGATCCGGCGCAGATTGCCTAACAGCAGGACTGTTCCAGAGTGTATCAAGTACGCAAACAGGGGCAGAAAAAAGAAGATTAATCAGGCGTTGGCTGAGTTGTTTTCAAGTGATGCAACATCCAGCAATTGCGGGGTTTATCGGCTTTATTCTGACAGTGCAAAGCAAACCAAACGAATACAGCAACGGGACAGAAAGAGCAACGATTTAGGCAGACCAGCAATGATTTATGAGCGCGTGAGAGAGAGTGTGTATTATGCAGTTTCTCTCTAAAAACGTCCCAAAAGTTGCCGGTATTCAAGTGATGATTTATTCCCTGTGTCTTTATTTTGATGCTGTTTCATCACTTGATCATTCGATCATTAATCGACCATTAGTCCTGGTTTGATCACCAGGTGAACAGGAGTAAATCGCATGACAACATTACGAGAAATTCAAGAAGTAAATCGCTGGGCTCAACTGCCTGATGATGATGGTGGGGCAGCTGCTAAGGCAAAGAAACAAGCTGAAGCCAAGGTTCGCCAGGAATTCACGCAGAACTTCTTTGGCAATAAGAAGCGCCAGGATTGGGGTAAGAAACAAGAGCTCTGGGAAAAGCATAAGGCGCTTATTGACGCTGATCCTAAGAATTTCAACTTCTTTCGGGTATCTTTTCCCTCTACACTGTGGGCAACGGATCCGGTAACTGGACAGGACCGTCTACCAGGTGAAATTGACAAGGCGGAGTTCCAGCTCGAGGATATCAGCATTCGAGCATATATCGCAGTCCATGGATCAGGTGCACCTTCTGGGCTTCCTGCCAGCACTAAGATTGACAACTTCATTGTTTCCGATGAACAGGTCAAATCAATCTTGGATCGTGCAGGTCTGGAGTGGGATATGCAGGCAGCTCGTGTGCGTAAGCTTCGATCAGACACCGAGGATATGTTGGTCAAAGCCTTGGACCCATGGCGCTGGAACGGTGGCAAGATTGACCATGAGCTGATTGACAGGATCGAAAAGTCATCCATGGCAACACCTGTTTCCGCTGGTGTGTCTGCTATTTTCGGCAAGGCTAAGCCTGTGAATGGTGCAATTGGTGAGGGTATCGATGAGCTGATTGCTCGTGCTATTCGGTATGATCAGGGAGCAGGATCCGATCGCTCTCTGGCGTATGCTCTCGCCCTGCAATATAAGGATAATCCTTCCTTCAAGTCACGCTTGCTGATGTTGGGCAGGGAATTGGATGATCAGAATCTATACAGCCTGTTCCGTTTCCAGGTGCTGTATGGTCCTTATGCCCAGGATAAGCGTGTTATGTCGAGGCTTGCGCCTGTACATTGTCCGGAGTGGCTACGGTATGGCACACAGGAACAGCTTGAAGCAAACTTGCAGGAAGAACTAAATAGAAACCAGGTGTAGCTGCGCCTGGTTTTACCCTGGCTGTGTCCTGGTTTACGCTGGGACAAACACAGCAAAGCCCCCTTATATTCCCTGAATATTTGGGGGCTTTTATACCTTTTTGATTTTTAATCGTGATTTTGGGGCTTTTTTTTGGCTCGGTCTTTTTTGTCGTTCTGGAACAGGATTTTTTATAAATCCATGCGCATTTGCAGATCGTCTGTACCCTTTTTTCCGGGCTTGACTGCAGGATAAGATAGGGGCAGATCAATGCGTGCACCCTGTTCAATCATCTCACGCACAGTAACAATCCGGATACGGTCATAAGTGCGACCCATTAGAGCGTGCTCATATACCCCAACAGATTTAGCTTCTGAGATCATCGGCTTTGTTGGTTCGTCCATGGTGATCAGCGTGGCAAGCTCTGCCCTTTCTCGTTGCATATCCCCTTTGAGTGTGGCTATTGTGCCCCGGTTTGCTCCACCTGATTTCACCTGGATCACCATTCGGGCGGTTTGCCCTGATCCAGTAGCGAAATATACAATCCCGTCAATGCCCTTATCTGCACCCTTTTTCTCATTGATCACAGCCCGGTTGTTGGTGTAGGTTAGGACTGCCCATTTTTCAAATTCTTTTCGGACCCGGTCATCATCCCGATTTGCAAGGGCTCTTGCAGCTCCCATGTCTTGGGGTATCCCGTCGACCCGGACGCTATTTAAGATCTGTTCACCGTAAGCGTCTACCAGGCGTTTTAGAATCAGACCGATCGAATGATAGGTTATATCTATTCCGATCCATTGGCGGTTTAGGCGTTCAGCAACAGCAACAGTAGTTCCGCAGCCACAATAAGCATCCAGGACAACATCGCCTGGGTTACTGCTGGCGTTGATAATTCTTTCCAGCAGAGCTTCTGGCTTTTGTGTTGGGTAGCCCATTCGCTCAGCGGATTGAGCGGATATTGGCGGAATATCATCCCAAAGAGAAGTGATTGGCTGACCCAATCTTTCATCGAGATATTGTTTCCTTCTGATCCTTCCATTGGGATTAGGTGGAAACCACAATCTGCCCTCTGCATCCATTTTTTCCATCTGGGCTAATGAAACCGCCCATCCCTTTGGGGGTGATGGATACCCTTTATAGGTGTATTTCAAGTTTGGTCTATCTGCTGGATTTGTTAGGTCAGCTAAGGCGTATATTCTTCCGACAGCATCTTTATGAATAAAAAACTTGTCAATATAACGCTGGTCGTACTCACCATATTGCTTATTAAATACTGTGGTTTTACCCTTGGAGTAAAGAAAAATTGTGTCCGTGACAGAACCAAAACTGACACTGGAATTATGCATTCCTTGTCGACGTTTCCAAGTAATTTCGTTTATGTAATTTCCGCCATGGCTGACAAATACAGCATCCAGCACCAGCTTCAGATAGTGGCTGGCGGTTGGATCACAGTGCAGATAGAAGCTCCCGGTTGGCTTTAGGACCCGGAAAATCTCGGTCACACGTAAGGTAATATGGACCAGGTAGGCAAGCAGATCACCTTTGCCTACAACCATTTCCAGACCTTTGATTAATTCAATAGCCTGCCTTGCAAATCGACCATTGAGGTTTGTTGTAATTTCCGTGTAGCCTTCAATCGCTCGATCATCCCAGGTCCAAGTATCAGTGAAAGCTTGAGCTTGCGCCTTGTCTACGCTTCCCCCGATGTTGTTGTATATCTGAAAATAGGATCGCTTTGAGTTGAACGGCGGATCAATGTAGCAAAGATCAACGCTGTTATCTGGGATCTTATTTCGGAGGATTTCCAGATTATCCCCATAGTAAAGTGTTTTCATGGGTGAATTGTAACGGTTTTTACACCTGAACATTTACCCACTTCTGCCAAACACTCTTGATTTTGAGGCGTTTTTAGGGCTCGGTCTTTTTGTGTCGTTCTGGAACGACTCTTTGATTAGATGTTAGGATTACAGCAGGTCAATCAATCAGGAGGAATTATGAAAAAGTGTCCATTGTGTGGCAATGAGAACAATGATATCGATACCGTCTGCGCTAAGTGTGGCACAGATTTGGGTTATCGGAATATGGTTCTTTATGAAGTGTATAAACGGGTCGACAGCATGGATAAGAACCTTGGCGCAATAAAGGGCTGGGTAACCTTTCTCGGAATTCTTGCCCTGATTGGACTGATTTTCGGTTTTATTACAGGTGTTCTGTCAGTGCTGTAAACAAGGCAAAAAAGTAACCCTATTGTGTGTGGGTGTCGCCGTTTCCATTGTGATTTGAGTAATCGATAAACTTTTCACCTGGGTTGGTTAGGCGGTCAACATTATGGATGTAAATGCTGGTTGTGTTGGCGCTTGCGTGACCTGCCAGCACCTGCACCTGGCGGA
>OBLN01000929.1_pt1 | contig 10427 bp, 17 predicted proteins | sample 1519301 | NCBI WGS metagenome assembly OBLN01 (sample SAMEA2452533, study PRJEB22499) | sediment metagenome | reverse complement strand
ATTTCTTATGTTCGACAATATACATTATCGAACACTAGACAATTTTTTGAGAAAAAGTAGGGTTATGGTCAAGAACATAAAGTGCTGAAGTTTTGAACATAAAGTGCTTGATCCTGTCCCGCATGGCACCAGGTTTCACCAGTAGCTTGCGTTCCGGCCGACCTGCGGCACCATAGGACAAGTAGCAGGAACAACAGGAGTACCAGGATGTTCGACAACAAAAGCGAGTCTCACCCGAGCTTCGGCCTGTTGGGCTTCCACCGCATCCAGTGCGGCAAGCCCATGGCGCTGTTCGGTTCTGACCTTGAACACTCGACCGTTATTGAAATGAAGCTGTTTCGGGCCAAGCGTGAGCGCGATCTGAACCGGGATTGGCACCACGCCACCGAACGTGTCGCCTCTGTCTATATGAGCCAGAACCAGTTCTCGGAGCTGATCACCAGTATGAACATGGGCGATGGCGTCCCGGTGACCCTGAGTTACACACAGACTGATGGCCATATCGAGCCGCCGGACTTCCGCTCAGTCACCGACCAGCACCGCCGGGAGTTCGCGGAGAAGGCTCGGGAACTGGCCGACCGGACCCGTACCTTCATGCAGGATGCCGAGGAAGTGCTTTCTGGCACCGGCACCGTCAAGAAGTCCGACCGTGAACGCCTGCTCCACTCCCTACGCATGATGATGCAGGAGATTGAGTCCAATATGCCGTTTGCTGAGAAACAGTTTGCCGAGGCCATGGATAAGGTTGTGACGGACGCCAAAGGTACTATCGAAGCGTTCTTCCAGCACCGTGTTACCTCTGCCGGGCTGGAGAAGCTGGCCGAGGACGGTGGGGTTCAGCCCCCTCGCCTCATGGACAATTCTGATTGAACACAAGGATACCGATATGAAGATTCGAGCACTCTTACTGGGACTGAGCCTGATTGCCGCAACAACCCCTGCAGCAGCTTCGAGTGGTTTGACATGGCTGTTTATTGGTATGGCGCTGGGTGATGGTTCTGAGCAAGCCCCTATGACCGTTGAGGTGCCCAATGATGGGTATATCAAGGTCAGCCGGGACAACTGGCGGAATACGCCGAGCGGCTATATGTACTGCGGTGGCCTCTACCGCAAGTATCCGGGTAAAAATGAAGCTGAGTGCCGGCAGCCGCGCAAGGGCTTCTGGAGCGACCTGCTGGGGCACACTGATCCTCTCAAAGAAGTGTCGGTGAAGCAGCAGGCAAAACTGGGTATGAAGAGGCCGGTCGAGTTTGTCGCTACATCCATTGATGCTGCCGGTGATCTGTTCCTGTTCTACCGCTTCACAGAGGCACAGAAGGCGCATGAGTAACCAGGATGTCCCTATAACGACGGTGCTCAAGGCGATGCACCGGGCGATGGTTGTTCGCCCTGCAGAGACGATAGCCCGTTCGCTCTTTATTCTGAAAGGTAAGGCTTCACCGGCCGATATGCGTGGTAGCCCGGCTACCGTCGTCACGCTGGCTGTGCTTTGGATAGGGACCAGTTCTCTTTTCGATCTTCATGGTGGCACAAGGCCTCTGCTACCTTACTTCGGGGCTTTCTTTGAAGTATTTGCGTGGACATTCCTACTGCGCTGGATCACCAGTATGGCCGGGCACGCGGAGCGTTATTGGAAGACGTGGATGGCCGTGGCCGGTGTTTCGATTATTGTGTGGTTGATCGGTGTTGCCCTCTTTACCGTTGGTGCCTCACGCGAAGTGGCGTTCATCACCACCTACCTTGTTGCGGTGAGAGGTATCGGTGTGACGCTCAAGGATGCAACGGGCGATTTAATGCAGTACCCCTATGGCACCACGGGTCTAACGCTTTTCCTGATCGGTTTCTTTTCGTTTAGTTTGAACTTGAGCATTGTTAAACTTTTTCTCGTATGAGTGATTTTACTTTTGCTGATCTTAATGAGCGGGTGATGGGGCGCTGTACCCTTCGTGATATTCGCATGGTTCACCCCTCCCTTTCGCCAAGTGGCCCGGTCAATGCGTTCGAAGCCTGTACCAGATGCGAGGACCAGTGTTTCATCCACGCTGACAGCGGCCTTCTCGGTAGCGCCCTCTCCATGTGCCTCACACGTCACCCCTACTTCGGTGAGCAGATCGTATGGGCTTGCCCAGGTTGCGGCCATGAGGTTAGCGAGGACCGTCCCGGTATTGCATACCTCTTTACCTTGGAGGGTGAGATCGAGGCAGATCCCATCTGCCATAAATGCAGGAGCAAGTGACGTGGCCAACAAATCCATCATCGCTCTTGAAAAGCTCGACGACGAGGCGCGTAAGGTACTCGCCTCTGCGGCAGAGCACGTTATCGAGGCCAAGGATGGTAGCGGGGAGAAGAACCCTGAATACTATGCAAGGAAGGCGTATAGCGACAATACCTACCGCTCCTACCGGAGCGACTTTCAGGATTTTGCCGAGTGGGCAGGGGTGGAGAAGCCGATCCCGGTCACCACTGCAGTAGTTGTTCAGTACCTCTCGGACAGGGCAGAGATATTGGCCCCCACCACGCTCCAACATCGCGTTGCTGCACTTTCCTTTATTCATCGCCTTCTTGGATACGACGACCCGACCAAGAGTGGCGCGGTGACGGCTGTTCTGCGAGGTATCCGAAAAGACAGGAAGGATAACGGCTGGAAGGAAGACCAGGCTCCGGCTTTTACTGTCGGGCAGTTCACTAACATGATTGAGCTGATGGGAGCCTCCATCCACGACATGCGAGACAAAGCCTTTCTTCTGGTTGGCCTGTTTGGGGCCTTCCGCCAAGGTGAATTGACCGGGCTGACCGTAGAGAGGCTTAAAGAGATAGAAGGGCTTGGCTACGCTGTTGAAATGGGCATTGTCAAACAGGACCAGGTGGCCAGCAAGAAAGTAAACAAGCCCCTACCCCTCCTGCCTAATAGCAAGATGTGTCCGGTTACTGCGCTAAAGGCATACATGGACGAGGCAGGTATCGACGCTGGCCCAGTGTTTCGAGGAATCAACCGTTATGGCCGTGTTGGCGAGAAGGCTATGTCACACCCCACGGCAAATCGTATTGTCCAGAAGTGGGCGAAGCGTGCCCTGATACCGAATGGTGATGAGTATTCCGTACACTCCCTGCGAGCTTCTTTCGTGACGGTCCTCCGTGGACTGGGTGTGTCTGATGCGCTGATCGCCAGGCAGACCGATCACCGCAACTTGGCGACCATGCAAATCTACGACAGACCTGAGAACGCCTTCGATGATAGCCCGGTTGCTTGGTTGGCCGAGGCATTTCAAACATAAACGCGCAAAAAAAAGGGAGCATGAAAGCTCCCCTTTTCACTTTAATGTTTTAGTAACCGTTTGCGTCTGCAGTTGCATTGCCCACGATCACCAAACCTTCAGTAAACACCCGTACTTCCCCAGCGTTTGCAGAAACAGGCTCATGGGGTAGGGGTTTACTGTTCGCATCCTTAGCCATAACAAAACCATCAGCGTTCGCGCCAGTGATGGCAACCAGGGCTAGAAGGGCGATAGAAACAAGAATCTTTGCATTTTGCATGTGAGTTACCTCGTGTAGTTAGCCAGGTGGTCCACCGAAACACACGTTTGAGCATGTGCTTTGGAGGACCACCTGATAACTCAGGTAGCCCACTTTAATTACTCGTCAATAGACGCAGTAATCGTGAGGCCTTCAGTGAAGACCCGTACTTCGCCATCCTGATAGCTGTCAGCATGGGCAGCAATAGAGGTGGCGAGGGTGAGTACAGCAAAGATGATGTTTTTCATGGTCAGTCTCCTGATGTTGATGGGAGACAGACCGGCCCAAGCCGGAAGTTCTGTCTCCCGGTTTGGGTTGATTAAAAGGCTGTCTGTTGGCGAGGACCAGCTACCCTCTTTGCTTAATGCAATCCTTTCGGGCCATTCAAAGGACTCGAACAATCGAGTCCTAAAATGATGACCCGAACATTCGAGTCATCCAATGGAAGCTCAAACAGATGAGCAACCAAAAATTCTGTATGTCTATTATGGTTAATGATAGTAGATTTGCCGTGGCCTCGTTCACAGTATGTCGAGCTGATCAAAAAAAGACCCGCACGATTTGAGCTTGCCGGCCTCACACCGGCAGTGGCTTGGCGGGTGTATTGGTTTACTGCACGGATGAACGGGCCAGCTTGGTATCGCTCCGATAATACACTGTAACCAGCGTTCTACTTCCGTCTGGATTGTCAACGACAACAAAGTGAAGCGTTCCATTGGGGTGTCGCCACACCGCCGTTGGACGGTTGCCGTATTGGCTCTTCTTGTGCTTTTTGACCTTCTCCGGCAGCTCGACCGTTTTCAGCTCTGCATTCTGCATCCGTTTGACCAGTGAGGTCCAGGTTCGACTCAGTTCCCCCTCGCTAAACCGCTCTTCGTATTGCTCGATGGCATGAACCGTCACAGTGACCCTTCCCATGCAGGGAGTCTCTACTGACTCATATCGGGGGCCGTCCACCAGAAGGTCGTCCTGCTCGATCTCATCGAGAGTGTCAGGAATCCAGGGTGCCTTCTTGGCCACGGTAATTTTCGCTTCGTGGTATCGGGTCACCAGGAAAGCGGCATAGGGTGTCAAATCCTTCTTGGCCGATGTGCCGTTGTGCAGCTTGCGGATCGCGCCACGCGAGACATCCAGGATCAAACCCTTGCCTGTACGGTTTGCCCCCATAACCTCTTTCTCGGACAGGAGGAGCTGTATCGCTGCCAATTCAGCGGCGGCATCCAGATCAGAGAGCGGGCGATCTGGCTCAAGCATGATGTTAATACAGCCTACCCTGCCTCCTACGCGCCAGAAGACTCGATAGCTGCCATCCTCGTCGGCTGAACGGCGGGGCATGGTGTGGAGTGTGTGAGAATCTTTCGACATACTTTTACTTAGCATCGCGGGTGATCATCGGCCGGCAGCCGACTGCATAATATCCACCTGCTGACGAACTGTAGCTCGACGGCCTTTCCGCATAGGCGGTGAATTCGGAAGCCTGATCCCGAGTAAGGATCGCATTGGTATCCTTGGTCTGAGGTCTTCCGAGCTTCCCTCGGGAGAAGATCGCGCAAGAGTGGGTAACTTTATACGTCCCAGGAGATAACTGCACTATGTCCGCGCCTTCCGGTACTGCCTTCCCATTGATGGCATCGATCCAATAGTAGGTGATCGCGCCCTTTATCAGTCGGTGATCTCGCACCTTTAAGGTGATCAATTCAGAATCAGGGAGTTGATTGCTGTTAAACATAACAACTGACTTTGTGCTTGCACAGCCTGAGCTGAAGATGGCAGCGAACACAACGGAAAGTCCAATTAACGATTGTGTAATCTTGTTCATCATTCATTCACCATGTAGTCCATTTCTTCGACTGTTTTAGTTTGCCTGGCTACCTGACAAACGCAATATCTGGCCCGAATAATACCACTTTTTCAATGGCCATAAAAAAACCCCGCGTATGCGGGGCAATGGTCAGCGATTTAAGCAACGACCGGTTCAGTTACGGGGGATTTGAGGCGGAACATAAGCTGGTTCCAAAACCCCTTTATACCCACCATGTCTGAAGCCCTTTCTTTGCCGAGCATAACGGCCTTCGCCGCGTTGTTGTAGGTAGCTTCACTGTAGAACTGATCTGACAGTAATTCGTGCTCATCGCACCAGGTCAGACTGGCTGTGCGTCCAGAGAGGAGTTTATCCACACTGTACTGCTTGCCAGCATGTTCAATCGTAGACACGTTTTGCTTATGTGCTCTGCGTATCTGAGCTACTAAGTTATTAAAGTTATTGTTGGACATATCGTTTCTCCAGGTTGAAGATCAGCCACTACCGACGCTATGCCTGCAACGGTAATGGTTGGTATAAAAAACCCCGCCACATGGGCGGGGTGTTGGTTATCGGGAAAGGTATTGAATGATCTCTTGTGCTGCACTGGCATACGGCCCACGAAAGTCCACCTTTGACCGCCTGTAGAAGCGGGCTTGGGCAGCTATACGTTGGGATGCCTGTAGGTCAGTTTCATAACGCAAGCGAATTAACTTGCGGTATTCAGCATCATCCCCTTTCCACTCAGCCGGGGGCGAAAACGGACAATCCGCATTCGCACCCGGCGCGGTTTCGACAAGTCGCATATTCAGTACACCCATGGCACACCTCCTATGCGACAGCGGCAGAACGACGATTGACGGCGTTGATCAGCTTCGGGTGTGGAAACCCGTTCTGGCCCAACTTCCGCCATACATCATTCCAGTCAACGCCTTTGGCGCTGTCGGGAATATCAAGCGTTGGCAGCAGAATCTTGGTCGGAAGACCAATCTCCCACATCCGTTTCTTGAGTTCCTTTGCCGCCTCGATACCGGCTCCTGAGCGGTCCTTATCTGCCCAAATGACCAGTTGCTCAACCCCTTTGGGCGGGGTGAACTTGGCCAACAGTGTTGCAGAGTACGTGGACCACACAGGCATCCGGCTTGCACGATGCGCGGCCAGAGCCGTTTCAATGCCCTCGGCCACACCCAGCACCTTACCCGGCTCAAAGAGCGGGATTCCACCCCCAGCGAGATTCCGATCCGAGGGGAAGGAAGCCAGCTTCTTCGGCTTATCCACGGGCAGTTTTTTGCCGCCTGCGGTCAGGTAGGTGCGGTGTAGCGTACCGGGCTTGTGGTTCTCATCCAGCATGATCCAGAGCATCGCGGGGAAATCCCCCAAGTGCTCACCTTCCGCCGTAAAGTACGGCAGTGTAGGATGAAACCGGACAGCCGGGCTGTTTGCGATCTGGTGACCGCTCAAACCACGACTGGCCAGGTATAACCACAACGGCTTGCTTGCCGGATCGGTCAGTGGTACTCCCTCGGCCCATGTCTGCAGCAGTTTATCGCGCAGCACATGGTCTTCGGCAGCAATTCGACGACGACGAGCTTCTTGCTGTGCCTCACGGCGACGGATTTCCTCTTCGGAGACTTTAGGCTGAGTTACCTTGCCAGTCTCACCATCAGGAATGAGGAAACCGTCATCATCGACTCGAAAGCCGACGTAACGTGCCACCTCAACCAAGGCTGTAATGAAACTCCAGCCATTGGCATCCATCAGCAGCTCGAAACCGTCTTTCCACTGCTTGCAAGTACAGATTGCAGCACCGGTTTCGTTGGAGCTTCCGCGCTTGGCTCGATCACCATCGAAGCGGAAGTCCTTGTTGCCCCCGTGAAAGGGGCAGTCAACGTGAGTGCCAGGTTTTGCGTTCAAGGCGTCACCGAGAACATGACCTGCCTTCTCACGAAGGATTTCAAACCAGCGACCTTGCGCCTGAAAACGCACATCGCTGGCCTCAATCGGCTTTTTAGACATGGCATTGCCTCCTTGGGTTATGCCCCGAACCGCCGGGACTTCCCGAAGCACCCCCTTTCGCCGGGACACTTTGGGAAGCCCCGACAGTGGGGCGGGTTGGGATACCCACCCAAGAGGAAGACACGCCTCTCCCCCATCGGGGAGAAATGTCTTCCCCCCGGATGGGGTATTACAGGGCTGATTATTTTGGGGGTGGCCAGCTACCACCTCACTTTCAGACTGAAACCATGTTCAGCCTAAAAATGCTTTCACGCCGCGACTTTCCAGCGTCCTTCGTCTGTCTGCGAAAAGACAGTGGGGTTTGTCGATAGTACCTGTCGGACTTTCGCCTTCCAGTTATCGTTGCGACGGACTTTCTCCATCGCCTCCCCTTCGACCTTTGCGTACAACTCGGACAAATCCGCCTCGCCGCCCAGGGCAATGAGTGCTTCTTTGACCACTACGCGCCAGGTCGATTGCAGCCGGTTATTCGCTTGCGTGGCCATCTGCGCCAGCGTCGTCAGCAGAGAAACCTGTGTATTGGCCGGTTTCTCCCAAAGGAGCACGTATTCGTGCATGATCCTCGGCATACCCATGCGAGCGTATTGCTTCCTGTCGCTTTGGGTATTGTGCTGTGCCTTGATAATGACGGCCTTCAGTTCATCGCCAGGCATTCGCGCAATGAACTCGGACTGGAAGGAGTAGTATTTACCCTTCCGGCGCAGATCCCCGATGATGGTTCCATACAGCCCGCCCGGCGCTGTCGCCTCACGCTGGTTGACCAGCGCCAGATGCGACTTCTCAACGAACTCTTCAACTGACGCGCAGCGCGAGAGATCGTCCGGGTGAGGGTCGGAACCCCATACGGCTCCCGAGTAGACCACCATATCGTGGTACGGGAAGTGGCTTATCACCATATCGGCAGGCTGGCCAACGGCATCCAGGATTGAGTCGCGGAGCATGTTGAACCCGCTATGCAGGTCCAGCCCCACGGCCGGAATTCCCAGCTCGTTGGCCACATCGACCGATGTGCCGCTACCGACACAGGGATCGACAAACAGCTTGGGGCGGTACACCTCAGTGAACAGGTGGTGATACACCCATCCACTGCAGTTGCCACGCCACCGACTGTTACCCCACCGCCCCCTGTCGGGGAATGAAAGGATTGAAGTTTTCATGTTGACCTCCAGATGAAGGCCGGACCCCTGCCCCACCGGGCAAAGGAGCCCGGCCGGGTTAGTAAGTAGGGATGTCAGAAGATCATCCCAACGACCCCGATAAGGCCTGTGACAGCACCGAATACCCCAAACCACATAGAGACTCGAACGACCGGATCAGGATGCTTCCAGGCAGCGACACATAGATCGAGACTGTTTGCAGGTCGAACTTCGACCTCTACAGCCTCGGTGCCGTTTACCCGAAGCGCATCGAGCGCATCGTAATCGAGCCCTATACCGTTGAGAGGGATAAACAGATCATCGGGGGTGCCGGCAACGCTACGCACCACCAGGGCACTTGCGTTACGGCTTTTGATAACCACCGCCTGATGCCGATGGAATCGCGCTGTGTCCGTCTTGCTCCGGTCAATACGGGAGTTGTGGACTCGGGCGATCCCTTTCGGCCCCTTGCGGGGCAGGGATTTAACCTCGCTCGCTATGAAAGCGGGAGGCTGGACTTTGCTTTGCATGGGAACCTCCATGTGTTGAGGACGTTCCCATGCCCCGGCCGGGCAATAGGAACGCCCGGTGCGGGTTGAAGATGGTTCAGGCAGCACATGCCGCCTTTGCGTCAGGTCCGACGGTCACTTCGTCGAACAGACCAGCACCATCATAGATCATAACTTTCCCCCAGCCAAGCATCTGCGGCTCCAGGGAACGAATGATTTCCTTGGCCTGCTCCATAACCTCTTCGGAGCCTTTGAGAACGATGCTCACCAGGTCGTTCATCACGTCCACCTGATTGGTTTCGGCATCGAGCGACTTGAGCTTTTCGATCTCCTCACGGGCTGCGTCGGGATTGGACAGACCAATAACGGATTGAAGATAAATCATGGTGGTACTCCTTAACAGGCGACCACCTCCCCCGTACGGGAAGTGATCGGAAGAATCATCCCGGTACGGCGGGTTATTAAACGGCTGAATTTATAGAGCGACCAGCTATCGCCATGACAGCCAAGCACATGCTTGACCGACAAATCCTCTGTTCGATACGGACTCAGACGAATCCGCATGGAGCAGAGGCCCGGCTTTCGCCGGGCTTCTGGTTTGCTAGTTGACACTAGCGGCGGGCTCCTCCATGTAGGCAGTCAGCATTTTGGCTGTCCACTGGAGTTGACCCTTTTCGGCCTCACCGTGAAGCGCCTGACGCTCCACATAACGGCTGAAGGTGACTCGCATTTCATGCGGGTCAACGCCGACTGCTTTGCAGCAGGCGTCGAAGCTGAAGGGGCCTTCATCGGTATAAATCCAGTCCCACAGCTCTTTCTTACCCTTCTCGCCATTACGGCCGTCGAGGATGGAGTCGAGTGCTTCGAGAAGAACAACCTCCCGAAGCGCGTCCTGATCCTCTTCGGACCAGGTGATCGCCTCCTCCATCGACGGCTGATTGTCGAGGTCGAAGATGAATGCCAGTTGTTGAATATCCGGCATGGTACACCTCCTCTTGTTGAGGGGGCGCACCTTCCCCCCAACCGGGGGAAAGCACGTCCCCGGTTGGGGTTGAAGCCAGCACAAGGCTGACCGTTATGCAGCGCCGAACATACGCTCGGACAATGCGTTCAGGATGGCATCTGCCAGATCATCGGCATGGCTGATAACGCCGGACTTGGTGCAGATCTGACTGATTACGTCAGTACCAATGCCCACGCCATAGACCTCGATGCCGGAGTTCTCGATCATGGTGGCGACCTGTTTGGCACCATTCATGTCGTTGGCCATACCATCTGTCACCAGGAAGAGAATCTTGCGCTCCTCCTTGCGGTTGAACAGACGGTTGCCGGCAACCCACAACCCTTCGGCTGTCGGGGTGCCACCTCCGGCTCCGATTGCGCCAATGTTGGCTCGTGCCCGTTGGAGAGGGGTGTCGAACTGCTTGACGACCCCAGCACGGTTACCCGCAA
>OBLN01000928.1_pt1 | contig 10428 bp, 8 predicted proteins | sample 1519301 | NCBI WGS metagenome assembly OBLN01 (sample SAMEA2452533, study PRJEB22499) | sediment metagenome | reverse complement strand
GACGCTGTTAAATCCGGCGCTATAAAGAGATTCGTGGTTATGGCCGGATGCGACGGCAGACATAAAGAAAGAAGCTATTTCACCGATGTGGCAGAAAACCTGCCTCAGGACTCAGTAATCCTCACAGCAGGATGCGCCAAATACCGCTATAACAAGATGAACCTCGGCAATATAGGCGGCATCCCCAGAGTTCTGGACGCCGGACAGTGCAACGACAGCTATTCTCTGGCCGTCATCGCGCTCAAGCTGAAAGAGGTCTTCGGACTGGAAGACATCAACCAGCTTCCGATCTCCTTCGACATAGCATGGTACGAGCAGAAGGCCGTGGCCGTTCTCCTCGCCCTGCTCTTCCTCGGAGTTAAAGGAGTGCGCCTCGGGCCGACCCTCCCCGCCTTCCTGTCACCCAACGTGGCAAAAGTGCTGGTGGACAACTTCGACATCAAACCTATCGGCGACGCAGCCGGAGACGTTGAAAAAATAATGTCAGGATGCTGATACAGACAATAGGCGGGGTTATCCCCGCCTTTTTTATAAAATTAGCGCGCCAATCAATGACTTGAAAACCCTCTTTTGTGGTAGTAAATTATATCAGTGAATATAATTTCAGGGCGCGTCATGAAAAAATTTATAATCGTTTTAATAACACTTCTCTGCGGCTTTACCTACGCCGACGAATTTAAAATAACTAAACCGTTCATACAAAAAGGCCACTCTTCATCCGTCACAGCCCTTGCCGTTACGCCTGACGGAAAATATTTTGTCAGCGGCGGAGCGGACAACACAGTCAAGATGTGGGATAAAGCTTCCGGAACGCTTATCCACACCTTCACGGGACTCAACCAGTCTCTTGAGCAGGTGGATATATCCAGTGACGGAAAGCTGGTTTCCGGCAGTTCATTGCTCAACGACGATATTCTATGGAACACAAACACCAAAAAAACCGTTGTAACTGGCAAAGGTATGGTTGGGGCTGTAGGCGCTATCAGTGCGGACGGCAGACATTACGCTATGGCAAAGAACGACAACATATACATAATAAATACCGCAACTCTTAAAGCGGAAAAACAGTTCAATGCGGAAAGCTGGGTAAAATCAATCAGATACGTCGATAACACATCGTTCGTTTACAGTCTGTCAGACAGCCTGATATATTCAGATAACAATTCAGACGTCATAAAAAAAGCCATAGCCAAAAAAGATATGAAGATAACCGATGTCAGCGGCAATATCGTGACAGCGTGCAATATGGACGGCGACATAATGGTTTGGAACCTAAAAAGCGGCGAGTCAGAATTTATCAGAACAGACGACCAGATGCTCTACGGCGCGGCTCTTGCAGCTGATAAAAAAAGCGTAATATCCGCCGGAACAAAAGGCGCGGCGATCTGGGACATCGCCACAGGGGCTAAAAAGTCAGTCATTTATGACAAGCCCGCCTTCTCGGTCACAACGGTCAAAAACAGCGGAGAGCTTCTTGTCGGAGCGTTCGGCAGTATCAAGCTGATGACAGACACAGGCAATATCATAAAAAGCTACGGTGAAAACGCGCCTTCTATCATCTCCATGCAGGAGATACCAAGTAACAGGACCTTCGTATCCGGAACAAACAACGGTGAACTTATTTTCAGAAGCCAGAGAGACGGCGCAATCACGAATATAATTAATGTGTTTGAAGAAAGCTCCCCTGTTAAAGTAAGCGTATCCAGCAAATATATCGCCGCAATATCAGGAAAGATCATAAAGATACTGGACCTCAATAATCTGAAAATGATAAGCCGGTTTGCTTACCTATCAACAGCCATGTTCGCCACCTTCTCAGAAGACGGAAGATACCTCGCCGTATCAGGAGGTCTGAAAACAAGCCCCGTGCTCGTTTATGAAACAGAGAGCGGCAGCATCGTCCACTCAATAGACGTGCCGGACATGCTCATCAGAGACGTAAGGTATTCCTCTGACGGCAAACTTCTGGCTGTGCCAAAGTCTACGTTTACAGCACATCCGACTGGACATGCAGGACCGTACAGCTGGATAATATACTGCCTTACGCCATAATACCGGTATGGCACGGAGCTTTACAGATAGCCGGAGGCAAAGCCATAGCGTCTATCGGCTGGGGCAGCAGAAAGCCCTCCTACGAACCTCTGCCATACCTTGACGCAGGAATTTACGGCAACTTTGACAGCTCTAACCTGACTCTGCTGGGAAGCATGGACGGACACGCGATCCTATACGATTCTCTGGCAAGAAAAAGTGACAGCTTTTATCCGCACACAGACGCTATCACAGGCATGTTCACATATTTCGACTATCTGATCAGCGCATCCGAAGACGGCTCAATAGTTTACACCAATAAGAATACTATGAAAGAACTGCTTAGATCATACAGATTTCAGGACGGAACAGTTCTGAACATCACACCGGAAGGCTATTTCAGCGGAAACGGCGCAAAACACCTAAGCATACTGACAGGACCGGACACAGTGAGCAGTATTGATCAGTTTTACGAGACATTTTACAGACCGGACATGGTTAAAAACGCTCTTGAGATATTTTATGACCCGGGAACAGGGCCAAAACTCGCAGACGTAAAGCCAGCTCCAGACGTAGCTTTTTATAACACCCCTGATTTCACAGACAAGCAGTCGGCGGAGATAACCGTTAAAATCACTCCAAAAGGCGGCGGCATAGGCGAAATTCGTCTTTATGTTGACGGAACTATCATAAAAACAGACGCCGGGCGTTCTCTCAAGGTCATAAAAGACAATTCTGTCTATAAAACTTTCAACATCAGACTCTCCGAAGGAGCGCACAGTATTCAGGTAACAGCGTTCAACGAACAGAACACCATGCAGTCTGTTGCAGCTGTCAAAAACATAATATCGACTTATAAAACCGCAAAGAAACCGGATGTTTACGCCGTTATAATAGGAATAAACGAATACGAGGTTCAGTCCAGCAATCTGCGTTATGCCGTTGCTGACGCTCAGCTTTTTGCAGACACTCTAAAAAAGACAGCGGCAGGACTTTTTAACAAGGTAAACATCACCCTTTTGACCACCAAAGAAGAAACAACAAAAGACAACATCATAAAAGTCATGCAGTCATATCAGAATCTGCCCACAGAGGACATGTTCGTGTTTTACGACGCAAGCCACGGAATAATCCTGAACAGCAGATATTTAATGATCACTTCCAACGTCATGATTGCATCAAACAAAATGATAGAGGACAACTCAATAAATCAGGATACGCTGAAAAACCTTATATCAAACATACCAACCTCAAAAAAACTGATAGTTTTTGACACATGCAGGTCGGGCGGAGTCGCAATGGCTATCCAGTCAACCATGATGACAAGGGGACTCAGCGAGGTCGGCGCTTTCGACGTGCTCAGCCGTGCCGTCGGCTCGACAATACTCTCCTCAGCGTCATCATCACAGGACGCTATGGAAGGCTATAACGGCCACGGGCTGTTCACTTATATTCTGACAGAAGGAATGAACGGCAAAGCGGACGCGGACAAAGACGGCTATGTCAAAACTCTGGAAATCGCCAACTACGTCGAGGACGCAGTGCCGGAAGCGGCAAAACGAATTTTCAACAGAGAGCAGTATCCTTACGTAGCTCCTATGGGAAGCGGATTTCCAATAGGCAAGGTGAGATAAAAATATTGCGTAAAAAACACATGTTCGTTATCATATGCTCATGAAAGTAACTATTTAACATTACAGAAAAAAATTCTTCCTGAATTTTTTCTGATGACGTTTCGCTCGGAACAAATCCTCGCTGCACTCACACTACGCAGACTTCGCCTGCTCCGTGAGGCACATCCATGTGCCTTATCCCTTGATTAATTGCACATTCCTTATTATCATATGCTCATGAAAATAACTATTGTCGCAGACAACTACGTGGACAGAACGGCGATGCTGGCGGAGCACGGATTCTCATGTTTCATAGAGACATCCGACTTCGACCTGCTCTTTGACACAGGTCAGGGCGACGCCTTCATCAACAACCTGAAATTTCTGAACATAAAGCACGCGGACATGCTGGTCCTCTCACACGGCCACTACGACCATACAGGCGGTCTCAGCCGACACCTCTACGACTGCGCCGCTATCACCACAGACATCTACGCCAGCAGATACATCTTCGACAACCACATGAAGCTGAACAACGACGACACATACAGCTTTATCGGCTTCGGAAGCGAAAAAGGCGAAATATCCAAAAACTTTAAACTTCATCTGAACACAGGATTCGCACAGATAGCCGACAACGTCTTTCTCTCCGGCACAATCAGCCGCGAAGTGGATTTCGACGCGGACGGCAGGCTCTACGTCGAGATAGACAACCACAGACAGAAAGACATGTTCAGAGATGAGCAATACATGATAATCCGCGAAGAGGACGGGATACACATCATCACAGGATGCACCCACTGCGGAGCGGAAAACCTTCTGAGACATGCAAAAAACCTGTTTCCAGACGACAAGATAATCTCACTAACCGGAGGTCTTCACCTCTTCCGCTCAACACAGAAGGACATAGACAGAGTCATTGATTTCCTCGAGAAAGAGGATATAAAGATAATAGCCACTGGCCACTGCACAGGGCTTGACGCGGCTTTTCAGATGAAAAACAGGCTGGGCGACAGAGTTATTCTTACAAAGGCCGGAATGGAGATAAGGTACTAAAGGGTGAAGATAACCCTCAAAACACCCATTAGATAAAGGACATACGAGATAGCTTCGGCGTAGGGCAGTTTTGACCCCTGCACAAAGAACGCTGTGACTATGAGCGTGATACCCATAGCGAAAGGCCGGACAAATTTTTTGAGCGCCAGCGAAACAGCCTCCTTATCCTCCGGCGAAATTTTCACCTCGAGAGTGTAATCACTCATATCATCAATGATCTTTTTAACTTTTTTCAGCGTGAGCGGAAGCTCGATCGTCTCTTTCTTTACAGTGTTCCACACGCCGTCGTTAAACCCGAGAGCCTCAGGCAGACGGTCTTTCAGTATGGGTAATATATCCTTGATACCGTTGAAGTTTGCGATATAGTTTGTGCCAAGTCCCTCTATTATAGAGCTGACTCGCATGATATAAATTGCTTCCTGCGGCAGTTTATAAGGCACGGACTTGAGCGACTCCACCAGCTCGAAAGCCAGAGACTGCATGCTTTTCGCGTCCAGAGCGTCGTTATCCAGAATATCGAACACCCTCTCGGCTATATCCTGCAGATCGAAATCAGGAGCATCCTGCGATATTATCCCAAGCTTCTTCGCGTTTCTGATGTAATGCTCAAAATTGCGCTCGTTGGCGGCCTTTACAAGCTGGATTATGTTTTTTCTGGTGCGTGACGGAATTTTCTGCACCATGCCGAAATCCAGAAGCACAAGCTCGCCATCTTCTGTCACGAGCAGGTTTCCGGGGTGCGGGTCTGCGTGGAAAAAACCGTTGATGAACAACTGATCGACATAAAAATTCACCAGTTTTGACATTATGTCCATGAAACTTATGTTCAGCTTTTCCAGATTTTTCTTGTCGTCGAACCTGTAACCGTATTCAAAAGACATAACCAGAGCGTCGGCGCAGGAACATTCCTGATAACCGACGGGGAATTTTACACCGCTGTCTTTATATACTTCCGAGAATTTCTGCAGGTTCAGCAGTTCGATGCTGAGGTCAACCTCTTTCAGTATCATGCGGCTAAATTCCGCTATCACGGCATCCAGCGAGTTTTTGGTGTTTTCTGAGAATAACGGGTGGAACAGGTTGTTGAAGAACGTGAGTATCAGTATATCGGCCTTTATCACGTTCTGAATGTCGTTTCTGCGGAGCTTGACCGCAACTTCACGGCCGTCTCTAAGCTTCGCCCTGTGCACCTGACCGATAGACGCGCTGGCTATGGGCTTATCTTCGAACTCGGCGAAACATACCTTGCCGCCGAACGCCCTGTCGAAGACTATCCTGAAATCTTTCTGGGTCATGGGCGGAATTTCGTCGTGTAGCTGACGCATGTACACAAGGTAATCGTCGGTAAAGAAATCCGCTCTGGTGGCAAGTACCTGAGCCAGCTTGATAAAGCTCGCGCCCAGACTGTTTATGCGCTCTTTCAGAGCGGCAGGCGCAAGCGGTCTGATGAACAGAAGGCTCTTCTTGCCCTTTATTATAAGAAATACCGTCAGGACCACGCGAAAAACGTGGTAAACCCTGAGCGGAGAATAATATTTGAAAAAATCTTTCAAATTATTTTTCTTTTATCTGTTTTTTCAGTTCTTCAATATCTTCTTTTGTGGCGAGGCCCATTTCGCTCATAACTTCTTTAACTATGCCTTTCAGCTTGTCGTTAAAAGCTTTTTCCTCTTCTTTGGCTCTTTCTTTCGCTTTTGCTATAAAATCGTCACGATCCTGCTTGGAAAGTTTGCCTTTTTCTATGAGTTCTTTTGCCTCAGCCTCAATTTTTTCCTTTGTAAGAATGGCGGAACCGAGTCCCAGATAAAAAAGATCTTTCAGGTCAGACATGTCACCCTCCTATTTCATTGAGTTTCGCTTCGTACTGTTCTGTGAGCTGTTCCAGTTTTTCAGTGATCTCCAGAAGCTCCTCGAGCATGTCGTCCACGCTCTGTTTAGCCTCCGTCAGCTCTTTCGACACTGAACCAATAACAGCCGCGTCACCCTTTTCAGACGCTTCAATAAGCTTTTTGTTCAGTTCGTCTATTTTTGTCTCTGTGGCCGAGATGCCATGTTCAAGCTTATCATGTCTATCCTGAACAGGCTTCAAAACTTTATTCTTTTCCGCAATTATCTCCGATCTCTGTTTGCGCAGTTCTTTTTTGTTAGCGGATGAGACGGCCGCAGGTTTATCATTAAGATCATCCTGCCAGCCCACTTTATCAAGGAATTCCTGATAACAGTCGTCAAAAACCTCAATTTTATCATTCTGAAAGATGATCAGCCTGTCGGCGATGACATTCAAAAACAACTCGTTGTGGGTTACCATGATGACTGTTCCCTTAAATTCGTCTATCGCCTGCAGCAGAGAATCGCACGACTGCATGTCGAGGTGGTTGGTCGGTTCGTCGAGAAACAGTATGTTCGCAGGCTGCAGAATTGTCTTGGCCAGCATTACACGGCTTTTCTCGCCTCCGGAAAGCACGGCAATTTTTTTAAGGGCGTCGTCGCCGGAGAACATCATTGTGCCCGCCGCGTCCCTCGCCTTCTGGCGCTCGTTCACGCCGTCCACTTCCAGAAGTTCCTGCTCTATTGTGTTGTTCAGATTGAGTCTCTGCACGTTGGTCTGTTCGTATACGGCTGATTTCAGCTGGGTATGGAAAGATATTTCCCCTGAGTCCGGCTCATTTATGCCGCACAAAAGTTTCAGCAGTGTTGTCTTTCCTTTGCCGTTCTTACCTATGATACATATCTTTTCGTTTGAGCCGACGGTGATGCTGAAATCTTCGATTATCTTGAGATCATTAGTATAGCCGAAGCTTAGATTTCTCGCTGTTATCAGCTCTTTCGCCTTTATAGGAGTATGGTTGAACTTGAACTCGAGGTCCTCTATCTCAGCCAGTTTTTCTTTTTTGCCCATTTTTTCCAGCGCCTTCACTCTGGACTGGACACGGCTTGCCAGACTGGCCTTGGATTTGAATCTGGTGACGAAAAGCTCTATTTCCTTACGTTTCGCATCTTCGTTCTGTCTGGTCTTTTCGTATATCTCCTCATCCTGCATTATCTGTTCGTAGAATTTTTCGGTATCGCCCTTTATCTTGCGTATCTGCTGGCGGTGTATGCCCAGAGTGTGTGTGACGACCCTGTCCATGAACGATCTGTCGTGGGTGATGAGCACAAGCTCGCCCTTCCACTTGGTGAGGAACTGCTCCAGCCAGCGGATAGAGGAAATGTCGAGGTAGTTGGTCGGTTCGTCCAGAAGAAGCAGATCGGGTTCTGACAAAAGGAGCTTAGCCAGATTAAGCCTTACCTGATAGCCGCCGGAAAAAGCGTTAGGCGATTTTTCCATATCCTCGTCTGAAAAACCGAGACCGGAAAGTATCTTTTCAGCCTTCCAGACGTTATCCTTGTCGTGTTCTCTGAGACCTTCCGCCGCCTCTTTGACGGCTGTGGGCTGTTTGAAATCTATTATCTGTTTAAGGTAGCCGATCGTATAGTTTTTAGGAATATTGATAAGTCCTTCGTCCTGTTCCTCTTCGCCTGTGAGTATGCGCATCAGAGTGGTTTTTCCGTGGCCGTTGCGTCCCACCAGACCTATCTTTTCGCCTTCGTTTATTCTGAAACTGATTTTAGTGAATAATGTCCTCGGCCCATAGGCTTTGGAAAGATTCTCGATACTAAGCACAAATTACCCCTGTCTGTAACGCATGGTGCATCCCACCTGCGTTCCTATCTCTTTTTTTATTTCTCCGGACACAGGATCGCCGCCGGATGAGTTGAATATCTCCGTAACGCCTGTCTCTGAAACTGTCATGTAAAATTCTGTGATGTCCCAGTTATCCTGTACTTCCGGAAGTTTTTCCGGCTCAACGCTTTCGTATGAATGAAGTATCAGAACACGCCCGTTCACCGTGCATTTGCCGGTCATGACAAGCTCGTCGGTGAGGCTCTGTTTCCAGTGATACCCGTCTTCATTTTTTGTGATGATTATACCGTTAAGATTCCACATACCAATCTTATACACTGATACCGGCAGGAAGACAAAATAAAAAAGGGGAGCAAAACTCCCCGCGCAGGTTCTAGTTTTTCATATGTCTGACATGGAAAAGCTCAACAAGGCTGAGCTGGTCCAAAAGAGCGTAGAGTCTTTCGTCCCAGACGTTAACATTGAGTGCTACGCCGTCCACGTTGATCACTTTAATGAGAAAACCTATCACGGAAGAGACCATAGAGAGTGAATCCTTTACATTGATAGTAAGGTTTTTTGACCCGTTGGAGACAAGGTGCTGAACCGTCTGCTTTATCTCGTTGTAGTGGTCAAGGGACTTAATGTTGCCGACTATCTCGATCGTATGATTATCAAGTACTTTAACTTCCATTATATTCTCCTGATCTATACTTTAAATTTATGCAGTTTTTCCGAAACCTGACCTGAGTTCTCGGCCAGAGAGCCTGCCACGGATTCAACGGTCTGACCAGCGTTCTGGTTTTCCATAGACAATTCAGTGACCTCATCCATAGCTTTTATCATATCTTTGGTCTTCTTTGCAATATAAGTACTCATTCTAGTCACTTCGGAGGAAACAGCAACAGTTGAATTGAGTTTGTTGCTGGTATCATCTGCCATTTTTACCAAAGAGAGTGATTCTTCCGACGCGTCCTTCATGCTGACGGACACGCTTTTTATCTCTTTATAGGCGTTTGAGATGCTGTTGACTATAACGCTGGCTATCTCGTTGATGTCAGCCAGAGAGGTCTGTGTTCTCTCGGCCAGCTTGCGCACCTCGTCGGCAACAACAGCAAAGCCTCTGCCGTGTTCTCCGGCTCTGGCCGCCTCAATGGACGCGTTCAGAGCGAGCAGGTTGGTCTGGTCCGCAATGTCTGAGATTATGCCCAGCACATTCTGTATCTCTCTGGCCTGATTGTTCAGTTCCTGCATATCCTCGGCCAGTTTCATCTGAGAATCGCTGTCTGACACTATCTTCTCAACGACGGTATTCATTGATGTTACCAGCTGCTGGAGGCTGTCACGGCCTTTTTCAAGCACTTCTGTGGTGGAAACTGCCAGTTCTTCCGTTTTGTCGAGGTTTACAGCCACTTCGTTGACCAGCTGGCTGCTGTCGTCGACCCTTGTCCTCTGCTGTGAAATGTTAGAGGCCAGTGTGGACGCGGCGTTCATAAGGTCACCGCTGGCGTTCACAGTTTCGTTTATTCCCTCGACCGCGCTCTGCACAGTAGCCTGTACTTTTTCTATGAAGATGTTCATATTCTCTACGGCGGCCTGAAGCTCGTCGTTAGTGTGTATGGCGATGCGTTTGGTGAGGTCTCCCTCACCCTCAGCCAGATCATGTGTGGTGGAGATCAGTATTCCGAGTTTGGATGTTATAACCCTGCGCAAAAGGACTATTGTCAGCACGGAGATGATTATGAAAGCCACCAGAGTCATTGTCAGCTGTATCTGGGCAAGCTGTTTTGCGGCGGCAACCTCCGCCTGCACAACAGAAAGGTCCTGCGCTACATAGAAAATGCCTACGTCCTTGCCCTCAAAATCCTTAACCGGATATTGAACTATGAAGTAATCTTTTGTCAGGAAATATCTTTTGCCCTGAATATCTTTCGGGTCGGACTGCTGTATCTCCTTAAAAAGCTCCTCGTCGTAGTCTCCGGTCTGAGCCAGCCTGTAGTTGCCGAACTCCGGAGTGTCTTTCATGAACTCAGCTGTTCCTGCATAGTCTTTTGATATGCCGGT
>OBLN01000927.1_pt1 | contig 10433 bp, 17 predicted proteins | sample 1519301 | NCBI WGS metagenome assembly OBLN01 (sample SAMEA2452533, study PRJEB22499) | sediment metagenome | reverse complement strand
ATCCGACAGCACGGGCGAAGGTGGAGGCACGCAAAGCGGATACTCTGCCCCCGGCGATCCCTCTACGGCAACGCAGACCTCACAGGCGACAAAGGACCGTATGCGCGGCTCGTTGACTGGTTCGCTTGCCAAGAACGTTGCAACGGCTGGCCTCAAGGCGGGAGTGGGTTTAGGGCTTGGGATGCCCTCAAGCATGGTTGGCTCCGCTGCTATCGGCTCGTTGGCTTCACCTGGCGCAGTCGGCAACGTCCTAGGCGGTGCAATCAATGCGACGCTTGGCACTACACCGCAAGGTGCAATCAGCAAGGCCATTGGCAACTTCGCCGTCCCCGCACTGGCAGGAATGGCCTTCGGTCCCGTCGGTGGCCTCATGGGTGGTATGTTTGGCGGTGTGCTTGCTGATGGTGCGATGGATGCCATGAACGCACGAAAGGAAGAAACCCTTCGCGACGATATGGAAGACAAGAGCGGCTATTTTGGCGGGAGAACAGGATACGCAGATATGAAGGGCTATGCGGCAAAAGCTAACGAAATTGAGTCAGCCGTGAAGGGTGTTGTTGACAAGGTGAACGCAGTCCGCGGCATCGCTGGCTTGGACCCTGTTGGGTATTCGCCCAGTGGAGTATCAACTGGCCGCATGGAGGTCGGGACGCCAGGATCTCAATCCTACGGCGGGTGGGGCAACGTCGGCGGTCCTACAGGTGGCGCTCGTGCCGTTGATCGTGGCTACGGTCCTTCCATGGGCGGCTTCGCAGGGCTTGGGATAGGAAACCCCTCATCATACGGTGGCGGCTCATCGTCGGGGTCTGGCGGCTCAGGTGGTGGCAGGTCTTCCGGTGGAGGTGGTTACGGCGGTCATGCTGGCGGCAAGGACGGCAGCTCTACGGGATTCGGGAGGTAGCGCATGGATGCAGTAAACCCAGATAATGCTGGTAGAGATCAGGCAGGACGTTTCGTGCCGGGGCAGAGTGGAAACCCCAAGGGAAAGCCCAAGGGGACGTTGCACAAGGCCACACGTGCGGCGTTGATGCTCATGGAGGGGCAGCTTGAAGAACTGACTCAGGTCGTTATCAACGCGGCCCTGGCTGGCGATATGACGGCAACGAAAATTGTTTTCGACAAGCTCATCCCGCAGGCGAAGGAAGCGCCGATTGAGCCGGGAGCGGTGACGTTGCCCGAACTGTCAGGCTCTAGCGTGCCGGATGCGGTGGCGGCGATTGTGCAGGCTGTAGCGGAAGGTTCACTTCCCCCCGGTCAGGGCCAGGCGCTCGTTGCGATGCTCGACGGCTATCGTAAAAGCGTGGAGTTGGCAGAGATTGAGGCCAGGCTTGCGGCACTGGAACAATCAGCAGGGGGTGCATAATGGCACAGACTCACAAGACACGGCTGGATCGGCTGGAAATACGTGCAGGCGTTGGCGGTGGAGTTGGTCGGCTTATCGTCGTCATGGAAGATCCGCACGGCAACCTAACAACTCTCGACGGCGATCCGTGGACCAGGGATCAGGCCGGGGCGCTCGACACGGTTGTACGGCTTGTATCATACGCAGGGGGTGCGGCATGAGTAAGTTCACAGATCGGTTGAGGAAGGTTGAAGGGGCACGAACCAAGGCGTCCGCATTGCCTCAGCTCGTAGCATGGTGGAACCTTGACGGCAGCTATCGGCACAACGGCACGAACTGGCCAAGCATCGAGGCGATACGGGAAGCGCATCAAGGAAAGTACGCTCCCGGCGATGCTCTTATCTTCACATGGAAACGAGGTGCAGCATGAACCGGGGAACACTTGGGCGCATTGAGAAAATAGAGCAGCGGCTATCAAAGACAGCGCCTCCATTAGTGCTGTGGCAGGAAGACAGCGGAATTTATTGTTTCGATGGTCAGGAGTGGCCGGACATTGAGACGATACTCAACGCCTATCCTGGCCAGTACACCGCCGACAACGTAATGGTGTGCAGTTGGGAAAGCGGGGTCGGCTGTATGACCCACGAGGAAGCACTGAAGTTCTTGGACTGATAAGCGGGGTGGACTCCCTGCGCTAGGATGCCCTTATTTCGCGAGAAGTGGGCAGCTAGCTAGGGAGTTATCGACGCGAACCTAAACAATGGGCCGGGGCATCATCCCGGCCTTTTTCTCACAGTTCAATCAAGTCAGACTTTGCTAAGAACGCTTTTAGGTATGCGGGTGGAATGTTTATTGTGGCTGATCGGTTATCGTATTTTGACTGATTGCCGTGGCCGTTTTCCATTAGCTTATCAACTGCATCCCAGTCATTGCGAGACATAGCTTTTTTCATTTCTGGAGTTGGCGTCATCACTGTCCCGCTTCCCTTACTATTCAAAACTATTTTCATTCCAGTGGCTAGGCATTCATCGAGTAAGTATCTGTCAATGTCGAGTGCTCCAGATTCGAGAACAAAACCATTTACGTCATCTTGTGATAGTAGATCTGTGTTAAGCTGTGTGTCTGTATTTTGTTCTACGGCGCTTTCTACCCATATTCCAGCGTACTGATAAATAAGTCTATATCCTGTTTCTCCATCTACGCTCTTAAATTTAATCAAAGAATATCTGTTGTACGGGTTTTCATCTATCAACATTGCTGGACCTTCAACGAATGATTGGTTTGTTGTGCTATCGTCAAATACAGCTTTGGCTGATCTTTTTTTTGTTTGAGAGAAAATAGAGTTGTCTATGCCTTGCGGGGCCTGAGTTGTTACGCATCCGGAAAATAGGAATAACGACAAGAAAACAATGATAAGAGATTTGTGCATGTTTCTTTCCTTTTATAGATTGTTTGTCGCATAGGTGAGAAAATTATGCCCTAGTCCGTGGCGTTGCTGGCGTCGAAAAGGCTGTCCACCAAGCCCTCAGCGATTTGCCCCCCAACGTTCTCATTCCCCCCGAACCCGTCGGCGTTGCCAGTGAGAAGCACGGCAGTGGACCCAACAGCGTACGCGGTTGTTCGTGCACAGTCCCGCCACGTGCAGGAAGTGGCCAGGAGAGAGATGATCGTCACGAGGATAGCGAGCTTGCCCATGTATTCCCCCTTTCGGTGCGCTAGATCAGTTGGAGGCGCTTCAATGCGCGTTGAACCTGGCCCTGTTTCCATTCCTGGCCCCGCGTGGTTGTGACTCCAAGCCTGTTCAGTTCGTCGGCCATTGCTCTTTGCGTCATGCCGTTGGACTGCCAGGTGGTGAGAAGGTCGCGTATCTTTTGCGTGTTGGCGTCTGCCTTCTCAGATCTGGACCTGTTCATGGTGGCGACGTCGGGCGTAGGGTTGCCGAGGCGCTTTCCTTCGGCCTCCAGTTGAGCCTTCTTAATCCGCAGGGCGTCCTTGGTGCGCTGGCTGATCTTTCGTGCTTCGAACTCTGCGAACACGGACAGCATTTGCAGCATGGTGCGGTCGGCGTCGGGCATGTCGGCACAGATGAAGGTCACGCCAGTTTCGAGCAGTCCGGATATGAAATGGACGTTGCGGGCCAGGCGGTCCAGCTTGCCGATGATGAGGGTGGCCTTTTCCTTTTTGGCCAGGGTCAAAGCCTTCTGAAGTTCGGGGCGCCTCTCCAGGGCGTTGGCACCTTTGCCCGTTTCCACTTCTGTGAACTCTTTCAGCACGGTCCAGTTGCCCCCGTTGAGGTAGGCGGCTACCGCGTCGCGCTGCGCTTCAAGGCCAAGCCCGGACTTGCCCTGCTTGTCGGTGCTGACTCGATAATATGATACGAACTTGCCTTCCATGTCGGTGTCCCCCGGTGATTGTGCCTTGTTGAATCATTTCGTATCGAACGTTTCGAAATGTGTCAAAGGGTAATTCACCTTTTTCCACCTGGTCGGCTCAGATTGGGAGATCCCCCTGTTTCGTCGCCAGTTCATCCTTCAGCGCCTTGAACACGTAGCCCCCTAAGCTGGTCTTCTGGTCCTTCAGCTTGTCGTACCTGGCCCGGATGCGCGGGAGCTTCGCCAGTACCTTCTTTTCGTTTCCACCTGCTAGCCTGGCCAGTTGCCGGGCTTGCTTCTGTGATACGCGGTATTCGTGCACAAGGGCGTGCTCCAGCTCTCCCGGCGTGGTGGAGGCATCAAGCCCCTCAGCAATGGCCCGGACCTTCTCACGTGGCGTTTTGGTGTGGGGGTTGTCCCGGATGATGAATAGAAACCCCGTTATCCTACGGCCACGTTTCTTTTGCTCGTACTGCGTCATTATGTCCGACTTGGTGTTGATCTCTTCAATGGCCGTATCGACAACGAACCGTTTGAAGTCTGTCGGGCGTGGGTACTTCCCCACGGTGTTGGTCAGGCGTTTCAGCTCATCAAGTTCAATCTCCCTTTTCCCGATCAGCTCGTACTGTTTCAGCGCCTCGTACATCCTCCAGGTGTGCACGCTCGTGAACTGGTAAACGTCCTTGATCCGGTATCGGGTGAACTGTTCCCGTAGCCCCAAAACGTGGGGAACAATGTCTTTGTGAAAGGTGAGCCAGACGCGGCCTTCGCTGTCCATGTACTCTTGCGTCGTGATCAAGCCGAGTTTCACCCTCCGGCCAGTGGTTGTTTGGTCGGGTTGCAGGGTGATGATCTTGCGCTGGAGCTGGTCGGCCAGAACTTCGATCTCTTTGTACACGTAGGTCTTTGGGATATTGAAGGTGGTGGCGAACTCAGCAACGGGGATCTCAAGCTCAAGGGGTTCACCTGTTGCCAGATCCGCTCCCCGGTCAACCAGGCTAATGGCGAAGGCTAGAAACCGATTGGCCTGGAGGGACATATCAACCATGGCGTTGATCAACGCGTTCGACTTGACCACTAGGCCGGTGTTGTCATTGGCTTCCATGCCAAGGGTGTAATCCATACAGCGAAATGAGTCAAAGCTATTCGTTGTTCACTATGAATCTTTACACCTTTCACTATGAATCTTTACACCTTTCACTATGAATCTTTACACCTTTGGAGGCGCAAAACGCTGTTATCATTAACGAATAGGGAGCGGAAAAGTATAAAAGCAACTAAAAGAAGAATACTTACGCGGAAGAGCTAAAAACCATGGCTGGCGTTCACCCTTTTTTTGTAGCTGTTTGACGTTGTTTTTGTAGTCATTCAAAACCGTATCCGCTCAAGATGATTGGCAAGTGGTGGGAAGAATATGCCATGCTACCCAACGAGCAGCACGTGGGGCGTCAACGTCCATGCTACTCGATAGGGCAGAGAAGATGAAAGGCAGCATTGAGGGGGTTGAACTATGGGCAGGGCGTTGAGCTTGCGCCTTGTTGGTGGAGCAAGGGCTAACCTCCCTCCGGTCAGTTTCCTTGACCTACGGTGTCGGGGTCAATCATCCGTCGCGCGCCGAAGATCCGGGCGAAGAAACCCCGCTTCACCTCCGGAGCAGGAAGCGCCTTCTGTTGCCAGATCCGCGCCTCAGCTTGCCAAAGGTCGCGCTGTTCCTTGAGGTCGGCGTTCTGTGAACGGAGTACGTCTAAAAGCTCATGTGCAGCTTTAAGTTTGTCAGTCAAACCTTGAATTTCTGCGGCCTGGCGGGTGACAACCGATGTAAAATCTTCGCTGTCTGTTGGCGCGTCCGACCTGCCAACGGGCTGATACACGCGGAACAGTTCGGCGGGGTCCACCTGCCAAGCGCCCTTCGCGTCCTTAGTGGCGGAAACAGTACCTTTTTTGATTGCGGCCTGGATAGCTTGGCGGGTCAGACCTACGGCCTTTGCAGCTTCGCCAACGGATAGCGCCATGGTGAAAACCTCCAAACGTGTTTGGCAGGTAGCTTTCACGCTGTTCACGGTAGAAGTCAATGGACGTTTGGCGCATGGTTGCAGGGTCAAAACTGCGGAGCGCAGGTCCCTTTCAAATAAGTATTGACGGAATCGCGTCGTTACTGGTAACAGTTGGGCCGGAGGTGAACGGATGCAAGCAGCGATGGACACAAAGGAACGTCAAGCCTCATGGCGGGAGCGCAAGAAACAGACCTGCACGCGCATCGGTGACGTATGGATACGCAACGAGCTGGTCCCGAAGCTGGACGATCTCTGCGCCCACTACGGCTTGTCCAGGATGGCGATGATTGAAAAGCTGATCGAGGACGGGCACGCGGCATGGAGTGGTGACGAGGTAGCTCCGGTGCCAAAACCGACGACCTTCAAGGATAAGCGCCTTGGCTATCACAAGCCCGAGGACGAATAACAAAAACGGCGTGCCGAGGTGCTGGCACACCAGGACACGCCAAACCCTGCAACCTAGATGGAGGTATGCAATGGCTACAGTTGGTTTACGGGCAGACGCCCCGGTACGCAACCATGAGATGAACGAGGTGGCCGAAGCGCTGCGAACGGTGCGTAGGTTGTCCCATTTCCTGCGGAAACAAGATCCTGCTACGCGGTCCCTCGTTGCGCTGGAGCTGCGGAACCTGCGGGAGGTGCGGCATGGGTAGCCCGTACATCGAATTTCTTGGCGTTGGTTGCGCCCTGGAAGAAATAGCCGGGCAGCACTTTGACGCTGACGAATACGGCAAGGCCGCGATCCTGTCTGCACTTGGCAAGCGTTTGGAGGCTTACAATTCCGCCATTGAATACGCTGAGGACCTTGTGACGGCTAAGGACGACGCGGCCAGGGATAGGGCAATCAGTAGGCTCGTGGAGTGGGCGAAACCGTGGAGGGCTGGCACATAACAGGCGGCTGTCTCGTTTGAGGAAATACAAGGGTTGTCCGAGTGGATGGCCCTTTTTTTCGTATAGGAGTGGAGAAGATCTCTATATGCCGCGTGCAAGTTGTTTATTTATGGTGAAATATAGGCCAACTTTACTTGACAAGCGGATGCACTTTGTGGCACTATCCCAAGGAGGGGACGACACAAAGCCGAGAGGTGGTCAGACTTCCCGGCTCGTGCGGCATAGTGCCGTGGTGTCTTTCCCTGTATTGGTTGACGTCCATCGAACCCTTTACAAAGCCCATTGGCGGGGAAGACGAGAAGTTACTAACCTTCATTCGCAGAATTAGTCAACAATCGTTTTGCGAAGATCTAGAATTAGTTCTGCCCGTCCAGCCGGTCCAGTGGCAAGGATCATCCATGTCACAGACTACGAATCACAACTTGTCGCGGCGTCCGGAAGTAGCGGCCTTCGTCGGCGTGCATCCGAACACAATCAGCAACCTGGTTGCTGCGGGACTATTCCCCAAGCCCATTAGACTCTCGCGGCGTCTGCACGTGTGGGACATGACCGAGGTCTCCCGCTTTATGGAACACAGGCGGGAGGGTGTCGAGTGAGTGAACCAGCAGACGTTTACGAACCTGGCGCGTCAATCGGCGCTCCCAATCAAACCCCCGCTCTTGTCCTTTATGCCGACGGTGATCGGCAGCACCAAAATCCGAACTACAGCCTACCCCTTGCCGCCTACACTCAGCAGGACATTGAAAGCTACTTGCAAAAAGGGCGGCTATCTGCCCTTGATAACGCAGTGCGAGATCTGAAGTGCATCATTAAGCCAGGTAAGAAACGAGAACACGCCTTGCGTACGATTGTTCAAAACCTGTTCGTTGCGTGGTACACAAAGGGGAATCCGTTTGTTGCTGTCCAGATGAGCAACGGAGCTTATACAAAGGGTTCGCACATGAACTTGTTGTATCTGGATCGTCTGTCAGTTCGTGGAGTTGTCACGGCGCTTACGAATGGCGGGTACATTGAAGAGTATCCAGAATTCTATAATGCGGAAAAGCGAGCATGGAGATGTACGAGAATACGAGCAGCACGCGGCCTTGTGGAGTTGTTTATCAAGTACGCTCTCGATATTCGCACATTCAAAAAAGAATCACCCTTGGTTATCCTGCGAGACAAGGACAAGTCTCCGGTCAATATCACAAGGGGCAGGCTTGCGGCCGAGGCGAAGCGTTTCCATCCTGCGCTTATTGAGATCAACGAAATGCTCAGGGGTGCAGTGATACAGCTACGGCTTAGTGAAGATGAGTTTATCAAGACATTTGTGATTGCACGTGCAGACGGAAAGAAGCCGTGCACGCCTCCGAACCCTTGCGACATTGCGTACAAGAGGGTCTTCAATGTTGATTATCAGCATGGTGGACGCTTCTATGGCCCGTGGTGGCAAGGTATCCCAAGAGACCTACGGAAACACATCACGATCAACGGCTTTCCTGTAGTCGAACTGGACTATAAAAGCATACATCCAACAATGCTATACTTGCGCGAAGGACTCCCCCCGAAAAAAGAGCCCTACGTAGTCGAACCATACGGCGAACCATACAAGCCCGTATTCAAGAAAATGCTTAACATGGCGATCAACGCGGAACGTACAGAATCAGCGATGCGGGCGCTTCGTATGGCCATTATTGAAGACAGCGAGTTGGACAGGGTATTCCACAAATGCACGTTCAACGAGTGGCTGGTCCCTGCGTGGGAGGCAATGTGTAAATTCCACGAGCCGATCAAGAGGCACCTGAGTTCGGGCGCTGGCCTGGAGCTGCAACGCCTTGATTCCGATATTGCGGAACACGTGATGCTCAAGATGAAACAGCAGGGTATTCCCGTTTTGGCTGTCCATGACTCGTTTATCGTCCCCAATGTGCACGAACACGCATTAGGGGCGGCGATGATTGAAGCATCAAAGGCCATTGTTGGCGGGGTCATTCCGTACTCAAATAAGATGCCTGAAAATAGCCTTTTCGGTGGTCGTTTCCTTCGTAATTCTGCATAGTTGGCCAAATACCTTTCCTAGTATTGGAGATAGAGGCTAGGTGTTCCTCTGTGGCCTACCCCTCCCCTTTCCCTTGCCGGGAGATTCCCCCTCTGGTGCCCGTCGACCCCGAAGCTGGCGCTTGCGGGGACACGTTCTGCAGATCCTTTCAGTCAAATAAATTCAATGTCGGCACGATGCCGAAGGACCGATAATGTCAAACCACAAAGCTAATTCAACGCTTATCAGTTCGGGCAAGAAGCCCGTCGTCACGGTGCTGGAGGCGGTAGCAGCACATTGCGCGGCGTGCTCCATCGATGTGCATGGTGGCGGGTGCGATTGTTTCGCGGAAAGCTGTCACCTGTGGCCGTTCCGATTCGGCACATTTTCGGGCGGTGCAGCATGAGCGCATCCAATATCGAAAAAACCCCCGCAGTATCCAAAACCCCTAGCAAGCCCCCCACTTCCCGCAAAAAAACCATACGTACTCCCATTGCAAGTATCCGTGCCAAGTGCGTGGATTGTGCAGGCGGCAGTCGTGCCGAGGTCAAGTCCTGCGAACTCACAGATTGCGCCTTGTGGCCGTATCGTCTGGGCAAGCGTCCGGCAGGGGGTGAAGCATGAGCGCACCGTCACTGGTTGAACGCATCGAGGTGCTCGAAGATGAGACCGCAGGGCTGGAAAGTGCGCTCGACGCACGCACGAAAGCGTTGTGGCAGGCGGTCAAGGAATTGCGTGCCGAGGTGAACAGGTTGCAGGGGCACGGCTCCAGGGAGGGATCAAAGAAATGGTGAATTATACAAATTCGTGGGTTGGCGGCAATCAACCCCCTGCATCGGTTGGTGGCCTCATGTCTCCGTGGTCAAAGTCGTGGGGCATGACGCCGGAAAGTATCGTACGGGATGAGGTAGCCCCGGCCCTACGCGGTGCAACGTCCGGCGGTGGAGAGGCAAAGGGCTATTCTGTTCCCGGCAATCCTGGCGCGGCTACGCAGACGTCGCAGGCAACAAAGGATCGGGTGCGCGGCTCGTTGGCGGGTTCGCTTACGGGCAATGTCGTGAACGCTGGAATCAAGGCCGGACTTGGACTTGGACTTGGGATGCCGTCACAGATGGTTGGTCCCGCTGCGCTCAGCTCCCTGGCCTCTCCCGCCGCGGCGGGCAACGTCCTGGGCGGTGCGCTCAACTCTGCGCTTGGGACAACGCCTCAAGGATGGGGTGCAAAGGCGGTCGCCAATTTCGGCGTGCCTGCGCTGGCAGGGATGGCCTTTGGCCCGGTCGGTGGATTGGTCGGTGGCCTCATGGGTGGCGTCGTGGCCGATGCGATAGGCGACGGTCTGAATGTGCGAAGCCGTGAGGATGTACGCGACGATTACGAGGGGCAGGCGGGCGCGGTCAAAGGACGGATGGCGTATGCCGACAGAATGGGACTTGAGCAGAAGGCGGCGGCGATACGTGATGCACTTCCCTCTAGTATGGCGGCGATCAGTGCGATGGACGAGGCCTTAGCTGCGACAAGGGCGCTTGAACGGTCCTACGGTATCAATCCGTCCTACGGCGCTAATCCTGGCGGCTCTCGTTCGTCCGGCAGTACCTACGGCGGGTGGGGTAGTGTAGGCGGTCCTACGGGTGGCGCTCGTGCTGTTGACCGTGGCTACGGTGCCAATATGGGCGGCTTCGCAGGGCTTGGGATAGGAAACCCTTCATCATACGGTGGCGGCTCATCGTCGGGGTCTGGCGGCTCAGGTGGTGGCAGGT
>OBLN01000926.1_pt1 | contig 10434 bp, 8 predicted proteins | sample 1519301 | NCBI WGS metagenome assembly OBLN01 (sample SAMEA2452533, study PRJEB22499) | sediment metagenome | reverse complement strand
ACCCAGATGCTGCCGATCTCCGGCATCGGCGGCACCGGTATCAGCATGGGCTCGGTATCGGAGATCGGCAGTGTCAAAGTTAACGGGGTGAAGTATGACACCACCGGTGCGACGATAAGCCTTGTCGACGAAGACAGGGAATGGATCGATAGCGACGGCGACAGCATCGGGAGTGATATCTCTCTCGGGATGATTGTGAGAGTGGAAGGGAGCAAGAGTGCCGACGGGCTCAGCGGTACAGCGACTCGCATCATTTACGCGGATAACCTCGAGGGTCCGATCGATGAGGTGGATGCGATTCTTAGCCCCAATATGATGGTGGTGCTGGGTCAAACGGTGATTGTCGATAACCTGACGCTGGATGTGTATGGTAATCCGTTGAACGGTGTTGCTTCGTTTGATACCGGTGAAGTTGTTGAGGTCAGCGGCCATCTTGATGCCAACGGAAATATCCGCGCTACCTATATCGAGAAAACCGGATCGGGCGTGCGGGAGCTCAAGGGTTGGGTCGACAGCGTCTCCGTCCCTTACAGCTTCACCATCAATGGGCTGAGCGTCGATACTTCGGCTATCGGCCAAGAGGTCGGCGACCTGCAGGGGCAGTTCGTGGAGGTGGTAGGCAGCAGCTATTCCAACAGCGTGTTAGTGGCGGCGAGCGTCGAATCGGGCATGGCAGCCTTGAGCACGGATGATTATGACGAGGCGGAACTCTCAGGCATCGTCACCCGTGAGGTCTCAGCGGGGGAGTTTATGCTCGGTGGCCAGCTGGTGCGCCATGACGGCGACACCGAATTCAACGGCGGGTTGGCTGCAGACATCGTCCCCGGGGTCAGGCTGAAGGCCGAAGGGCGTCTCAGTGGCGGCGTGCTGCTGGCGCAGGAGATCGAGTTTGAGGATGGTATCGAGCTGGCCGCGAATATTCTGCTCAAGGATGCGGACAGCGGTATAGAGCTGGAGGGGCTGGTCAACGCCGTTGAGGAGAATGTGCGGGTGAGGGTGGATGACCTCCTTACAGAATTTGAGGGCGCGGCAGGCTCATTCGCTGAGCTGCAAGCGGGACAGCACGTGGAGGTGCGGGCGCGTCAGACCCCCGACGGTCTGCTGGCGACAAAGCTGTCGGCGGCGGAAACCCCCGATTCGGCGCTGGTCCTGCAGGGGCCCGTTGAGCAGTGGGACGAGGTGGCGGCAACGGTGCGCGTGCTAGGCGTCGATGCCGAGCTGCATGACCCTGGCCTGGTCAGCTACGAAATCGACGGCCGCGGCACGGTGTCGGAGGCCGAATTCTTCGACGCTCTGGTGGAGGGCGACCTGGTGGAGCTGGAGGGGAGCTTGAGTGACGGGACCGCCGACTGGGATTCGATCGAACTGGATAAATAGCGGCTGCCACAGCGTGGCGCGTTGCCGAATTTTCGTCTCTACTGTGGGTGACAAGCTGTGCGCCGCGGCGTTGGACTGCCATGCGCCCCGGCGGTACCATTGGCGCACGTCGAATTCGGAAAAATAACAGGGAATATCCATGTCCGCACTGATCTGTGGCTCCATCGCCTATGACACCATTATGGTGTTTCATGACCACTTCAAGAACCATATCCTGGCCGACAAGGTACACATGCTCAATGTCTCCTTTCTGGTGCCGGACATGCGCCGCGAGACCGGGGGCTGCGCCGGCAATATCGCCTACAACCTGAAGCTGCTCGGAGGCGAGGGGAAGATCATGGCCACGGTCGGCCGCGACTTCGAGCCCTATGCACAGTGGCTGGAGCAGTGCGGCATCGACACCACGCATATCCGCGAGATCGACAACACCTATACCGCGCAGGCCTTCATCACCACTGACAAGGACGACAATCAGATCACCGCCTTTCACCCCGGGGCAATGAGCTTCGCCCATGAGAACCGGGTGGAGGAGGCCGAGGGGATCACCCTCGGCATCGTCGCCCCCGATGGGCGAGATGGCATGCTGGAGCACGCCACCCAATTCGCCGAGGCGGGCATTCCGTTTATCTTCGACCCGGGCCAGGGGCTGCCCATGTTCGATGGCGATGACCTGCTGCGCTTTGTCGAGCAGGCCAGCTGGGTGGCGGTCAACGACTACGAGGCTCAGCTGCTGGAGGACCGCACCGGCAAGTCACCGCACGAGCTGGCGGAGATGGTCGAGGCGCTGATCATCACCCGCGGGGGCAAGGGCTCGGTGATCTACACGGCGAAGCACCGCTACGATATCCCGCCCGCCAAGGCGCGTGAGGTGATCGACCCGACCGGTTGCGGCGACGCCTACCGCGCCGGTCTGCTCTACGGTCTGATGCATGATATGGAGTGGGAGACCACCGGCCGCATCGCCTCGCTGATGGGGGCGCTAAAGATCGGCCACCACGGCACACAGAACCACCGCTTTTCCATGGAGGAGTTCAGGCAGCGTTTCGAACAGGAGTTCGGCTACCGCTTCTGAGCCGCCTCGCTCGTGGCGGCCTCGGGCGGGGAGGCCTCAGCCCCTCGGCTCGTTGCCGAGGCGGGCCTGTTCCATCTCCATCTCCCGTACCAGGAAGTAGTTGAGCGCGGTGCGGATCACGGCGATGGCACCAAGCTTGCCGATCTGATCCCAGCTCGGTGCGATGGCGGTGGAGAGGATGTCGGCGCCGAGCTGAAACTCCAGCGCCAGGGCAAGGTAGCGGGCGAGCGTCAGGCGCACGCCGAAAAAATCGGTCCCGTCCCTGCAGAGCATCAGTTTGACAAAACCGATGACCGCCACGGACACACCGATGGCGATAATGATGGCGCCGACGGTCTCGACGCCGAGACGCAACCACTCCACTGCGGTGATCACCAGGCTTTCGCTGTAGTGAAAGCCCCCCTGCGCGCGCTCCTCCATGATCCTCTCCCCTGCATATGCCAGCGTTAAACATAGCAAGCGCCTCTGTCATGGGGAAGGGCGGTACTTGAGAAAACGGATTCTCCGGCATACCCTGCACCACGGGTGGCAGGGCATCGCGCCGCGGGCGGATGTCGTCGTGTGAGTTGCAGTCAATTCAGGAGCGGGATAGGGGATGTTTACAGGTATCGTGCAGGGCACCGCCGAGGTAGTGGAGATTATCGAGAAGAAGGACTTCCGTACCCATGTGCTGCGCCTGCCCGAGTCGCTGTTGGCGGGTCTGCAGAGCGGCGCCTCGGTGGCGCATAACGGCTGCTGCCTGACGGTGACCCGGATAGACGGCGAGCGGGTCTCTTTTGACCTGATGCAGGAGACGCTGAAGGTGACCAACCTGGGCGAGCTGAAGCCGGGGGAGCGGGTCAATGTCGAGCGCGCCGCCCGTTTCGGCGATGAGATCGGCGGTCACGCCATGTCCGGCCACATCCTCTGTACCGCCGTGGTGTCGCGGGTTATCGACTCGGAGAACAATCACCAGCTTTGGTTTCGCATCCCCGCGCCGTGGCGCAAGTACCTCTTTACCAAGGGTTACATCGGCATCGACGGCATCAGCCTCACCATCGGTGAGGTGGCGGGGGATGAGTTCTGCGTCAACCTGATCCCCGAGACGCTGCAGCGCACCAACATCGGCGGGCGCAAGGCGGGCGCGCGCGTCAACATCGAGATCGATCCGCAGACCCAGGCGATTGTCGATACCGTCGAGCGGGTGATGGTGGAGAGGGGGAGCGCCGGCGACAAGGGCGAAAGCTGAAGGATTCAATCTCGCACGGAATCGTCCGTTGGTGGCCGCGCGGCGGTATCCCGCCTCACTCCAGAACCCCCTGCCAGCCGAACTCCCGCATCAAGCGTTCGAACTCCTCGGGCAGCGGGGCGATGATGGTCAGCCGCTCACCGCTGACGGGGTGGGGCAGGCTCAGTTTCCACGCATGCAGCAACAGCCGGTGCACCGAGAAATGGTCGCGAAACAGGCGGTTGTGGCGTCCCTCGCCGTGGGAGGTGTCGCCGATTAGCGGGTGGAAGATGTGGTGGAAATGCTTGCGGATCTGGCGTGAGCGGCCGGTCAGCGGTTTGATCTCGACCAGCGAATAACGCGCGCTGTTGTAGCGTCCGACTGCGATCGGCAGCTCCACCGTGGCCAGGGTGCGGTAGTCGGTGATCGCCTCCTGCTCCGGCTTGTGCGGCTCCTCGCGCAGCGGGTAGTCGATGTGGCCTTCCGCGTCGCTGTAGCCGCGCACCACGGCGAGATAGAACTTCTCCACCCGGCGCTCCTCGAACACCGAGCACATGGCGCGTGCCGCCTCGCTGGAGAGGGCGAACAGGATCACCCCGGAGGTGGGGCGGTCGAGGCGGTGGATGGTGTAGACCCGCCGGCCGATCTGATCACGCAGTCGCTGCAACAGAAACTGTTCGTTCTCCTCGCTGATCCAGCTGCGGTGCACCTGCAGCCCGGCCGGCTTGTCCACGGCGATGTAGTCATCGTCGCGGTAGAGGATGGTGAGTGGGTCGTGGGTCATGGTGTCGTCGTCGCCTGAGTGAGCGCATGATAGCCAATCGGCGCGAGGGCTTGAAGGCGTCAGTGGCCGGCGGAGTATTTGTCGATGCGGTTGCGACCGTGGTGCTTGGCCTGGTAGAGGGCGCTGTCGGCGGCCTGCAGCAGCTGCTCGGCCTTGTCGGGAAAGTGCGGGGTGAGGCTGGCCACACCGATGCTGAGGGTGACGAACGGCTCGACGTTGGAGTTGCGGTGTTCGATATGCAGATGGCGTATCGCCGTCTGCAGTTCACGGGCGACCTGTTCGGCCCCGGCCGCATCGGTGCCCGGCAGCAGGATGACGAACTCCTCGCCGCCGTAGCGGGCGGCGACATCGATATCGCGCTTGACCGCGTGGCCGATCGCCGCGGCGACGCGCCGCAGGCAGTCGTCACCGCGCAGGTGGCCATAGTGATCGTTATAACGCTTGAAGTAATCGATATCGATGAACAGCAGGGCGATGGGGCGCTGCTGGCGGGTGGAGAGCGACCACTCCTCCTGCAGCCGCTGCTCGAAGTAGCGGCGGTTGCTCAGCCCGGTCAGGCCGTCGCGGTTGGAGAAGCGCTCCAGCTCGTCCATGTCGTGACGGATCTGCTCGATCATGTTGTTGAAGGTCTCCCCCAGCGTGAACAACTCGCGCAGCCCCGAGGCCCGGATGCGGGTATCCAGTTCGCCACCACGGTAGCGGTCGATACCCTGCAGCAGCGCCTTGAGCGGCAGGAATATGCCGCGGTTGAGCATCAGCAGCAGCAACAGCAGGATGATGAAGGTGATGGCAATGAAGGCCAGCGTGGTGATGAGCTGGTTGGTGTGCATGTCCTGTTGAAAGTTACTGACATCCTCCATGCCGATCAGACGATAGGCGGGCTGTCCATCGTCGCTGTAGAGCAGATACTCGACCGGCAGCAAGCCTTGCGACGCCTCCCGCTGCTGGATGGCGGGCGGCGGTTCGGCGGCCAGAGTGACGCTCAGCGGCATGCCGGTGATCTTCTCGACCCGCGCCAGCGAGTGTGCCGGGTCGAAGATAAGTTCGATGTAACCGCTGGATTTGAGTCCGCCGACCGGAAGCAGCAGTGAGTAGAAAGGGCCCTGTGCGGAAACCCACAGGCCGCCGATGGCCTTGAGCCGCTCGATGCCTTTGCGCTGGGCGGCGCGCCGGGCAATGAACCCGGGCAGCTGCGGGGGCAGGCCGTTTATCCCGCTGCTGCTGCTCTGCAGCAGGTTCAGCTCGAGGTCGTAGATGCGCAGGCCTGCCAGTTTGATCTCGTCGGCACCGGGGTAGCCGTTGAGCAGCGGGTCGTCGAGCAGTGCCTGCAGCGCCTGCCGGTTACCCTGGCGGTAGTGCTGCAGCGCCGCACTGAGGTTGTCATCCTTGTTGAGGGCGGCGTGCAGGTCCAGACCCTGCTGCTGGATGCGTTGCAGTACCTGGTTGCTGGCCACCTCGATGATGCGCGAGAGACCCTCGGCCTGGGAGTGCAGCGCGGCGTCCCGGAAGTAGCTGCCGGCGGCCCAGGCGAGCAGCACGAAAAGGGTGCCGATGAGCGCAACCGCAAGGGTGGTGGCAGCGGTAATGGAGAGGCGGCGCATCGTTATCTCGATACCGGCAGCTGCTTGCTGCGCCACTCGTTCCAGCCGCCGCGGAACCAGTAGATATAACGGTAGCCCCACTGCTGCGCCTTTTTCGCCGCGTTACTGCTGCGCAGGCAGTGTACGCCATTGCAGTAGAACAGGAGGGGGGTGTCGAGGGAGCGGGTGAGACGGTGCAACAGTTCGCGCGTCATGACGGTATCGGGTAGATTGACCGCCCCCTCGATATGCCCCTTGGCGTACTCCTGGCCCTTGCGCGAATCGACGATCACCAGCGGCTCCTGCCGCAGCACCAGGGCGATCACCTGCTCGGCCGAGAGGCGTGTCGCCCCCTCGACCTGCTCCGGGGCCGAGGCACGCTGCGCCCAGGCCTGCGGCGTGCAGGACAGCAGAAGCATGATCATGATGTACGCCCGCATCTTCTCCCCCGCGCGGTAGTGATCCGCATAAACCCACATATTTCCGAGTGGATTACTGTGTAATTGTATATTATTCAAATAGTTATATGTGATTTATATCACAATGCGGGGCGCATGCAACTGTGCCCGGGAATCTTTTCCCGGGGGGGATTTGACCGGCGGTAATAATGCCGTGACGGACGGTTCAGTGGAGCTTGATCTGCGGGTCGATGCTCTTGCGGAGGAAGTGCAGCAGGCTGATGAGGATCGCCCGCGGCCAACCGTAGAGGGCCGCCTGGTGCATCTTGTAGAGCGAGAGGTAGACCACCCGGGCGATGAAGCCGGAGATGAACAGGCTGCCGGTGATGCCGCCCATCAGGCTGCCGACCGTGCTGTACTTGCCCATGGCGATGAGCGAGCCGTAGTCGCGGTAGCGATAGTCACGCAGCGGCTTGCCCTTGATGCAGCGGCGGATGTTCTTGTAGAGCAAAGAAGCCTGCTGGTGCGCGGCCTGGGCCCGCGGCGGCACGGTGGCGCCGGACTCGTCCGTGGGACAGGCGGCGCAGTCGCCCAGGGCAAAGATATTCGGGTCACGGCTGGTGCTGAGGTTTCTGTTGACCACCAGCTGGTTGATGCGGTTGGTCTCCAGTCCATCGAGTCCCTTGAGGAAGTCGGGCGCCTTGATTCCCGCGGCCCAGACCTTGAAGGCGGCGGGGATGAAGTGACCGCTGGCGGTGCGGATCCCCTCGGCGTTGACCTCCACCACCCGTTCGTTGGCATGCACGGTCACGCCCAGCTTGGCCAGCTCGGCGTGGGCGGAGCGGGCGATGCGTTCGGGCAGGGCGGGCAGGATGCGCGGCCCGGCCTCGATCACATGCAGTTTGATGTGGCGCGAGGGATCGATGGTGTCGAGGCCGTAGGCGGCCAGCTGACGGGTCACGTGGTGCAGCTGTGCCGCCAGTTCCACCCCGGTGGCGCCGGCACCGACGATCGCCACGTCGAGCTGGCCCTGTTCGATGGGTTTGCCCTGGGTGTGGGCGCGCAGCATGTTGTTGAGCAGCTTTTGCTGGAACTTCTCCGCCTGCCGGGTGCTGTCGAGGAACAGGCAGTGCTCCTTCACCCCGGTGATGTCGAAGTCGTTGCTTTCGCTGCCAACGGCGATCACCAGCGTGTCGTAACGGAAGGTGCGTTGCGGGATCACCTGCAGTCGCTCTTCATCGAAGTGGGGGGCGATGTAGACCTCCTGCTTGTCGCGGTCGAGGCCGATCATCCGTCCCAGGCGGAAGCGGAAATGGTGCCAGCGCGCCTGCGCCAGATACTCCAGCTCATCCTCGCTGGAGTCGAGGGTGCCGGCGGCCACCTCGTGCAGCAGCGGTTTCCAGATGTGGGTCCAGGCGGTGTCGATAAGGGTAATGTCCGCCTTGCGGCGTTTGCCCAGGGTATCGCCCAGGCGGGTAACCAGTTCCAGTCCGCCGGCGCCACCGCCGACGACCACGATTTGATGGCGTTCGCTCATGTATGCAGGAGTTTTCCTGTGGCTTAGAGATTGTTGGCGAGATGAGTCATTTTGACTCCCGATGCGCTGCAGTACAGCACCGTAAGGGAAGCGCGAATTTTGACATGTTCGGCCGCTTAATGAAAGGTCGCCGCCGGCCTTTGGCCGACACAGTGTGAGCCGTCGCACAGTCACTGTCGGTGCTGGTGGGGAATGGTGTAAGCTGGGGCTGTCACTGTTCGGGGAGAAGGTGTTTCTGTATGTCAACGCTGACACAACTACAAGAACAAGAGCTGCGAAAAAACCACTTGTTTCGCACACTCGATGCGCAACAAATGGAGCGGCTGCAGCCGCACATCGGCCTCAAGACCCTGCGTCAGGGCGAGCACCTGTTCGAGGAGGGGGGCGAGGCGAGTCATTTCTACCTGGTGCGCCGCGGACAGGTGAAGCTCTACCGCCTGGCGCCGAGCGGGCAGGAGAAGGTGATCGAGATTGTCCGCCCCGGGCAGAGCTTCGCCGAGGCGCTGATGTTTCTCGACGTGCCCGCTTACCCGCTCAGCGCCCAGGCCTTGAGCGAGGTGGAGCTGTTTGTGATCCGCAACAGGGGCTTTATCGAACTGCTCGGTGAATCGGTGGAGACCTGTTTCCATGTGATGGCCGATATCAGCGTGCGCCTAAAGGGGCTGCTCAACGAGATCGATGCGCTGACGCTGCAAAACGCCAGCCTGCGTCTGGTGAATTTTCTGCTCTATCTGGTGCAGGAGCAGGAGGCGTGCGAGGGTTGTGTCGAAATCACCCTGCCGGCGGCGAAGAACATCATCGCCTCGCGCCTCTCCATCCAGCCCGAGACGCTGTCGCGCATCCTCAGCAACCTCGCCAACAAGGGAATGATCAGTGTCGAGGGTCTTAACATCACCGTGCACGATGCCGAGGGGTTGCGCACCTACGAGGGCTAACGGCCGCTGCCGCAGGGGACTGTAGCTCACGGTAGACCATAGGGCAAAGGAGCGTGAGCGACGTGCCCATCGGTTTGCGACATGATGGGCGCGCTGTGCTTTGTTCATCTTGTATGCTGAAAGCCGCCTCTGCGGCGACAGCCTTCAGTGACTGGTGCCGCCCTCGTAGCGGGTCTTGTTCCAGACGTTGTACTTGCCGGAGGGTTTTTTCATCGGCAGACGCTTGACCTCCTGCAGTGTGTTGGCGTCGTAGACGATGAGCGCGCCGTCCATATCCCAGATACTCAGCAGTGCGTGGCTGCCGTCACGGGTGAATTCCACGTGGGCGGAGGTTTTGCCCGGCGCGGGTCGCAGCGTCTTGACGATCGCCAGTTTATCCTTGTCGATGATGTGTACCGCATCGCGCTCCTTGCCGAAGAAGACGTCGACCCAGGCGTAACGGGAGTTGTCGTGGCTGCGCATGAAAAAGCCGGGACCCAGCGTCTTCAGCGTCTTGATGGTCTGCCAGCTCTGCATGTCGATGATGGTGACCGTGCCCTCTTTGAGGTTGGGGGTGGCCAGCACCTGCCGCCCCTGATACTCCCATGTGATGCCCGAGCCGAGGTGCGGCATGCCGTTGAGCTCGAGCCCGGCGATACGCTGTCCCGTGGTGAGATGGATCACCTGCCCCTTGCCGTTGCGCGAGGCGCCGATGAGGTGCCGATAGTCGCGGTCGAAGAAGAAGTCGTCGAGATAGTCATCCAGTTTGATCCGCCGTAGCGGAAAGCGTCGGGTGTCTTGCAGCGACTCCTCGCCGGAGTCGGCGCGGTAGTCGTGCATCGGCCCGCGATAGACCGGCAGCGCGGTGGCGTCCTTGCGGTAGGGGATCTCCCATACCTCGGCCAGGTCCTTCAGCGCGACGATGAAGCTGCCGCGCGGCGGTGCGGTATAGACCGCACTGACCCGCGAGCTGGTGCCGTGGTCGTTGCGGGTCGGGATCAGCTGCAGCGGAGTGACGTCACGGGCATCGAGGATCACCACGTTATGCGGCAGGTAGTTGCCGACCATCAGGTAGCGACCATCATCGGAGATGGCGACGTTGCGGGTGTTGATACCGGCGCGCACGTCGGCGACGATCTTCAGGTTGTACATGTCGTACTTCCTGATCCAGCCATCGCGTGAGGCGAGGTAGACGAAGCGACCGTCGGGCGAGTATTTCGGTCCGCCGTGCACCGCAAACGGGGTGGGGAAGCGGTCCAGCGGGGTGAAGCTGTCGCCGTCGAGCACGGTGGCGTGATGATCCCCCAGCTCCACCACCAGAAAGAGGTTGAGCGGGTCGGCATCGTAGCGCGGCTCATTCGCCAGGGCGGCGTCCCCGACATGGCTGATGCGACTGGCGCGGATCGCCTCGAGTCCCCATTCGGGCAGTTGCGCCAGCGGTGTATAGATGTAGTCGGTCAGCGCCTCGATCTCGGCCGTGCTGAGGCTCTCGCCGAAGGCCGGCATCTGGGTGGCGGCGCGCCCCTCGCGGATCACCGTGTGCGCCGCCTCCCGGCGCAGCCGGC
>OBLN01000925.1_pt1 | contig 10442 bp, 8 predicted proteins | sample 1519301 | NCBI WGS metagenome assembly OBLN01 (sample SAMEA2452533, study PRJEB22499) | sediment metagenome | reverse complement strand
TTCTCCTTAAGCCAGGTTTGAACGTAACAGCTTTAAACTTAGAACTTAATGGATGTATTGGTATCTCGTTATAAGGCCCTATGTACTATAGAGCATAGGGCTAAAGCTCCTATACTTTTTTACACTGTATCCAAAGCATTAGAAACCCTTATTTCTCTTTTGCCGGATGGTTTAAGCCTTCATTTATTCATTAGAGTATCAATATAGTAGTTTCTTATTTGTGTACATTGCCGTGTGTGGTATGGTGTTCTGTGTGCATCTGAGGTCTATCTATGCTTAGAATTAGATTTAAAGGATTAAAAACACACTAAAAGCTATTTTAATTATCATTTTGAGAACGCTAACAGGCACACCAAAAAACATATACTGTTATTGATAGTCTATTTTAGAAATTAAAAACAGTAACAAGCACGCCAAAAAGTGCAAATTTCTTGATAAATCTTTAACATCCTTTCACTTTCTTAATTTATTAACATGGTTTGAAAAGTATGAAACTGGATATGCGTCTACAGGCAAACGCATACTCTATAACTTTACAAACTGGTTGAGATATCTTAACGCATTTAGTATGTGCGTGACTCAGTTAAAGTTTAGATTGAAAGTAAAATAACTTGCTCACACACGAAAGGTATTCAATAAGTGTTTGTACAATTGTCGAAGTAGATGCAAATCGTATTAGGCAATTGTCGAAGATCTTACAATATTGCCTGAATAACTCTTTTAACGGTAGAACTATAACTGTATTACCTGATAGTGTTTTCTAACTCATTTACATAACAAACAATTTGATTTATATACTATGTCCGTATTGAATTAGTTGTATGACAGAAGATGAAAGCCCATTCATAAAAAGAGAGGTTGCTTTATTAAAGTGCCAAAAATGTGGATGGGTATGGCAGCCAAAATATCCTGACAGACAATTGCCAGGTTCCTGCCCTAATCCGAAATGCCGCTCTCATAGCTGGCAGATACCGAAAGGGCAGAGAAAGAAGTACGACATGACAAACAGAATATTAAAGTCAAGATCATAAAAATCATAAAAAGAAGTATGGAAAACAGACAAGCTTCACAAAGATGTCCAGTCTCAGAAGCTTATCCGCGTTGCCGTTGCCTATTGCTTTCTACTAATAAGCATAATTGGAAGTTGCCACAACTCCATGTTATAGATAGTGCTTTCTAGTATAAAAACATTGTCAGGGCTACTGCTTGCGTTTGTCTGCTTTTTTACGCTTCAAGTAGGATAAATGCCAAATTCAGACGATTTCAAAGAACAAGTAAAAAACAGTATCGACATACTTGACTATATCAGCAGGGAAATTTCTCTGCACCAGAAGAACTTTGACGACTACAGAGGAACTGTAGGCGCAGCAGGGAACTCTGGAGAAAGTCTTATTGTAACTCCATCAGACCAGCTATGGCACGACACAAAGAACCATTGCGGTGGAGACATTTTTTCATGGATTGCATACCGTGAAGGGCTTGATGAGCAGAGGGACTTTCCGGAAATACTCAGGATTGCAGCAGACTTTGCAGGGATTGAGTACGAAGGTTTGACTGATGCTGACAAGGCCCTGATTGAAGAAGGAAAAGAGGTTACAGCTACCCTAAATGACGTAACTGAAATCTATCATCAGAACCTTCTCAACAACCCTGAAGCAATTGCACTGGTTGAAGCTAATTGGGGTTTCGATCTGGAAGTTATCAAAGCTTTCAAAATCGGATATGCAACAGGAGAAGACCTTAAACATATTGACAAGCAGCGACTTGTAAAAGCTGGACTTGCATACAAGAACAGCACCCAGGAGTTTTTTGTTCACAGAATAATGTTTCCGTACCTGATGAAAGGAAACACTGTCTACTTCATTGGGAGGCTCACAGACAAGACTCCGCTTGATAGGCAAGGGAATCCAGCAGGGAAATATAAAAAGCTCCTAACCCATGACAACAACCCTGATGTAAGCAAGCACATCAACAACAAGTTCCTTTTCGGTGAAGACAATATCAAAGGCTCTGACTATGTTCTGATTGCAGAAGGTATAACAGATGCAATTGCAGCACAGGTAAGAGGCTACCCTGTGATAAGTGCAGTAACAACAGCAATAAAGAAAGCTGAAACTGATAGAATCAGTAAAGTCATAGGAGACAGACCTGTAAAGATTTGTCTTGATATTGATTCAGTTACCCAGGCAGGACAGAACGGAGCCAGGACAATGGCAGAGCAGCTAACTGTAAGAGGTAACGATGTGGCTATTCTGTCCCTTCCAGATCCCGAAGGCAAGAAGGACTATGACCTTAATGATTATTTCCGTAAACACGAAACGGAAGACTTTGATGAGCTTATAGAAGGTGCTCCTGATTACTGGAATTATATCCTACCTAATGGGGAAACCTACACAAGCAAACCAATTACGGCAAGGCTCAAGGCCCTAAAGAAATTCATATCTGTTGACCTGCGAGGAATGCCAGAAGAGCTATGGCGGGCATTCGTGGAGAGCGATGTACTAGAAGTTCTTTCCCTAACCAAGAAGGAAGCCAAAGCCACCATAGACGCTTGTGAGAAGAGCAGGAAGGAAGCTTCAGACGTTGGAGAAGATACCGCCACTGAAGAGGAAGTTCCTACTACTGAAGGGAAGATCCCTCCGCTTGAAGATCGACTACAGGCGTATCCTGAAAATGTAATTAAGAAAGCTAACGAAATACTAGACACAGGCGACCCTTTTGAGTACATAATGACAATCTGGAACAAGTTACATGTAGGTGACAGGGATCTAGGGGAAATGTTGCTGTGTTCAGTAGGCACAACTCAGGTTTTAAACGCAGGGTTGGGAATACACAATCAACCATCTGGAGACTACCAAAGCGGAAAAAGCCACGCCTGTTTAAAAATGGGTGAACTGTGCCCTGCATGGAAGTTTATATCAACTACATTCACGGCAAAGAACCTGTATTATAATAAGCGGCTGATCCCTGGAATTGTAATCTACACTGACGACATTGACCTTGGAGAAAAAAACTCTGAAGTTATACAAACACTAAAAAAGGCAACGGCTGACTTTGAAAGTCCGACAAATCTTGATACTGTTATAGATGGAGAAGGAGCAACATTATCAATTCCGGAGAGATCAACCTTCTGGATATCTTCAGTGCAGACAATTGAAGACACACAGCTTGGATCAAGATTCATATATTCGCACACGGAAAGCGGGAATGAGCACGACCACGAAGTAAGCCACAAACAGAATGGCAGATGTGTAGGGAAGTCTCTCGAAGGCTATGACGAAGAAGTACTTGTATGCAGATGCATTCTTGAGTACATTTGCAGTGAACTTCATTATGTGTTCTCTCCTTACGGTTTTGTATCGAACTGGTCTGAAGAGTCCGAGAAAAGAAACCATGAGAAGTTCCTGGACGTGCTGATGTCAGTTACAGTATTCAACTACAGGCAACGAGAGACTGTACACGGCTGCTTAATAGGAACCCTGGAGGATTGGAAGAGAGCAGTTTCAATCTACTCTCCTGTAGCTCAGAACAATTCATGTATGCTATCAGATGAGGAAATTAAGATTCTGTATTCCATATATGAGATGGGTAAAGCTTACGAAGAAGGGGAAGTTCCACACAAGCGATTGCTCGCATATATGAAGGAATCCGGAATATATACAAAATCCACATCTACCCTAAAGAGAACTCTAATAGGAAAAGCAGGAGCAGAGAACACAGGATTTAAGGAAAAGGTTCCTGGATTCTCATTTGATATTGTTTACATGCCTAAGCTTGACGAAAAAGGTTTAGAGAAAAAGGGAGATGGAAAGACAAAAACGCTGTGTTATACATACGATGGTGATCTTTTCGATGGGATACCAGATGGTGCAGATGTAGTCAACTACATCAAGAATAGCACATTTGTTTCCTGTGATTATACAGTAGCTGAAGCATTCGGACAGCTATTCCGTGAAGATCCAGCAAAGGCCCACTCTCTGAAGGAGAATACAACTACACTAGAAAACTGGAAGCGTAGCCTCAGAAATCATAAAGACCCCTCAGAAATCACCAGAAATCCTCAGAAATCAAACCCCATGATTTCTGAGCTTTCAAGTCAACCGATAACGAATAATAATAATATAATATATAATAATAGTCTCAGAAATCATGAAATTAATAATAGAGAGGTAGGTGGTATTTCTGTGCGTGTGTTGGACGGAGATATTGACGAAGACACACACACACAACTAATGTCTGAGTTTACCCCTGAAAATGTGAATTCTGTGATTTCTGAGGCTCCCGCTTGCGATCATGCCATGATTTCTGAGACCCCCATTTTGATTTCTGAGGCTCCCGCTTGCGATCATGCCATGATTTCTGAGGAATCGTTATCAGAAGACAGTAAGTTTTACTTGCTTCCACTACTAAGGCAGGCCCTTGTAAAATTAGCAAAGGAAGAATACCACAGTACAGTATTAGATCTGGACGAATTTGTAAGGGAATTCAACAGCAGGACACCGGATTACAAGAAATCATTAGGCTTGGTAGCTGTTGGGAATGAAGCAAGAAAGATGAAAATACGCGGCTGGAGGCTTTAAGATGGATAATTACAAGAGACTTGTAGCTGGAATTCTTGAGCGTTCATCCTCGAAAGTTCCTAACATTGCCTTCCAGGAGTGGGACGAGATCTTCACATATCAGCTTACTGTAGACGAAGAGCCGGAAACCTGCCTGTGTGGTAAGCATCCAATATATGAGATCTTCAAGCTTTGGAACAGAATTACCGATGAAGAGATTATCATTGGTAATGTCTGCATCAGGCATTTCAGAGAAGGTGAAGATCTTGAAAAGGTATTCAAGGACTACAAGAAAGTGAAAAAGGATATCAGTAAACGCTTATCACAGACTTCTCTGGACTACATGAAAGCCAAGCAGGTTCCAGGATTCCAGAGTTATAAATTCTACAGTAAGAGGGTTAACCGAAAAATCACAACCCTCTCTGATCCTGAAATGTCGGTAATACGAAAAGTCAATCAGTTGTTTATAGACTTCATTGAGAGGACTGTAAAGAAAGCTCCAGATGTCACACCTATCAGCGAATGGAAATACAACGGTGAGTCCTTTGGTTGCAGACTTGCTGCACAGTGGGCCGTTTACTTTGATGAGGTAGGCATTGATTACGAATATCGAGGAAAGGGAATTCCTGACTTTTGGCTCCCTCAGGTCGAGATGTACGCCAGTGTGAAAGGTGAGGACTTCACTGATCCGGAGATTTACTCCATAGACAACTATGTACGTGAGACTTCATGCCCTGTTTTATTGCTTGTAGGTGTTCCTAATTATGGCTCATACGATGCGAGATTAAACATGGATACGGAAGACAACCATATCTTTACTCTCGATTTCGTGCTTAATGGGTATCATAATTACTTGTGGAATGAGCACAGATTCTTCAATATGGCTGAGTTTTCTTACTCTCCATGCGAAGAGAATAAGGTGGACTTTCTCAACTGGTTTGATGATGGAAAAACGGAGGACGCAATTGACAAAGCCAAATACTACAGATTTGTATAAAGTGTGAGTGGAAGACGGAGTGACAGCTCCGACTTACTAAACTCTGGAAAATTCAGGAAACAGCGTGCAGGTTTCGGTATCAAAAGTATACCATTTTTGACCGAATAATTGAATGTTGCAGATTAATTCACACTACACTTTCAAGAGCCGATGAGCCTACAAGTTCAATTTATTTTTTATACAAAGTTCATTGTAATTTTACATATGGCTCGAAAAACAAAGATAAATGAAGATGTTCTAGCTCATGTTAGATCCTGCATTGAATTGGGCATGAGCTATGGAGCTACTGCCGGAGTAATTGGAGTAACACCTGAAACGTTCAGCCACTGGATGACTTGGGGAAAATCAGCAGACAAAGATCCTATGTATTGCAAGCTCTATTCTACCGTAAAAGAGGCAGAGGGAAAGCTTATGGAAGAGTGCCTGACTACGCTAAAAAAGAATATGAATACTGGCATGAGTCCACAGTCAATCCAGTGGTTATTGGAGAGGCGTTTTCCTGCCGAATTCGGGAAGCAGAGCAATGTTAATGTTAAGAGTCAAAACGAATCAGTAAACATAAACGTTGAGGCCCCTAAAACTTGGAGCGAGAAAGAAGCAGCAAGGGCCAACATTGTAGGAATCTTAAGTAAGATCAGAAACGAAGGCAAGCAGCAGGTAGATGAAGAGGTCTCTGAAAAACTGTTCCCTCGAAAGTAAAGCAGCATAAGCAGCCCAATTCAGCAAGGAACTCAGGTTCCTTTTCTCTTTTTCATTTTGCTTAACTGGAATCCCAGTTATCCTTTTATCAATCCCCGCAGGAGTGGCGCGAAGTTGTGGATGTTGCACACTCAATGGTAATGCTCAGACTAGAATAAAAGCCAGGGTTAATATCCTCTGAGACTTACGGAGAGGCCACAGGTTAAGAGATTAGAAAAGAGAAGTAATTCCATTAAAGCCTGCGTGGGATTGCTCCCAGGGCTTTAGAACCTTTTTGCACTCAATAAATGCTTAAAAACGGAAGACTCCTTTTTACTTAGAGTCGAATGCTTGATTGAATAAGGAGTTCTTCAACGGTCAGTTCTCTCTGATTTGTTACTGACTCCGGAGAGCTAATAACCTGTTCTGCCTGCAATGCTGCTTTGAGTTCAGCTATAGCAGTTTCTAAGTTTTTTATACTGTCTTCTATTGCGCTCATTGTTTATCTACCTCATGAGGTTTTGTTAAAAGGTAGTAAAAGGTTAAACTATTAAAACAAAATGCTGCTATGATTGCTGAATGGATGCAAGGGATTGAAGGGAGGAAAAGCATGGAAAAAGCAGATCCTTCAACCCCTGATAGGATGGATAAACGCTTTCGCTGATAACGCTTTCCTTCCTCAGTCACTCCATCACAAGGCAGGGAAGGAAAGCCGTTTCAGTAGTAAACACATGTTTCAGATGTGCAGTTTCTTGTCAAAGTATATGTATTAATTGCTAAATATAAAAGCATTGTTATAATGGCAAGAAAGGAGGAAAGGCCGGAAAGAGAGAAGAGCCTTTCCTCAAAGGAGGTAAAAGGGAACTGGTGAAAGTGAGGCAGGGGAAAGAATCCGTTTTTTAAACCTGCCTCGTTGACGAAATCAAAAAGATAAGCAAGGGTACAAAATCGCAGAAGACGAAAAGAAGTTTTGACACTTCAGCTTTGTCTTTGGGATTTGCCTTAGTCTTTCTTTTTTTATTACTGATTAAAAATATAGGGTATCATATATATATAGATTCCCGTCAACGTTTAAAGGCATCCGATGCTTTTTATCTTGTGTTCTGTTTTCGATATCTTGCAGGTTTATCTACAGTTTGTTTGATCAAATTTTTACACGGTTCCAGGCTTAACTGAGATTCCAGCTTATTCGATTTGCCTCTTATAGTATGACCATTTATGAATTATTATATAGCAAACATTGCTGAAATGTCACAGGATTTTGATAAAATGTATGATGAAGTAACACATGATTGTATTTGTGGACGTTGTGGGCATCAGTGGAGAAGCAGGGGAGAAAAACCGCCTGCCGTCTGTGCAAAGTGTACAAGCCGGATATGGAACGATACGAACAGAACCTTTGATGTGATCATTGCCAGGTCTTGCGGTGAAGATCCAAGCATAACAGGCAGATACTCTTTCTGTATGCTTGAGTTCATAGACATGCCTTCTGTCACTTCAGATGATGTGTTTTACATAACAAGGGAGGACTTGGACGAATACCTAATGAATAGACGTTATCCGATTGGTTCCGCACTGGTATTTATTGGTGATTTCGAGCTGGACTCTGAAACCAAGAATCTCATAGTGCATCAGATGAAGTTGATTTACATTACTGAGCCAGGATTCAATTTCTACCTATCCTCTGTTGATTGTGCTTTTAATGTTAAGTCTGTGATCGAAAGGCAGAAGGCCCAGAAACGATTCGAGGAAGCAGAGGCGAAGAAGGCCGAAATGAAAGAGGAGGAGAAGCGGAGAGCTTTGCAGTTTGCCAGGCAGAGGCTTGAGCAGGTAGCTGAGAAGCAGAAGGTTATCGAGAAAGTTCTGGATGAATCAATACCTCTTGAGGAGAGTTTGAAGGCTCTTGCAGAGCTTGAGGGGAGGCCCTGAGATGAAGTCAAAGAGTAACCCTCAATATCTCAAAGGTTCCACAGGGAAAAGTTCAGAGGAACTCTTTAAGGTTAGTCCTGATCCAAGGCTACTGCTGCCGTTTATCGAGGATGATTATAGGAAGATTTCCAAGGACATGACCAGGAAGATGAGCCTGAAGACTCTGAAGTATTTGAAATGCAAAGGATACGTTAAGCACCATCACTTTTTCATGTATTCCCAGGTATCCGAAAGGCCAGAGGAAAGAACGCTGATTCCTGAAAGGTCAGTGGTTGAAATCGTCAATGAGAAGCTTATTCATTTATACGAGAGCTGTTAATGCTCTTGTATCTGTTTTAAAGTTGTGTCCAGGAATACAGGACATGTAAGATAAAATAAAAACGTTTAAGGTTGTTGTTTTCGTTTCCATAACGGAGGAAAGAACGATGAAGAAAACTATAGCAATACTTCTTATTATCGCTTCCATAGTCTTTGTTGCTGGATGTTCTTCTAATGAAGCACCAGCTACAGAAAAAGAAACTCAGGCAGCTTCAGCAAACCCAGACCAGAGTAAGGAATGGATGCAGGTTACAGGCGCAGACGCTTTAAATGTATCTAACGCAGCAAATGAGCTTGCAAACGTTCTGAGCAATTCCGGAGATCCTACACAAATCAAAGCTCTAACCCAGTACATTGAGACTGAAGCAGACGCTTCCAGCTACGAAAGCGCACAATATTATTATGATGATGACCTTGAGCCAGCAGTACAGAAATACGCTGATATGATGGGATCTTATGGATAGACCTGTCTCTCGAACACATTAACGCAGGAGACACAGCATCAGCAGAAGTGACAATAGAAGACGCGGCGGAATCCCTGAAGAACGGAAACGAACACTATGCAGAGTATAAAACAATGATAGAAGACTTTAAGAAAAAGCATCCTGAGAAGGCTTAATACCTTCTCCTCAACTGTCTAAAGAATTGAATTTTTTTGTTGTTGTATATATACGGTATTCGACACGCACATAAAGCGATTTACTCCGCCTTTGGTTTGAAATTATTAAAATATTTTTGACAGCCGCGACTGATAATTATTTTCACAACAAATCATTTTAATCATGTTTGTCTTTAAGTCTCTCGATATTTATTTAAACATAATTAAATAATATTAATTATCATTATTCTTTTAATCATATAATCAATAACAACACACACTATATACTTATATAAACAGATGTATATATAATACAACAATATATAATAATATATAATGTATATCAATAGTCAACTAATACATATTAATAGTTAATATATAATATACATAATAATACTTATTAATATATAATAATACTTATTGATGCATAACAATATATAATATATATATATAATGCATTATATAATAATAGTTATATAATAATAAACAATAACAACGGATACTATTATAATAATATAATACTTAATATATAATAATATAATAATTATTATTATTATTCCTATTACTATTCTTATATAACAATATACAATAAGCATATACCACATATGTATATGATACGTTAATCAATAGCAGTATACCTTATACTATCATACTTATTCTAATGACTTGTAAGGGCACTATATCCCATCTAATGCAACTATACCTGATACTCTTCTATATGCTCTCTGTGCCCCTCTCATGCCCTACTGAGTGAAGGATAAAGCATTATCTCTTTGTGTATGTCTTAGACCACTAACGCCACTCCTACAGCACAGAGACTACTACCAACACACTACCAAGATACTGATTTAAACTACCAGGTAGTAAATGGTATTATGACAACTACCGGACATGAGGGATATGTCAAATTACAGGCATGGGTAAAACAGGAACTATGGGAGGAATTAAACTCCCAGGGAATAACAAGCCCCACTTCTGCCGTGACTCAAGGACTACAACTTTTATTAGACACTACCGCAAACACTACCAACAACTACCAGGACACTACCGCACTTGAGGCAACTATTCAAGGGTTGCAGTTATTGCTCCAGGAGAAGGACGAAAGGATATCTGACTTGCGGAGAGAAACAGAAACCCTTAGCACATTTGCTCACTACTTCAAGAGTCTTGAGTACAGGCGATTAGAGGCCAGCACAGAAGAGATTAAGGCAGAAGTTAAGGAACCTGTTAAGAGTGCAGCCAGCAGGCCAGGAGAGGCGCGAGCACGCAAAGGCATAATAGAAAAGATCTGCAAGAATTGCGGAGAAACCTTTGAGACTTCGAACCCAAAAAAGGAAACATGTTCCGCGAAGTGCAGAACAGC
>OBLN01000924.1_pt1 | contig 10445 bp, 8 predicted proteins | sample 1519301 | NCBI WGS metagenome assembly OBLN01 (sample SAMEA2452533, study PRJEB22499) | sediment metagenome | reverse complement strand
AACCATCTGCATTCCTGAGTGCATCGTATGCTGTTTCCATATCATCTTTCAATTTACATCCATCAACTGCCCTACAGTAAGTGCATCCCTGGCAGCCTTTTATATCCATCTCATTGATATAGAACTTCTCAACGTCGGCTCCTGCTTCTGCTGCTCCGTCAAGGACCTGCTGTACAAGTACATCAGTATTTCCATTCATTCTTGGACTTCCTACAAAACCTACTACTTTCATTTAGATCATTTCCTTTAATTAATGAGTGATTACTTTTTTGATAAGTGTTCAAATGTTAATGTGCTGGAGCTATATTTATATCCCATACACTCATTTTTGATAGGAACTAACATAAAGTATAGTAAGGGAAAATATGGAAACTGATGAAAAACCTGTCAGTGAGAATGAACAAAAATACTGCTGCCCTGTGGAAGCCACCCTCGGTGTGATTGGAGGAAAATGGAAGCCACTCATTCTGTGGCAGTTGAAAGAAGATATACTACGTTTTAATTCTCTTCAGCAGACACTACCGGGAATTTCCCCAAAAATGCTTACAAAGCAACTGAGGGAACTGGAGAATGATGGCCTTGTCGGTCGAGAGATGTATCCCGAGATTCCCCCCAGAGTCGAATACTCACTTACCGATTTTGGAAGAACGATTATTCCCGTGCTTGAAGCATTGGCTCAATGGGGTATTGAGTATATAGACCAGAAATGCAGCTCTAAATAAGATAAACGATTCTTAATATATACACCATAAATTATTAAAACTATTAAATATAATAGGTAAATGGTATAGTGAGCATTTGTTCTGAGGTGTGACTGCTTTCTCTGAATCCTCCTAACTGTTTAACTCGTCAATGACTACACACCTCAGAATCAAATTAAAAGCAGGGAGCAATAAATTACATAAATTTATATTGTGACAGAGCTTAGTTTTTCATGGAGCAATTTTATATGAAACTAAAGCTACTTCCCCTGTACTTTATCCTTATACTCATAACCTGTCTCGTAGCAGGTTGCGTTGATGAACAGACTAAAAATGAAGATGATACTAACACGGTCCCTGCCACTGTAGATGAAGCGGAGTTTGCGCAGATAATGGCAGAGGCAAATTCAGCATACATCAAAGCACTTGTATCAACAAGCCAGAAGAACACTTCAGCTTCCGAAGCCTCAATTAATTTACTGGTAGAAAGGCTCACATATGTTTCAGAAACATATGGACAAGCACCACCTGAAATGTATGCCAATGACAAGAACTGGACAGGTGAAATTAAAAGGGCAGTCCTGATCGCAGCATACTCACAGGAAATGCTTGCTTCCGGCGACATTGAAGCTGCACATAATGCACTGGAACCCATGAGAGACCTTTTCTTCAGCCTGCACGAAAGGAACGGAGTCATACATATGGGAGATCTCCTTACAGTATTCCATGCATCAATGGAAGAAGCGATTACTTTTGCAAATGCGAATGATACCGGGATGGTTGCTTCATACATCCCTACACTTGAAGAGGAATGGCAGGACGTGAAGGATTCCGACAGACCGGCAAGTGCAGATGAAGAGTATGATCAGACTCTTGCCCAGGTTGACAGTGCTATTGGAGTACTGAACAGTTCATTAACAACCGGTGATTCAGCAGAAATTAAAACTAATGCTGAAAATCTCAGGCTGGCATTTGCCAGGGTGTTTGCAAAATACGGCGTTGTAATTTCCTGAACTAAAAGCCAAAAGTGCAGATATAGTTCTGCACTTTTGTTTAATTCAAAAATATTTATGTTACCTTAAATGTTCACGTAAACGGATAATCAATTCAAAATCATTGAACCTGTTGGCATCATGTGATCAGAAGGAGCGACACCATTCTCTTTCCTGTAAGCTTTTCTTTTGCATTTATCCAGATTAGGACCCTTACAATACAGGGCAATAAAACCCTTACAAGCAGCTTGTTTATCAGATTGGTACTTATTAAAGAACCCACACTTTGAAAGTAATTAGCATTCGACCATAATTAATAAATCAATAATAATTTGATGATTAGTACATTAATATTTATTATATGTTGTTGTGGAATAACGGTGTTAATAGACACTGATTTTTCAAGAATATCATGCATTGAATAAAAAGGATTAATTGTCTGATTTGATCCAAATAATAATTAAAACAGGAGATAAAATATTTACTTTTCTCTTCTTTAATTGTATCTAAATTTTCATACCAGCTCATATATGTAAATACAGTAACTCCACACCCTGTTTAATGAAAAAGAAAGCAAATGCAAGATAAATAAGTCCCAGAGCACGAATAGTATTGAGGTAATGGTTACTTTTCAGGAAAGATCTGGACCTCCCTACAACTATTGCAATCATAATCTTCGACCCTACAAGAAGAGAATAAAATCCGGCAACGAATAGAACAGTTGACCAGATATCAACATCAAGAGCCTGAAATAAAATAGGACCGCCAATGGTGATCCAGAATAGGTACGGGTGAGGACTCAGAAAATTCGCTAAAATACCTCTCTTAAATGAATTTTCACGTTCTTTTGTAATATCAATATCGATGTAACTGGTCTTGAGTGATGAAGCGCCAAGGTACATCAGGTAAAATGCACCGGAAAAGCTTATCAAAGCAATTACCAGATCATGGCTTTCAAAGCGTAACAGGAAAAGTAAAATACATGAGACTATCAGAATATCCGTTAACAATGGGGATATTGCAACTTTTACCCCTGCCCTTGATCCATGCTGAAGAGTTTCAGATATTGTCATTGCCATCAATGGTCCCGGAGATATGCCTGCGGTAAATCCAAGAATTATTCCAAGAAACAGAAACTCAGTGGGAAAAAGCATATTTAAGTGCCATGTTGCTAAACAGGCTTAAAGGTTTTGTTTAATTATTTAATGTAAAAAACAGGAGCAGATATAAAAATATATAAATGAGCAGCATATACAATATATATAATGAAATTTATTAAAATGACCACAAATAATAAATCAAAATAAATTGTCTTATTAACTATGAAATTTCACAGTAATAGTATTAAAACTTGGGTCTAGAAATGTCAATTCCAATTACATATAAAGCTCACATTGGTGATGCTAAGGTCATTATCAACAAAGAACTCCGGATCCAGGTTAACAGATTACATGAAGATGAGTTTTATAAATGATATAAATAAACATTAGTAAGGAAACCTAATGAAATGAATATGCATAAAAAAGGCAACCATCTGGCTCTGAACGTTACAGCATTATACATATTAGTGGCCAGTCTCTGGATACTATGCTCAGATATTGTCCTGGGATGGTTTGTTTTAGATGTAGACCAATATATGCAACTCCAGACCTATAAAGGATGGTTATTTGTTTTAATTACAGGTTCATTGCTATTTACATACCTCACCCCCCGCATCAGGGAACTCAACAAATCCCGAAATAGTCTTAAGGATGCTGAAGAATCACTCAATAGAAGACTTGATTATGAGATGACAACAGTCAAGTGCATGCGTCTTTTACTTGAACCTACCAGCATGGATAAAATCATGCCACAGATTCTTGATCAAATCCACCAAACTGTGGGAAATAGCAGAACGTATGTTTTCAAAAACGAGAAGAATCCTGAATTCGGTCTTTGTATGTCACAGGTATATGAGGTTGTATCCGACGGAGTTGAACCACAAATAGATAACCCGGATCTGCAGAATCTGTCGTATAGCGAAGGGGCACCTACAATGCTCCCTATTTTAGAGGCAAGACAGCACTTTGCACACGTAGTTGAGGAACTTGACGAACCGGAAAGAACGATTCTTGCTGGTCAGGGTATTCTTTCAATACTTATCATTCCAATTTTTTCAGGAAAAGAACTCTGGGGTTTCATCGGATTTGATGATTGCGTGGAGACACGTAAGTGGCACGAAGACGACATTGATCTTCTAGAAGTAATTGCTGATGGTATAGGAGAATCTATTTTTCACCGGAAAGCAGAAAATGATCTAAAAGAAAGTGAAGAGAGGTTCAAAGCACTCCACAACGCTTCTTTTGGTGGCATTGCCATTCATGATAAAGGAGTGATCATTGACTGCAACCAAGGACTTTCCGAAATTACCGGATACTCTATCGAAGAATTAACTGGAATGGATGGACTGTTGCTTATTGCCGAAGATTCCAGAGATGAGGTTATGGATAATATCCTTGCAGGTTATGACGAACCCTATGAAGTAATGGGACAGCGCAATGATGGTACAGAGTACCCTCTCAGACTGCAAGCAAAGAATATACCGTATAAAGGAAAGCAGGTAAGGGTTGTTGAATTCAGGGACATAACCGAACAGAAACAATCAGAACAAACACTTAGGGAAAATGAAGAAAAACAGAGCGCAATGATTGCTAACATATCCGATGTAATCGCCATAATCGATAAGGATGGAATCAATAGATACAAAAGTCCCAATGTTGAAAAATGGTTCGGATGGAAACCACAAGACATAGTTGGGGTTCCTACATGGGAAAATATCCATCCTGATGACCTGGACTATACGCAGGAGATCTTTGCCACTGTTTTTGAAGGCCCAGGTGCCACAGTAAATGCAGAATCCCGATACCGTTGCAAAGATGGTAGTTACAAATGGATAGAATTCACAGCCATTAACCTCTTGCACGAGCCTGCTATCAATGGAGTGATGTTGAATTACCATGACATCACTGAACGAAAACTAGCTGAAAATGCCCTGCAGGATAGTGAAAGCAAATTCCGGAATTACATTGAAAATGCACCCTATGCCATCTTTGTAGCTGATGAAGACTGGAAATACCTGGAAGTTAACAAGACTGCCTCGACACTCACCGGGTATTCGGAAGAGGAATTACTGACAATGACGAGCTTTGACCTTGTAGCTCCGGAATCCCAGCGCAAAGCATATCAGGGTAATTATGAGGTGAAAAATACTGGCTTTACTACAGTTGAACTGCTTTCCGTTCATAAAGACAAAACTTCCTACTGGATGAGGATGGACGCTGCCAAACTTTCAGAAAATCGCTATATTGTGTTTGCAAGTGATATTTCTGAAAGGAAAAAAGCAGAATACTCTTTAATTGAAGGTAAGATGCTGGCAGAAGAAAATAACCGTATCAAATCAGAGTTCCTTGCTAACATGAGCCATGAATTGCGCACCCCCCTTACAGCCATAATAGGCTTTTCAGACATATTAAGTGCTGAAATGTTCGGTGAGCTGAATGAAAAACAAACCTCACATGTTAACCACATAAATAAAAGTGGCAGGCATCTTCTTGAAGTTATAAGTGATGTTCTTGACCTGTCAAAGGTAGAAGCTGGCAAGATGGAACTTGATTGCGAGAATTTCTTAATTCCCGATCTATTGGATGAAATCCAGGCATTTATGTATCCAATGGCAGGCAAGAAGAATATTGACCTTAAAATGATAAACGAGACTAAGGATGTTGAGATATTTGCAGACAGATTGAAGTTCAAACAGATAATGTTCAACCTGCTCAGTAATGCTATTAAATTTACCCCTGATAATGGCAGAATATCAGTCCTTGCTACCAATACAGAAAATGAGATTCAGGTATCGGTGTCAGATACTGGTATTGGAATTCCCCTGCATCTTCAGCAAGACATATTCAATCCTTTTATACAGGTAGATTCATCAAACAAAAGAAGATACGGTGGCACGGGTCTGGGACTGGCTCTTGTAAAACAATTTGTTGAATTACATAATGGAAATATATGGCTTGAAAGTGAAGAAGGAAAAGGAAGTACTTTTTCATTTACCATTAGGAATCAAACTGCTGAGTAGGTAATGAGTAGTTAGATAAGTTGCTTTGAATAGTATCCAAAAATTAAACTTATCTCCTGATAAGTTCAAGATTCTGCTTAAAAAGAGTTGAATAAATCTTAAGCTGTCTGAGTTCTTCTGATTTATTTTCAAGTTTATGAGTCAATTCAAGTATATTTTCTTCAAGGCTTTTGATATATGTCAATTGCTGCTCGATCCTTGAATCCTTTGTCATCATGTTAAGATGTTGTCTCTGGATCGTTACGTGCTTGCCAATATCTTCTTCAGTCTTTCGCATTAGTTCTGAAAGTTCATTTTGCCGAACTTCAACTTCCCCCTCCCTTGTGGAGAGGGTTTCGTTAAGATGCTTAACATATTCCCTTCTGCGTTCTATTTTTTCATTTTCAATATCTATATCCATTTCGTGGGATGCTATCTCATCCTTTTGCGCAGCAATATCCCTGGCCTTTCTATCCAGTCTTGTTTTAGTTATTTCAAGTCTTCTTTGCCTTTTATTGATTGATAATTCTTCTTCGTACATTGAGCGCAAAATTCTGTAGTTCTCGGATTTTCTTTTCTGAATGGACTCCTGGTCAAGTTCATACTTTTTCAGACAGGATTCAAGTTCCGATGCTTTTTGGGAGAAGAACTCTTTTTTTTGGGTATATTCCTTCTTTGCCAGCTTCAGTTCATCATTTTTAGCTACGAGCTTCTCATATTCCTGTGCAATTAGCTTCTTGGCTTCACGAATCTTTTTGGAATCTTCGATAAGTAAGGATTCATCAACTTTGATCTGCTCTTTCTTTAAAGCGATTTCAGCACGCTTTCTTTCCACTTCATCAAGTTGGCTAAAATATGTGGACTTGATCTCTTCCAGGTTCTGGAGTTGATTCTGATAAAAAAGTTCCTCACTCATATTTGTGTTTCATCCGTTATCATTTTGCTGAAGTTTTGAAAGGCATTGCACTTTTAACACCATTGCATCTTTCAGTAGAAGACAAAATGGTTTCACTATACATACTGACCTGAATAAGAATATTTATGTAGACATATAAAAGAAGCATGTTCATATTTTTCAAATATATACACAAATATGCGTTCATTGCACGTAATTGTGTACATAAAGAAAAAAAATCAAAAAAAGAATACCTGAAGTATAGCTAATTGATTATTGACTTATCATTGAACGAACTGTGCCAATAAAATGATCAGCTTAATGTTATGTAAGCTATAGGTTTCTCAGAAGGAATGTGTATCAATATCATATTGGTCGTACTGAGTGAAGTCTCCTCGGCCTCAGGATCAGTTACATCTATCGGATTCCCGTTTATGGCGAAAATACCGGAATTGATATCGATTTCCATTTTATCACCAACGGTCATGATCTCACTATTTTCAGTAATTGGAGAATAGACCTGCGTCTGTCCATCTGAAGAGAGGATCAATCTTACGTTAGCAAGATCCATATCATCACCACTCTGATGTTCAAGCAAATACTTCCCGTCATCAATTTTTGATGCCCGAAGTGACAATTGAGGAAATGAGTCTTGTATTTTGGAATCCGAAGACTGATCATTTATTTCTTCAGCTACTTCATCTTCAATGGCAACAGATTCCATCTGATCCGTTTCTGGCAAGGTATTCTCTGTCATCCCGTCATCTTCATTGATTAAACCAGTGTCATCAGATTCTATCTGATCCGCTTCTGGCAAGATATCTTCTATCGTCTCATTGTCTAAACCAGTATCAGAAGCGCATCCTGAAGCCAAAACTACTAAACCGATCAAAAAGATTACTATAGCTAACGAAATATTACTTTTCAATTATATCCCACCACTCAATAGGTAATCTTTTTTGTATAATATTTAACTCTTATTGTGAGTATTTACCTTGCAACCATAACTTGATCCTGATAGAGGATTTTCAGATGTATAAAGCCATGTCAGACAAACCAGAAAACACCAATAGAGTATGGGAAGAGATAAACGGACAAAATAAGTCGATTGATATAGCCCATACCTGAGATATTATGTCATTCCAAAATCTTCTTAATCAAAAGCACAACAGCACCTATTACAACTACGATAAAAACGAGATACATCAGACTAATCAGCAGCCGTATTGCAATAGCAAACAGAGCAAGCACGCCGTTTAGAATAGCAATCAATATTAAGATTACTAAAGCTATGATGAGAATATCTTTAAGATCCACAACAATCCTATCCATACATAATATAAAAATCAATCATTCTAAAGCAAGCACAGTGGGAGATGCATGCAAGATTAGAAAACCGCACCCTGTTATGAGATTAAGAAGGAGCAATGTGCCAGCTATCCCTATTTCCTACCTCTCATCACCAACTTCTTTAAATCAGAAATCCTGTCAGCAACAATCTTGGGAACATTTGCTTCCAATTCATAAGAAACAAGCATAGGAATTATCGGAATGGCAACCTTTAGTTTCTGATTGACACCCGCAGGAGAATACAATTCATAGAGCACTTCATCAATCTTCTTTTTCATTCCTGGAATCTCATATTTGATTTCTTCCAGGTTTTGTCGGATTGTATCAAGATATTCCTGCGGATTCTGTAATTCATCAACTGATTCCATCAATATATCAACTGCTTTTTGTGTTTGATTAATACTTGATGCATTAGCTTTTGCTACATCATATATTGCATCCAGTTTTTCATTTGTCTCAATGCTTGATGATCCAAATTCAACCACACCTAAAATGTCTCGAATAATGCTCAATTTCTTATTCAAATCAACTTCAGAATCAAGTTTAGCCACATCAAGTAATAAGTAATGATATTCAGGGTTTTTGCGAATTTTGTTCTTTACAATAAATGCTATACTTTCAACAGTGTTCAGATTTGTTTCAGCATCTGCTGCCTCATTCAGTCTTTGCGATTCCTTATATAACTCACATGCAGCTTCTGAATCAACTGTGCCCTTTGCCCCCCTACAAGCAGCCTCAGCTTTTTCTTTGATATCCTCTATTATTTCTTTTATAGTAGTCCTAAAAGACGGTCTAGCCTTCTTATATATACCATAAATAAAAGGTGTTTTATCTTTAGTCTCATCCATCAATTGATCTACATGGTCACAAATAGAAGAACAACGTTTGAGTAATTCCTGATATTCAATATCAATTTGATTAGCTTGCTCAATAGTTTCAAGAACTTCTGCAAGTTGCTCAACGATATCTAGAAGCTTTTTCTTATGAATCGAATTACCAACTTCATTTTTTGCAGCTGCAATATAAGTTTTAATTTTATTTCCTGAAGACGGCGCATTAAAAAGTACTGCATCAAAAGAGCGATAAAAAAGATGACAAAATCTTACAGAACAAGACTTATTGCTTCCTTTTGAAGCTTTTTCAAAATATTGAATTGCCTCTCCCAATTGAACTTTTGAATCAATTTCTGTATCTGATTCAGAAGCCTTGTAAATACAAATTTTACCTAAACAATAGTTTGCATTCATTTTAACATATAAATTTTTGTCATTTCTCAACCCAGACAAATCATCTATTGCAACAGATTTATATTCAGCAGGAATTGCAGAAACAGCACAAAGGAGAGTATTTGAAATTCGATCCCTAACATCAGAATTATTATTTATTAATTTAATCAAATCATCCCAAGCAGAGCTTTTGTACTCATCTGGGATAAAAGAAAAAACAGAGCTCAGTGAATCAGCCGCAATCTGCCTAATAACTAGCTGCTTATCGCTTGTAAGTTTAATGATATCAGACCATACAGTTGATTTATAGTTTTCAGGAATAGATGAAAATGCATAGCTAAGAGAATAAATTGCATCCATTCGAACAGATGAACTTTTATCAAGGGCTAAGTAACGCAAATTATTCAATGCAGTAAGTTTGTACTTTTCAGGAATAAGGCAAAATGCCGAACCGATTGAAGAAACGGCATTAAATCTAACTATCGAATCATCATCAACTGCGAGTCTAATTAATTTATTCCAAGCAGAGAATTTGTATTCTGGAGGAATAGATGAAAATAATGAGGAAATGACTTCGGCTGTGTTTTGTCTAACAAGTTCTTTCTTGTCTCTTGTTAATCTAGATAAGACAGTCAATACATCAAATTTGTGTTCTGCAGGAACAACTGGAAATACAGAAACGAGAACATAGGAAACATACATTCGGACATATGGATCCTCATGAATAGCCAATTTATGTATATCAAACCAAGCAAAAGATTTGTTTTTTGAAGACAAGGACGAAAAAGAACAAACTAAAACATGAATAACGGATTTCCTTACTAGAAAGTCCTCATCACCTATTAATTTAACTAAGTCAGACCAAGCACTTAATTTATCAGGCAAAGATTCAAAATTGTCAGAAAAATGATTTATTGATTTTAATCTATTCCTTACATCATCACTTATACTAAGTTTATGAATCTCATCTTGATCAATTAGCATCTCCTCCCAAAATATGCCATTGCACTATAAATAAAATCCTTTTCACATTGGAGTAAAAACTATTTCATTGCTAAAAATCGAAATAATTTACTGATAATTCAGAGACTACCCCTTAACTAGAAAAATTTCAAAAAAATATATCGACGCTGAGGGGGAGCCCTGCAACGGGGGTCCAAAGCCTCACCTTTTCACAATACT
>OBLN01000923.1_pt1 | contig 10451 bp, 9 predicted proteins | sample 1519301 | NCBI WGS metagenome assembly OBLN01 (sample SAMEA2452533, study PRJEB22499) | sediment metagenome | reverse complement strand
GGTTACTTCGACATACTGATCACGGAATTCGGAAATCAGTTGATGATATATGTCGTTAAGTTTTCTTCCCGCCAGAGAAGAAGTGTCTCCGATTTCATTTACATGGGCAAATATCACATTGATACCCTTTTCATTGGTTAGAATATTGGTGACTTCGGGAAGTGTGAGGGCAATTCCTACCCCGTATATGGGATGGTTTATGTAAATCTGGTGTACGTATGAGTCATCCGGGGAAAGAAGATCGAGACCAACTATGCTCCCGGTCGAGTAATCCATTCCCATGTGAAAATGCTCTGGATAGTTTATGTTTCTTGAGTTCCCTCGATACTCGCCAAAGTAACCCGTTATTTCCGGCGCCCTCTTAAGCGGAAACAGGAGCGATGCCGAAAACAACATACAGCCAATCATTAGCGCCAGTAAGACCGACAATAATCTCTTCATTTCCTTCCCTCCTCGCTAATAGAAGAAATGAGCCTTTCATTTATCTCATCGGAGGATACATATTCGACCTCAATAAGCTCCCTTTCGTAGCATTCAGAAAGCACCTCAAGCGAGCCTCTGAATCTCATGAAACTTGAGAACTCGGTCGGGGTTAGCCTGAGCTTTCTCCTTGGTCTTTCACCAAAAAGGCTCCGGCCGATTTCGCTCAAAATGCCTTCTATATTGAAGCTTTTTGAGGCACTCGCCATTACTGCTCCCGGGAAGATGCTCCCGAGTTCGCGAAGTCTTTCATTTGTACAGAGATCGATCTTGTTCAGAACATGTATTTTCTTGATTTCACCTGCACCGATTTCACGTAGAGTGCGATCGACAATCGAGTATTTCTCTCTGACTGCCATATCAGACGCATCGGAAACCACTACCAACAGATCTGAGTACTTCACCTCGTCAAGCGTCGATCTAAAACTCTCCATAAGCTCGTGAGGCAACTCTCTTATAAATCCGACCGTATCGGACACGAGTACCTGCATGCCGGCCGGCAATTTCGCCTTCCTTACCCGTGTATCGAGCGTTGCAAACAGCTTGTCCTCGATCAGAAGATCGTCGCTGCTTATTTCCGAAACCAGCGATGACTTCCCGACATTTGTATAACCTACAAAAGACACAAGAGGAACAGAAGATGCCTGCCTCTTCTTTCTGGAGATTTCCCTGCGTTTGCCAAGTTCGTCGATATCCTTTCGCAGCCGTGATATCCTGTCCTGGGCCTGACGCCTGTCTGTCTCCAGCTTTTTTTCTCCCGGGCCTCTCGTCCCTATACCCGCTCCTGTCTGAGAAAGCGCTCTGCCAAGCCCCTTAAGCCTGGGCAACTGATACTTAAGACTGGCCAACTCGACTTCGAGTTTTCCTTCCTTCGTTGTGGCATGGTCTCCGAAGATTTTCAGAATCAGCTGTGTTCTATCCATCACAGGTATCTCCAATAGCTTTTCGAGATTCATCGCCTGAGACGGAGAGAGTTCATGACGGGTAATCGCAAGAGTGGCGCCGAAGGCACCTATCATCCTTTTTGCAAAATCCACTTTTCCCTTCCCGAGATAATGTCTGGGATCCGGGCTGTCTAGATTCTGAACGACGGTCTCTACAATGCTATAGCCAGCAGTTCGGGCGAGCTCTCTAAGCTCGCCCTGTATTTCTGTCTTCATATTCTGTTCTTCAGACGAAAAAACAGCGACAAGTAAAGTATCTATGCTCTATTCAATCCTCCTTCTTGCCTGTCGTATTCGTCAATTTCACGTACTTCTGAGGAACCATCATCTTGATAGCATGCTTGTAGACAAGAGTCTGTTCCTGGCCATCTTCAAGCAACACGGTGAAATTGTCGAACGACTTAACCAACCCCTTCGTCTGGAATCCTCCTTCGAGGTACATCTTGACTTCGATTCTGTTTACCCTAAGAAGATTCAGAAAACGATCTTGCAAATTAAACTTTTCGGCCATTCTTACCCCCCCAAACTGAGAGAATTGTGTTTTCGAGAACCTGCACTGCCTCTTCATCGAGGGCGGACAGGTCAATTCTCAAAGCTTCACTATATCTTCTGAACCAGATAATCTGACGACGAGCGTATCTTCTTGTGTTCACAAGCATCCGTTCCTTACTTTCCGAAAGGGACACTCCGCACTTTATATATTGTACCATCTCGGCGTAGCCTATTGTCTTTAGCGCGTTAAGTCTCGATGTATAGCCTTTATCGAGAAGCCTCTTCGTCTCTTCTGCCAGACCGTTTCGGATCATCTCGTCTACGCGTCTCTCGATTCTCTGATGAAGCTCTCCTCTCTCCCGTTCAAGGATTACGATGCCAAACTCTTCAGAACTCTCACTCTCTCCGTGCAATTCAGTCAAGGGCCTTCCTGTCTTGAAAAAGACCTCGAGATATCTGACTATACGTTTGATATCGTTCTCGTGCAGCAAATCAAATGCTTCGCTATCCACCTCTTTGAGTATCTTTCTCAGAGAGCCTTTGCTCTGAGACTCAATCTCCAGAAGGGCACTCCTCACCTGGTCATCTCTTGGAGGAAGATCTGTCAGACCCTTGATGAGTGACTCGGCGTAGAGTCCCGTTCCACCTGCAAGTACCGGAATCTTTCCTCTCGATATTATGTCGGATATAGATTGAAGGGCGAGTTTTCTGAACTCCATAACGTCGAAGTCCTCATCCGGGTCACGAATATCGATAAGCCAGTGTTTAAGCAAAGCCTGTTCTCTCTTTGTGGGCTTGGCAGTTCCTATGTCCATGAAACGATATATTTGTCTGGAATCAACGGAGATCACTTCTATGGGAAGTCTTCGGGCCAACTCGAGCAGGAGTGAAGTCTTTCCGACCGCGGTCGGCCCGAGAATCAGTGGGATCATCTCTTCTCAACTACCCCGTAAAGCACTCCGCTCTTCTTACTTCCCGAGAGCTTGTCGAAGTGAAGATCTAGCTCTTCGAAGAGGGTATCCCGTGTTCTGCTCTTGATGATGAATCTCTTTGAGGAAATCCTGATCATCTCTTCTACGTCGGCCCTGCTGATCCTCTCGTACATAGCAAATGGCCTGAGAGGATTTATTGAGTTGGAACTCATCTGTGGTCTGTCAAACATCGGGTCGCAGTAGACTATGTCGTAAGAAGCGTCGGGACACTCCTTAACGAAATCTCGAAGATCCCTGTTGTGTAGCTCTATCCTCGTAGACGCCTCTCTTATCCATTCATAAGTGTACAGATAGTTGCGAAGTCCATGAGAAACCACCCTGTATATATGTTCCGAGGCCTCAAGTCCCACCACCTTCCCTTCCGGCAAAAAGTGGGCGATCAAAAGCGCCTCGTTCCCGAGTCCGAATGTCGTATCGAGAACGGTTTCGTCTCCGGAAAGCTCCATGCTTTCAATTAGATAGTCTGATTCCTGAAGCTTTATGTTCTTATACCTGACCTTCGACATGCCCGGATGAAAGAAGAAAACCGAATCTCCGGTCCTGATCGAAAGTTGGCCATTCTTATCGAAGACGTAGTAGAAATCTATCGGATATTCCTTCTCGAATTCTTTCAAACGGCCTCTTGAAACGTATTTGACACCAAGCTCATCGGCAAGGCCTCTTGCACTCAGAACTTCTTCTTTCTTGGGTTTGTGAGAGGTTGTAACTACGAATTTCATCTAGTGCCTCCATCGTTGCTTCCCGGTACCAGTCCTCTGAGCAGTTCCAGTTCGGATTCTCTGATCTCTATTTCTCTCTTCAGCGCATCGTACTCCTTCTGCAGGTTTTCCATTCTTCTCTGGACTTGCCTGTAATTGAGAAGGGCATCGATATTCGTAATCAAAAGAAGCGAAATCAGAAGAGCCAGAAAGATGAACAATCCGAGAGGAAATTTGGCTTTATTCTTCTTGCTTTTTATTTTAGACCACTCCTGGCAATTCCGGCTATGAAGTATTTCTGAGTAATCAGGAAGAGAATAACGACCGGAATTATCGAAAAAGTGGCCGCAGCCATCAGAAGGTGATAGTCACTGCCTGTTGCAGAGCTGAAATTCTGAAGTCCCACCGGGAGTGTCCTGATCTCCGGGCTCTTGGTCACTATAAGAACCCAGAGGAATGAATTCCAGCTGCCAACGAATTTTAACAGTGCTCCCGTAATTACAGCAGGCTTCGAAAGCGGAACGAGAATCGTCCAGAGAAAGCGCCATTTCGTCAGACCGTCGATCATGGCGGCGTCGTAAAGCTCGTTTGGAATCGTCATAAAATGCTGGCGCAGCAGGAATATCGCAAAGACAGAGACTACCCAGGGAACAATTAGTGCGTAATATGAGTCGATCCAGCCCAGGGCGGTCAGGGTTATGTAGTTGGGGACCAGCAACACTTCTCCGGGAACCATCATAGTTGCCAGGAAGAGTGTGAACAGAAAGTTCTTTCCAAAGAACTCCATCTTTGCAAATGCGAAGGCCGCCATCGCAGCGAAAATAATCTCCACGAAAGTCGTGACCATCGCAACAAATACTGTGTTGAAGTAATATCTGCCGAAAGGCGCGGCATTCCACGCCGTTATGTAATTCTGGAAGAAATTCTTGAAGGTTTCTCCGAATGTAAAATTGACTTTTCCGGCAGGTAAGTCGTCCTTGAACCAAACAGCAGGAATACCTGTAAGCTTTATGTCGAAAGACTTTGCGCCAGATGGTGAAATTATTCCTCTGTAGTAGACTCTTTCAACTTCGTCAGGCTTGAGAGAAAGATCGAGTTCGCTGAATATGTCCGAATGTACCCTCGAGAAAGTCCCGACCATTGTCGTCTCTTTCCATCTTCGCCTGATGAGGTCTGCAAATGGATCCTGACCGCTAATACCGGCCTGTCTGTCAAGAGCTGCAACAACTCCTCCGACGCCTATGGTCTGACCGGCGGCCGATGCCACTTCTCTGATGAGCGATATTAAGTCGGGGTATGAAGTTTTCTCTTCCATCGCATTGAGGACTTTCCTGTCCATCTCGGGACTCGAAGCGACCAACAGGGATGTTCTGAGGAAGTTCATTGCGTCATTCACCACTTCAAGAGGCGTCTGAGTATCCGAAAAATATTGAGATAGAGCATCTTTAAAATTCCGATCTAGGTAGTTCAGGAGAATCGTTACTGCGTCCCGCACATTGGAAGGAGTGATCGCCGAGAGCAAATAGCTTCTGACTTCCTCTTCAAAGTCCCATCCCCTTACAAACTCCGAGAGCAGGGAATGAACTTCTGAGTCTGAGCGAATATTCCCAACTATTGAGGTGCTCGAAAGGCTTTTGTCTTGAGAATCGTTGTAGAAGACCCTTATGTCGGAATATAGGCCGAGCAGTTCGGCCCACAGATCCAAATCTTCGGGAATCGTCTGTAGCGAACGCTCAAGCTGCCTGACAGGGAGAGACATTCTTGAGTCGCCACCGGCAATTGTCCCTGAAAGAGAAGCAATCTCCGCGCTTACTTCCCGAATCAGATCGACACTGCTTCTAAGATCTCCGATTATCTTTTCCAGTTCACCCAGATCGGTGACCCCCGTCTTCCCCGTTCTAAAAGACTCGAGAGTTTGCATAGAGGCTGTCAGATCTGCAATAGGAGTTTCAAGAAGTTTGCCCGACTCTTCTCTGATCTTCGCCTTCATTTCCTTGCTTTCATCAGTGTCGATAGGCAACTCCTTCATTGCTGTTTCAACGCTCTGAGCGAGTCTATCGATAGCTCTTGAGTACTGGGCTTTGAGAGAGCTGACGAGAACTACTCTTCTCACGAATCCGCTGTCGCTGTATATTGCAGCGTTGAAGAAACTGTCCATGAACCGGCCCGCGCTGTCCCTTGGGAGGTCCTTCAGAACGCTGGAAAAGGAATCGGGAACGTCTGACTGAAGAGCAGAATACCTGTCGACAAGTGCGGCAAAACGCTGTTCATCTACTTCAGTGGCGTAATCTGCCGGAGTTCCGTCGCTCTTAAGCAACTGGATCTCGATCTCGCCTCTTCTGATAGGATCATCGTCCAGAGTGACGGTTACTGTATCTAAACTTGCCGACTCTTCAATAAGTGCCGCAAAGTTTCTGAATTCGCTAAGACTAAGAGTTGAGAGGTCAACGGAGGCTCCGGAGCTTTTCTGCTTTATCTGTGTCTTGAAAGTGAAGGAACTGGCGGCGTTCTTGGTCGTCCAAACGGGTGGCCAGCTCGAGACTTCGCTGGGTGCTTTAAAGGATGTTGCGACCATCCAGCCAAATGGGATCAGCATCAGAAAGGCCCCGCCAATTATAACTACATAGAGAAGAATCTTCGAGATTATCTTTGTCGACGATGTAGTCATCTGAACACCTCAACCCTCATAGTGGACACGCTTCTTGCCCACATATAACTGCACCATTGTCAAGACCAGAATTATCATGAAGAGAACGTATGCGGCAGCACTAGCCACTCCCATTCTCTGCTGATTGTAGAAGGCGTCAAATACGTAATAGACCAGTGTCAGTCCGCTCTTGTTGACCGGTCCGGGAAGACCCTGGTAAAGAATGAAGATCTGAGAGAAAACCTTGAACGAACCAATCATCGTAATTATCATTAGGAAGAAGGTCGTGCCCGAAAGCAGCGGCCAGGTGATGAACTTGAATTTCTGCCAGCCGCTTGCGCCATCTACATCGGCCGCTTCGTAATATGATCTGTCTATATTCTGAAGGCCGGCGAGAAAGATGACTGTGGTGTATCCAACGTGCTGCCATACAGAGACTATGGCTATCGTAGGAATCGTCCACACCTCTTCTTTAAGCCAGGCGATTCTAGGCAAGTTGAAGATCGAGAGAATGTAGTTGAGCAATCCAAACTGGTCGTTGAACATCCACTGCCATACCAGTGAAACGGCAACCACCGATGTAACAAAGGGTATGAAGTACGCAGTCCTGAATAGAGAGCGCATCTTGATGTTCTTGTTCAGAAGCATCGCTATGATCAGCGCCAGCACTATTTGCGTCGGAACGGACAGAAGAACGTAATAAACCGTGTTGTAGATCGATTTAAGGAAGTCTGAACTTTCTTTGGCGAGCGTGAAGTACTGCACAAAATCCGCGCTCTGACTCAAAATCAGATATGCAAAGGCGTAATAGACGGCCGCGATCAAGAGCAGAGTCGACCACTGACTCGACTTCATTTTCTTCCACTGAAGACTGCCTCTCCTGCGCATCAGTATGAAAAGCCCGAAACCCATCAACCCCAGACCGGCAAACAGACCTGCCGCCGTTAAATCAGGCGAGGAATTGCGAAGCAAAACAAAACCTGCGACGGCCGCAAAATAGATCGCATACAGAAGCGCATGACTCTTTTCGGTCTTGTCGTACTTGCTCAGCAGACCGAAAAGATGGTACAGAGCCTGAACAATTACGAGAACGACCACAATGTAGACGGCAGTGTTTATCAACGAATTAACGAAGCTCAGCGAAACCGGATATGTGAGTCTGAAGAGCTCCTTATAGTTATCGAAACCGATGAAGTAACGGGTTGTCGAAGTGTAATCCCATTTGAAAAAGCTGAGTACAAGTGAAAATCCGATGGGCCAGAAAACAAAGACACCTAAGATTGCAATCGAAGGCAGCAGGAAAAGATATGCTTGCCAGGTTTCCTTCCAGTACTTCTTCGAGCGCCTGCTGTAGGGCAAATCATTCCCTCCCATTTTCTCCGTATGGGTTTAGTATCTTAAGTATACCAAAGATTCGACTGTGCTCCTGAACATCGTGGACGCGAATTATGTCCACTCCTTTAAGGTACAGATAAGTCGAAATCGAGATGGTTTCTTCCAGCCTATTTTCAACAGGGCTACCCGTGAGCTTCGCGATGAAACTCTTTCTGGAATGGCCAACCAGCAGGGGAAATCCCAGTTGCAAGAAGCGGTCGACGTTTCTAAGCATTTCAATGCTCTGCTCCGCCGTTTTGGCGAAACCTATCCCGGGGTCGAGAATTATTCTGTCTCTCCTTATTCCTGATTCGATAGCCCTCTGCGCTCTTTCGACGAGCCAGGACGAGACCTCCTCGACTACATCGACGTAATCTGTCATCTGACTCATCGTCGAAGGGTCTCCTCTCATGTGCATTATGATAACCGCCGCATCGCTTTGTGAGACAACTTCAACCATTTCTCCCGACCTGAGCCCGGTAATGTCGTTGACGATATCTGCACCGGCCGCGAGGGCCGCTCCAGCGGTCACACTGTTGCAGGTGTCGATCGAGATAACGGCCTGGGGCTTCTTTTCTCGTATTTGCTTTATTACGGGAACAACTCTGGCGATCTCCTCTTCCACCGAGATCTTTTCGGCCCCCGGTCTCGAGGATTCACCGCCGACATCGACGATCGCTGCCCCGCTTTCAAGCATTCTGATCGCAGCATTGAGGGCCGCGGTAGTGTCGCCGAATCTGCTTTCAGGAAAGAAGGAGTCGGGAGTCGCATTGACTATCCCCATGATGACCGGTTCGGAGAGATCAAGCACCCTACCGCTACTGAAGACCACTATTGATTCCTTCTCTTCTCTCTGACTCGTTTGACGAAGAGCTCGAAGACCGGATTTGGATTGCCGACCTTAGACCGGAATTCCGGGTGATACTGAATTCCGAGGAAGAATCGCTTCTCCGGCAGCTCTATTGCTTCAACAAAGGTCGCCAAAGAGGAGATCGTCAGTCTATTTTCATCCTTTTCTCCCGGATTTCTGAAGAGGTCGGGGAAGCGCTCCAGATTGACTTCGTATCTATGTCTGTGCCTCTCGAAAGCTAACTTCTCATTGTATGCATCCATCAATACCGTACCTTCTTCAATCGGAGTCTCCTGCGCCCCAAGCCTCATTGTACCTCCGAGCTTCATAATTGCCTTCTGCTCTTCCATCATGTCGATTACCGGGTATGGGGTCAAAGGATCGAATTCCGTTGAGTTGGCGTTTTCATAATGGAGTACGTTTCTTGCAAACTCGATAACCATCAGCTGCATTCCCAGACAGATACCGAGGATAGGGATGTCTTCCTCTCTGGCCGCCTTAATTACAGCTATCTTTCCTTCAATGCCTCGCTTGCCGAAACCACCAGGGATGATGATTCCGTCGTATTTACGAAGCTCGTTTTTTATCTGCTCTTCAGTCATCTCTTCGAAGCACTGCGAGTCAATGACGTCCGGCTTGCTGGCGCCGCAAAGCGTAATGCTTTCCGAAATGCTTTTGTAGGCGTCGTCCGTCCCAAGATATTTTCCCACTATGACTATTCTGGTCGGAACGAAGGTTCTGGGATAATTCCAGTCGAAACGCTCCTCAATTTCGAGATTTAGCCATGCGGCAATCTTTCTGTGAATCCCGTATGAATATACGATTCGTGGAACATCGTATACGTTTTCGGAGTCGGGAAGGTTGTAGACCATCTGTCTATCGAGACCGCCGAAAAGTGCGATCTTGCCGAGCTCGTTCTCCTCAATCGGCAATTCCGATCTGACGGCAATCATCTGAGGCTGGATACCGATTCTTCTCAGCAGCTGAACGGATTGTTGTGTAGGCTTCGTCTTGAACTCATTAGTGACCCGCAGATATGGAACGTAGGTCACATGGATGAACAAGAAGTTTTCAGGACCCTCTTCGACCCAAAGTTCACGGACCGCTTCAAGAAATATCTCGCCTTCGATGTCCCCGACGGTACCGCCTATTTCTATCATTATCAGTTCTCCGGGGACTTTCCTGATCCTCGACTTTATCTCATCCGTGACGTGAGGTACCATCTGCACTGTGGCTCCCAGATAGTCACCCTTTCTCTCCTTGTCAATAATCGACTTGAAGACCTGGCCTGCGGTCATGTTGTTCTCTCTTCTCATGTCCTTCCCGAGAAACCTCTCGTAATGACCGAGGTCGAGATCGGCTTCGTATCCGTCTTCGGTAACGAACACTTCTCCATGCTGGTTCGGGTTCATAGTTCCGGCATCCAGATTCAGATACGGATCTATCTTAAGAGTGTTCACCTCGACTCCGCATTCCTTCATAACCCTCGCTATTGAGGCGGAGAGGATCCCCTTGCCGATCCCGCTGATTACGCCTCCAGTTACAACTACGTACTTCTTCTTCATCGCTCGTTGTCCTCCACTATCCGAGAAGTTCTCTAATGTACTTTATCTCCAAAGCATGATCCGCGTCGTCTCCCGGTGTCTCCAGCAACCATGGCTTTTCCTGGATTCTTTCATTTGAGAGAAACACTCTGAATCCGTCCTCCTTGCCGATGTAACCCTTACCTATCATTTCGTGCCGATCCTTTGCGGCGCCGAGTGGAAATTTACTGTCGTTAAGATGTATCATCATCAACTTTTCATAGCCAACCTTAGAATCTATTTCATCGATGAGCTTCAGCACTCCTTCATTGGTTCTTATCTCGAAACCGGAATCAAAACCGTGACAGGTATCGTAAGTTATTCCGATCCTTTCAGGTTGCACCGAACCCTCGATTATCATTTTCAGCTCGTCAAAACTACTCCCTATGTG
>OBLN01000922.1_pt1 | contig 10451 bp, 13 predicted proteins | sample 1519301 | NCBI WGS metagenome assembly OBLN01 (sample SAMEA2452533, study PRJEB22499) | sediment metagenome | reverse complement strand
ACAGTTCTGAAACTATTCTGAATTTGGGGCTCAAAATTGGTTTTGGGATAGGCTCAATCTCAGTTTTAGGAAACCTCCTTTCTCATTATCTGTATTCCATCTTTTCTCTCATTCCGTGGATCTGCGGTTTTTTCTCTGAAAATATCTGGAAGGTCTACTGGTAGCATAAATGCATAATGGTATTTTAAATGAATTTAATATTCAGATCCCTACGGGAACATTTATATAGTACGCAGTATATCAATATATATTGATATATTTGAGAATTGAAGTAACAGTAAAGAAATGATGGATATAAAAAGGAGGATCCAAAATGGTCGATATATTTTATCCTCTTCAATGGATTGCTGACAAACTGACATATGAGGCCTTCGGGATTGCGCCTGATACGCGCCTTGCCTCTAGTGTTAATTTTGTGATATATGACATAATGAAAATTTTCGTCCTTCTGGCCGTAATGATTTTTATCGTTTCTTACATGAGGACGTATATTACGCCTGAAAGGACAAGACAGGTCCTGGGAAGCAAAAAAGGGATCAGATATTATTTTCTCGCGTCTCTTATTGGTGCAGTGACCCCTTTTTGTTCGTGTTCATCTGTTCCAATCTTTATAGGATTTGTGGAAGCTGGAGTGCCTCTAGGAGTCACTTTCGCCTTTTTGATCACTTCTCCTCTTGTAAATGAGGCTGCAGTAGCTGCTTTATGGGCTACTCTCGGGCTTCAGGCTACAGTAATTTATGTTATATCGGGTGTTGTACTTGGCGTTCTGGGTGGTTATCTAATTGGTCTTCTTAAGCTTGAAAAATACGTGGAAGACTTTGTGTACAAAATGAAAGTAGGAAAGCAAAACACGGAAGATCAAAAACTAACAACGAAGGAAAGAGCAGATTATGCCATTGAAAGTGTAAAAGAAATTGTGGGCAGGGTCTGGCTCTATGTAATAATAGGAGTCGCTATAGGTGGTATTTTCCACGGATATGCTCCTGAAGGCATACTCGAAAAATATGCTGGCAAGGACAATCTGCTTGCAGTGCCGATTTCCGTCCTTATTGGAGTGCCTCTGTACTCAAATGTCATGGCAATGATACCTATTGTAGAAAGCTTGATTGGAAAAGGACTTCCGGTAGGAACCGCTCTGGCTTTTCTCATGTCTGTTACAGCTGTATCTCTACCTGAGATGGTTATCCTTAGAAAGGTGTTGAAAAAAGAACTGATTGCTATCTTTGTTTCAATTATAGCAATTTCGATAATCTTTACAGGTTATCTATTCAATATATTGCTGTAAGTTTGCTAACGTCTTCTAAGATTATAGAAATTTAAAATAAGTAAATTAGAGACAAAGTAAATTAAAGGCAAGTAGAAAAAGCTCAACTAATGGAAAAGGAGGAAAATGTATGAAAATAGAAATTCTCGGAACTGGATGTGCCAAATGCAAGAAAACAAAAGAAGCGATTGAAAAAGTACTGAAACAAACTGGCGTTGAAGCTGAAGTAATTAAAGTTGAGGATATTGAAAAAATTATGAGCTACGGCGTTATGATTACACCTGCAGTTGTTATCGATGGAGACGTAAAACTTGCGGGCAAAGTACCAGACGAAAAAGATATTCGAAAATGGATTGCAAAATAACCGAAAACATTTGCTTTTAGTAAAAAAATTCAAAACTAAAAAAGCATCAGAAGGAGGATAAAAATGGCAGCTTACACCGTAGAGAATAAAGAAACTAAATGTTCATGCGGCTCGGCAAACGTTGCGCTTTTCCCCTGCGCAGGGGCAGCCAACGTTGGACAGATCTCAAATAAAATCGCCATTGCGCTTGAAGAGAATGGAATTGGAGATCTTATGTGCACTGTTGGAATAGGAGCCAGAGCTCCAGGACTCATGAAATCCGCTGAATCTTCTGACAGGATTATTGCAATTGATGGCTGTCCGGTAAGCTGTGCCAGCAAGACTCTCGAACTTGCAGGTTTTAAAGTTGGCCGCCAGATAGTAATTTCAGAATTAGGGATTAAGAAAACAAAGGGTAGAAATCCAAAGGATGAAGAAGTAGGCGAGGTTCTCGAAAAGGTCATTGGGATACTGCAATCGGAATGATTCAGGTTTCAATTAACATCTATCCACTGCTAAAACTATCGTTCTTAATAATCAAAAACTTAAATGACCAAAATTAAGGGTGACAAATTGGCCGAATTTACTGTAAATTCTACTATCTGTGGTTTTGTCCACAAAGTACATGGAAGTAAAAAGGGAAATAAAATTATTATTGATATCGAGACCCCATGTGAAAAGATAAAGAAGTTCTCTCACATGGAAGTTCCCATGATGGAAATTCTTGATATCAAAAACAACTACGTGATTGATAGGGCACAAGAAGCTCAGTGTTCTTCAAATTGCCTTGTACCCTGTGCAGTGCTCAATCTCTGCAGAATGGAAAGTGGTTTCCTTGCAAAATCCTTGGTAAAAAAGGCAGGTAGCATCAGCATAGAGTTTAATGAAGTTTAAAAAAGGAAAAAGTTCCTTCCTTTTTTAATTTTCAATATAATATTTTTAAGAAGTTTATCATTTCTTAATTTTTGACATTACATTCTGTTTTACCTCATGTTCATATTTCTTCCAGCTGTGTTCATGAATCTCAGGCATGGAGATCTCTGGTGCTTCACTTCTCTCTTTTCCGCTGCATGAATCGATTGCGTGCTGAATGACTTCAGGGTTGGTTGTCCCTATAAGGTCAATAATTTCGATTTCCCGGAGAAAGCGAGAGATTGCAGTAGCCGGTATTTCGTCAAGATAAGGTATCACTCCTTCTGAACCGATAATCTTTTTTGACCCTCCGAAAGTCGAAACCCCATTCTCGACAAGTGCCATCAAGGATTGCCCGGCAAAGTGGTCACTTTCCTTTCCGCAGACTATCAGGCAACTGATATTGGGGTTCGAGAGCACATTAACTATCACCTTCTCAATCCCAAAATTTTCCGTAAAACAGGTTCCGCAGATGGCGTAGTTTTTCAGGTTCAGGATTTGATAATCAGAAGCGAGAGTCACTACTGCTACGTGCGATTTTTTGTCTCCTACTATATAATCACCGGAAGTTACAGGCCATTCCATATAAAAGCACCTTTTCTTAATAATTCTTCTTGTTAAGAGTTTTTTTAGCTCTCCTTTTGAAAATTGAAATTTTCTTTTAATGAGTTATTAACTGAGATATTAATTTATGTTTGACTGATATAGTTGAATTTCCTTCACTATTGGATTTCTCGAAAACACATGGTGAATATTTGGGGAATCTATCTTAAAACAATGAGCCGGATATCAAAGATCATTGATACGAAAAAATTGCTATGTAAAAATATGAAAACTACTCTTTGTTAACTGGGAAAAGCTACAGGAGTAGTTTTGAGACGAGCTTTACTTACGGGAAAGGAATTAAAAAGGATTTGGAAATCAAATATTATTGAAATGGAAGGTGTATATTTAAGTAGCCAGATTTTTAAATAATTAAAAACTGAAAAATATCTAAGTCTTCGCTTAATACTGAAAACTCATTTAATAACTTTAGCTTACAAAATTTACACCTTCTACAGGCATGAAAAAATAATAATCTTTCAGATAAAGTGATGAATTAAAAGTTATTATTCTTTAAGAAAATGGATCGAATCAATAAAATGCTTAAGGCTGTGTATCTCAATTCGAGGAGGGAATCTTAAAAATGGGGGATATCGAATGATAAATACGGTACTTATTCCTGCAGATTTTACTATAGAAATGGAGGATTTGCTAGGCTGCGTAGGGGAACTTAAAAACGCCGGCTTGAAGAAAGTTATTTTGCTGCATGTAGTGGATATCCATAAAACCCAGGGGCTTGCCCCTATGTTCGAACGGAATGCAAAAGAAAGAATTGAGAATTACGCAAACATTGCCAGAGAACTTGAACTTGAAACCGAAGCCCTGGTAATGGTAGGAGATGTGAGGAGGACAATCGCGGAGATCGCAGACCGGAAAAACGCTGACGCGATAATAATGGGAGCCACCACCAAAGGATTCATACAGGGAAAGCTTCTCGGAAGAACCACGGAATTTATCGCGCGCAGTTCAAAAAAAATACTTCTGGTTGAAAAGTATGATACACTGAAAGAAGGAAAGGAAGTATACGAGAAGGCGTGCAGAACAAAGTTTTCACGGATACTTGTACCTCTCGATTTTTCAAAAGAATCAATGGAAGCAATAGAACAGCTCAGGGAGTTTGAAGGGATTGTAAAAGAAATTGTGTTCATGCATGTAATAGACGATATAAAAAATATGGATCTACTGGATGAACAGAGGAAAGAGGCAAAAGAAAAGCTCAGAAGAATAAAAGAGCAGTTTGCAGATATAGAGAGTCAGGTGTTTATCATAGAGGGAGTCCCATCTGATGAGATTGTAAAATTCGCCAGTATAGAAGATATTACCCTGATTATGCTGACTACCCGCGGAAAAGGGATCTTGATAGATCTGCTACTCGGGAGCACAGCAGAAAGTGTGCTCAGGAAGACCAAAAAGCCAGTGCTTCTGATCCCTGTAAATAAAGAAACTGAAGGTGAAGAATATGCCTGAAGACAGTGAAGAAAGAGAGCTCGATTTTTTCAGCAAATACCTCTCTATCTGGGTTGCAATTTGCATTGTTCTCGGAACTGTGATAGGTTATGCGTTTCCCGAATTTGCGGTTACTCTCGGAGGTATTGAGATTGCAAATGTCTCGATTCCTGTAGCTGTTGTGCTCCTGATCATGATGTATCCCATCATGCTCAAAATTAATTTTGAAGAAATCCTGAATGTTGAAGCAAATTTAAAGCCCCTCATCCTGACAGTTATCGTAAACTGGGCAATCAAACCCTTTACAATGGCTTTTGTTGCATGGCTTTTTATGCGTGTCCTCTTTGAAAATCTTATTCCTTCCGATCTTCAGGCTCAATATATCGCAGGCATGATCCTTCTCGGGCTTGCCCCGTGTACAGCTATGGTGCTTGTCTGGACTTATCTTGCAAGAGCCAATATTAATTATGCTCTGATTCAGGTCTCGGTAAATGACCTTATCATCCTCGTTCTTTTCGCTCCTCTCGGAAAATTTCTCCTTGGAGTAACAACCGATTTTCCGGTTCCTCTTATGACGATATTTGTCTCGGTCCTTTTTTATGTGGCAATTCCTCTGGGTCTTGCTGTGCTTACAAGGCAGGTGGTAATAAAGAAAAAAGGCATTACCTGGTTTGAAAGCAAACTCATCCGAAAAACACAGTGGATTACTCCTGCCGGACTCCTGATAACTCTGGTTTTGATTTTCATATTCCAGGGAAATAACATCATAAATTATCCCCTTCATATTCTCCTGATTGCAATCCCTCTAGTGCTGCAGACTTACCTGATCTTCTGGATCGGATATGCAGGAACAAAGTATCTGAAGATTCCTTACATGGAAGCTGCACCTTCAACCTTCATCGGTGCCAGCAATTTCTTTGAACTGGCAGTAGCAGTAGCTTTAATCCTGTTTGGGATGGAATCCGGGGCTGCTCTTGCGACCGTTGTGGGAGTGCTTGTGGAAGTGCCTGTTATGCTTTCCCTTGTGAAAATCATGGATAGGAACAGAGAAAAGTTCAGATTCTGATAAGGCTGTGAGAGGAAAAAAGAAAGGATAAAATAAAAAACAAAAAAGAACGAAAATTGAAAAATTAACTGATAAGGTGAAATCAAAACCTTATCTTTTTCAGTTTCCACAGCAGCAGCCTTTCTTTTCATCAGGATTCTTTTTTTCTTCCTCGGTTTTCTTCTCCCCAAAAATAATGTCGTAAACATTTTCACCGTAAATGTTTGTCCAGCCGAGCTGGGAACCGCCGGCTATAAACATTGCAACGGCAATAGATTCTGCAATTTCTTTTTTACTTGCCCCGTGGGCAACAGCTCTCTGAGAATGCACATCAACACAGAACTGACAGCGCATAAGGACAGAGGAGGCAATGGCTATAAGTTCCTTGGTCTTGCGGTCAAGTTCTCCGCCTTCAAAGATAGAATCTCTCAGTTTTCCGAATGCTTCAAGCAGTATCAGGCAGTATTTCATTCATGAAAGGCATTTTATTCCTCCATTTAATCCTACAATTTTAGTTTATAAAATATAGAAAGTCACATATCAATTTTCATTGATATTCAGGAAAGGAATATAAAAAGAAAATAATAGAAAAGAGATTGACAGAGATTGCTGCAGAAAATCCAACGGAAAAAAAGGTTAAATCCTCGTTATTGCTGCTTTCCTCCCAAAGTATTTAATTTTAAGAGGCAATGCGACAACTCCGATCATTTTTGAGAGTTGCTTAATTTCTGCTAAGAAGAGAGAAAAATGACTTTAGGATATCAAATGGGCAGTGTCACGAATTTACTGTAAATTTGAAGTTAATTTTTTGTATACAGTAGGAAAACTTGATCTTCTGATATGGAATTTTTAACTCAAAAACTTCTAGAAATTTGTAATTTTACAGAACTTATGTTACACTGTCTATCAAATGTGTTATAAGTCCGTAAATTGACCTTTTAAGATTTAGGGTTTCAATCCCATTTCAATTTTCATAACGTTATCCACCTGATCTTCCGGTCCTTTAGGCTTTTCTTCCCATAAGATAGGCCCATACTCGTTTACACCATATATGTCGATCCAGCAGAAATATGAACTCTCAGGTATTCTAAGAACTTCAGAAAGAGTATCTTCCTTTAAATGCACAAAATTCTCCTTATTCTTCTGCTCTCGTTTAATTGTAAGGTGAGTCTTAATTATGCTTCTAATTTCTTTAAAACTTAAAATATTCCTTTCTTTTGTCATTTTTTGAATAGAATATTTATTTTCAAAATACAGTACGGTAGCTCCCACAACTATCATAGCAGCTATAAAAACCTCAATAAAGGCATGTATTATGCCTTGCTTAGCTAAAGTACAGGCCATGGGATGCAATAATAAACCGGGTATTTGAATGATTGATCCCGAAAATGCAGAAGTTCCAAAATTATTCCAGCAAGGATTAGCTCCAAGATAATGTACAATTAAGGCATCAGGGACTAAGTACAGTATTATTTTTGTAAGGATTGAAGTACTGAAGAAATAAAGAAAAATCCTAAAGATTGTTTTTTCTAATTTGTTCAAACTAAGTAGTGCTCTATCTCTCCCCAAAATAAGAGAAAGAAATGAAATTCTCTCATTAAAAGATCCAAAGATAGAAATATTACTAAACATAATTCCTCTCAATTATTTGGAAATGGTTCTGATTTTGCTCTTCAAGCGCATAACTCCTATTGTTATTTCAAATAAATTTGAAACAATATATAGATATTCCTATCTCAAAAAACGCACATGATATTCTTCAAATAACATGCCCAAAAAATGAGAGTACCTGTGAGCACTTTCATGCCAAACAAAATAAGCATTTTAAATTTTAATTCAATGAAAAAGATGCAGAAATATCGCTTGATTTTCAGTATACTTATTTCCTTGATGCTTTCTGTACTTCTTTTGTTATCTCTTTCATCTCTCCCACAAGTGTCGCTTTTTCACAGCGAGATGCTTCTTTCGGACTGCAGTTAATGAGGATTCTCATCACTCTGTCTGCCGTCCTGTAATACTTCGGATCTTCAATCCTGACCAGAAAGGCAGATAAATGTTCGCTAAACTCCCTACATTTTTCGTGGTCGTAGGCCGCCTGCTCATGCAGTTGACCAACATATTTTAATTCCTTGATAAATTCAGGTGGGAGCTTCTCAACCCTGTATAAGACTGTCCTATCAGGAGATTCTTAATCTATTGTTTACGATCTCATTCAAAATGCATATGCACGTCTGCACTTTTCCATCATATCCTCTACGAAAACAGAATAAAAGTTATCCGGAATTATAACTTTCTCTTCGCTGTTTATAGCCCTAGCCTCAAGATCCTCGTGACATGCATAAACTGTACACCCTGGAATTTCCTGTATTCCGGAGAGCAGGTGATAAACTCCATCTCCCGCAAGGTAAAGCTTGGAATTGCCGGAACAAACTATCAGTTTAAGACACAGTTCCGATCGAGGGTTAGATGGAGGCTTTGTCAGCAGGAATATATCATATTCTTCTTGCACACTACTACCTCTTTTTAAAATAAGATTATGGAGTCTGAGTTTTCCATCTCTTCAAGAAAGTCCTCTTCATCGACAAGTTCTATGGTCTCTATAAGAGTTTCACCAAAAAGCCCCCTTTCGATCAGTGAGGGTTCATGCACAAGTACCCTTACCTCTCCATAAGAATAGAGAATATCTGAAAGGTTTGGTACTCTAAGATTTGTGCTGTCCTGGTCAGCAACTGCGAGATAAACCCCATCTCCGTAAAGGCCGAGAGTTACATTCATTCCGTTAAGGCTTACTGCAGCTGCATTCAACGCTCCGAAGGCTTTTTCACTGCCATATGGAGCAGTTTCCAGCAGATAGAAAACTGATTTCATCGTTTAAACCTCATTTGGGAAGCTTATCTTGACAGTGAGATTACTCTATCACTCTTTTTCAGCATTTCTGCGAGTTCATAAAGACTGGAAATTTTTATTCCAGGGAGGTAGTCTTCGCAGTTGCTTCCGTTAGCAGTTTCTTCTTCAAGAATGTAGCCTCTTGCAGCAGCACACCTTGCACAGGCCTTGATTACAGCCCCTTTCTCTACAAGTTCGGTGAAAAGTTCACCTATATTAGTAAAAAATGAAGGATTTTGACCTTTTTTGGGGATATGCACCGCATCCAGGTACAGGAATATATTCACATGATACTGTTTAAGTGCTTCTTCGGTTAGTTTACAGGCAATCTCAGCATATTCGGAAATATAAGGACCATCAGTAAGCACTATAGTAAGTGTCTTCAAAATTCCCTCCAAAAAAATTGCATTTTAGTAACCGGATTTAAATATTATCGGCCAAAACCTCTAGAAGCTCCTGATTAATTGCATACTCCGGTTCTTTAAGAAGCGTACACCTCTCCAGAGAAGCCTGTCTGGCCATAAGCTTGATGGCAAAACTGTAACACCCCTGCTCGCCGCATTTGCCGCAGTTGGTTTGGGGCAGGTGTTTATAGATCTCCATGAGATCAACCTTTATCTTTTCTCTGGGAACTGGAGCTTCACCTTTTGCAATAGCCTCATTGATAATACTCTTCAGTCTTTCAAGCTCTTTTTTAGCTTCGTCCTCATTTTCGACCATTCTGACGGAGACTTTTCCACTACCGTAAATAGTTGTGATAATTTCTCCTTTTTGAATTATCAAACTATCTTTTCTATCTGAATAATCACTTCTTGGGAAGAGGGGCTCAAGGAGTTTCAGGATTCCTCCTGGAGGTGGAGTCATATTTGCACTCACCCTGAGTCTTGAGGAGTCAGCTATACAGGGCAAAACCTGTTTAATCCTTGCAATCTCAATTGGTTTTGCCTGAGAAAAGTCTACAGTCTTTTCCTCACTCCTTTCTGTTTTATTCTTAAGGAAATTCTTGCCATATTCGCTTAGTTTTACGATTCCTTCTTCTAATTCAACCAGACCTGCCTGCTGCAAAATACTGAGATGAAAGTCAAGCGTTGCTTTCCCAACTACCTCTCCTATTTCTCCGGTATTTTTAGATCCATTCGCCAGGGAGTTGATTATCTTTCTTCGGGTACCATTGGCCATAGCAAAGTTTACTAGCTTTGTCTCATGCAGATTTTCCATCATTTTAGCACCTGCTGAAGCTATTTCTACCAGGTAACTTCTTAAGGAAGATATTACTCATAGGCTCTTACAGCCTATTTTTCTGCAATCCCTCCGAAGAAAGCCTATAATAATAAAAATAAAGTTTATTAACCCTTTTTTGAATATGGCTACATCTGGATACTAAAGTCGACGAATATCGTTTAAGTGAATCTTCAACTGATTTGCAGGCAACCTTAACGTATTGGGGTGTGGTAAGGGGCTATCAGCGAGCAATATAAAAAATTTAAAAGTGCTCCAGTTAAATGAATTTTCATAAAGCTGGTTTAGATATATGCACTTAAGACCTGTAAATGCTCGAAATTAGTTGCATAATTTTGTTCTTTTAAAGGTGTGCAGCTATTCAGAGTCGATTCTCCTCCCATGAGTTTTATTGCAAATGTGTAACAGCTCTGTTCACCGCACTTACCACAGTTGGTCTGAGGCAGGTACTTATATATCTCCATCGGTTCGACTCTGACTTTCTCCCGTGGTGCTGGAGCAACACCTTTTGCGATAGCTTCATTTATGGTATTTTTCAAGTTCTGGAGTGATTCTCTAGCTTCACCTTCACTTTTTATCATTGTCATGGTCACTTTTCCAGTGCCGTAAACAGTTGTAATAATCTCTCCTTTTTGAATTATCAGGGCATTTATTTTGTCTGAATATTTGCCTCTGGGAAAGAGCGGCTCAAGAATCTTGAGGGTTCCACCTAG
>OBLN01000921.1_pt1 | contig 10469 bp, 10 predicted proteins | sample 1519301 | NCBI WGS metagenome assembly OBLN01 (sample SAMEA2452533, study PRJEB22499) | sediment metagenome | reverse complement strand
TTGATCCGAACCAATCCATGGGTGAAATCAATACCACCATTTCCCAGCTCAGTGAGTGTTTGAGAAAGATGTTTTTCGTCCTTTACAAGCAGGTCAAAATTCTTTCTAGCCCAGGCTCTGACATATTCAGCCATTTCCTTGTGTCTTGCAAACCTGTTTTCCAGACCTTCTTCAAGAATCCTGTCCAATTGGTAATCAAGCGCAAACATATGGGATAGGGAAGGGGTGGACGGATATTGATGGTCCTTTTTCTTAACAGTGTCATATAGTGAGACGATGTCCAGATACAAGCCTCTGTTCTGAACCTGACGCCCAGCCTCAATGGCCCTTTCAGAAACTGAACAGATTGCCATTCCTGCAGGCAATCCAAGTGCCTTTTGAGTTGATGTTATTACAACATCCATTCCCCAGGCATCCGTATCAATCTTTACTCCTCCCATTGAGCTAACCGTATCCACAAGGTAGAGAACATCAGGGTATTTTTCCTTTAACAATGCGCCGATTTCCTCTGTAGGGTTCATAACGCCCGTGGAGGTTTCGTTATGTGTCACAGTGATCACATCATACTTGCCTGTAGCAAGAGCTTCATCCACCATTTGAACGGTTGTCGGCTCCCCAGGCTCTGATTTGAACAGGTCAGCAGGTACATTGTTTGAGGTTGCCATCTTGTACCATCTGTCCCCAAAGGCTCCAACTGAGAAACAAGCAGCCCTCTTTCTTGTGAAGGACCTTACAGCCCCTTCCATGAGTCCGCTTCCTGAACTGGTTGAAAGCAATATCTGATTTTCAGTATAAAAGACCTTCTGAAGTTTCTCTGAGATACCTCTCTGAAGGTCTGAAGCCTCCTTTGTACGGTGGCCTATCTGCGGTGTTGCCATCTTCTCCAGTACATCTGGCAGGACATCAACAGGTCCTGGTATAAATAATTTTTTGTGCATAGCATTACCTCCTTATTTGGTCTTGTGTTAGTATTACCCTAAAACAGCATCAAATATACGCATCATGGCAAAAAAATCCGTTGACTGCCGCTTTTCACCGCCACTGACACTGTGATAAGATAGAGGTAGGTTATTAATAAGGGAAAAGTGGTGAAATTGATGATAAAATTGGTTGTGGGTGGAGCAAGAAGTGGCAAGAGCTCCTTTGCCGAAAAACAGTTCATTAATAAGGAAGATGTAGTCTACATGGCAACCTCCAGGGTTGAAGATGAAGAAATGAAGGACAGGGTTGAACATCACAAAAAGACCAGACCAGAAGGCTGGAGAACCTTTGAGGGAAGTTACGGCCTGGTGCAGGCAGTGGGTGATGAAGAAAACTACCTGCTGGATTGCCTGACGGTTCTGACCTCAAATATAATGTTTGATATGACATATGAGTCAGGGAGAACCGTCCCCATTGACTCAGACCTTCAGAAGAGAGTGGAGGACAGGATATTTGAAGAGGTTTCCAACTTGATTGAAACTGTAAATGGGAAAGGATTTAACCTCATAATTGTAACCAATGAGGTAGGCTATTCCCTCGTGCCTGAGAGTCACATAGGAAGGGTATTCAGGGACATTCAGGGGAGACTCAACCAAAGGGTTGCCGAGCTGGCTGATGAGGTATATCTGGTGAGCTGTGGTATCCCAGTGAGGATAAAATAATGGATGGGTTGATACTTGCATTGCAGTTTTTCACAAGAATACCAATAAAAAAAGAGGTTTCCTTCCAGGGTGAAAATATTGGAAGAAGTCTATTCTTTCTTCCGATTATCGGTCTTGCCATGGGGGGCCTTGCAGGGGTTCCAGTTGTATTTTTAAGTGAATACAGCAAGGGGATTTCCGCTCTCCTGTCAGTTCTGATCCTTGCAACCCTGACAGGTGGGCTTCATCTGGACGGTCTGGCGGACACCTTTGACGGGTTTCTTTCAGGGAGGGAAAAGGATCGTGTCATGGAGATAATGAAGGACAGTACCCTGGGAGCCTTTGGTGCAGTGGCTCTAATCTTTCTCATAGCCTCAAAGCTTGTGGCAGTCCATGAACTACCGGTAGAATACTGGGTTGGCATACCCTTATCCCTTGCCAATGCAAGACTGGTGGCCGGCTATGTAATATCAACAAAGAAAAATGCAAGAAAGGAAGGTCTGGGAGCCTTATTCAAGTCCTCCGCCGCTGGGAAAAATGTGCTGCTGTCTGGGTTGGTATTGATTGGAATAATTCTGTTTATTAATCCGATATTTCTGATCCCTCTAGCGGGTAGTTTTATCATGGGAGAGCTTATTGTTTTTTGGTCGTACAGGAAAATCGGTGGAATGACAGGGGATGTTTACGGAGCAGTGATAGAGCTTTGCGAGGTGGCTTCTTTAATAATATTTTGGGGAGTGACAATATGGATATAATATTTGTTAGACATGGGGAATCCCATGATAATGTGGAGAAGAGATTCAGCAGGGACTTTATAACCCTTACGGAAAGAGGCATACAGCAGATAAGGGACGCCAGGGAGAACCTTGACGTATATGATTTTAACAAGGTATATGTAAGTCCATTGGAAAGGACTCTACAGACACTGTCACATCTGGGTCTAGATGGGGAGGTGGATGAAAGGGTAAGGGAGATGAATTTTGGGATCTTCACAGGACTCACCTTCAAAGAGTACCAGGACAAGTACCCCAAGGAGACCAGAATGTGGATGGAGGATTCACTGAATTACACAATACCGGAGGGAGAAAGCATAGTTGATACCTACAAAAGGGTTGAAAGCTTTATGGAGGATATGCTCCAAAGAAACGAAAATGCCTTGGTTGTAACCCATGAGGGAATCATCAGGCTTGCCTGCAGCTGGGTGATAGGTAGTCCTGAACACTTCTATAGATTCAGGGCGGACAATGGTAGCGCTACAGTAATTTCAGCTGACATCAACTACAGGTTCATAAAGAAGCTTAACCACAGATAGGAGGAGCATATGAACAGAAGAATCGTTAATTGTATCAGTACAATCAAGGACTTGGATGTTGAAGAACTAAACCGGTCTGGATGCGGGGTAGAGTTGCAGGATTTTGTGGAGCCAAATCTCTCCAAGGAGGATGTGGAGATGCTGATTGACGGCTACAAAAATCGGCTTGCACAGGTCAAGGGCATTAAATCATTGCACGGACCCTTTCTCGACCTTAAGCCTGCAAGTCCTGACAAGGAGATCAGAAGGGTCAGTCAGATAAAGTACAGGAGGACCCTTGAGATTGCACATGAGCTGGACGTTCAGTTCGTGGTGTTTCACAGCCAGATAAATCCATACCTGAATCAGTCCTTCCTTAGGGAACTGAACAACAAACAGGCGGCTGCTTTCTGGAGGGCATTGATGGATGTGACTCCCTATAAAGGAGAGGTGGTCATTGAGAACGTGTTTGAAGAATCTCCCTACATGTTGAGGGAACTTGTGGATGCAATCGACCATGACAGCATATCCATAAACCTTGACATAGGTCACTCAAATCTTGGGTATGCACCACTCAGTGAGTGGATACATGTACTTGGTGACAAGTTGACCTATATGCACATACATGGAAACAGTGGCTTTGAAGACCAGCATATTGTACCATCCGATGAAAAACTGACAAGCCTTCTGGAGATTTTGGATAAGGATGGTCTAGACCCTGTACTGGCTCTGGAATACAAGATAGCAAACATATCAGAAGAGGTTCAGAGATACTATTGTGAGCATACATTAAAGTGCGAATGTGATGAAAAAAATTTGAAAATTAGAAATATAAATGTTGATTGTCGACAATAGGGGTGCTATAATACATTTAGCAGTTGGTTATCATCCTTAAATACAGAGAGGAGTTAACTATGAATACTCCAGTACAACAGTATATTAAGAGTAGAGCTAATTTAAGCAGAATAGTTGTGGATTACATTAAGGAGTCCATCTTGTCTGGTGTTTACAAAGAGGGAGACCATATCCTGGAGACAGATGTGGCAAATACCTTGGGTATAAGCAGAGCTCCTGTAAGAGAAGCTATGAAGGAACTTGAAAAGGAAGGTATAGTCCAGACACAACCCAGAAGAGGGACGTTTGTGACTAAGTTTAGTGTCGAAGATATAAAAGAGGTATTTGAGATTAGGATGCTCCTTGAGAACAATATAATAAAGATGCTAATCTATGACAATATTTTGACTGAAGAGGATTACAGTAAGCTAGAGGATTTGGTAGTTGATATGGAGGACATTGTAAACTCCAACGAATCCGATTTGCAGAAATCAATTAGTTTAAATATTAAGGACATGGAGTTTCACAGATATTTGTGGAATAGATCTGGGAGTAAAAGAAGAGTTCAAATACTAGAACAGATCTTTTTTCAATTGAGGATGGCCATGCTGTATGACACCAACGAAACAGGAGATCTTTCCAAAACAGCCACTGATCATTATGAAATAATCAATGCCTTAAAGGGGAAAGACATTGCAAAATGCAAGACAGCCTTGCAGAAGCACATAATTACATACGAAGACAAGGAGTTGGAGGACTAGTATTTTTATAATCAAAAGTGTTAAATATTTAGCATGTTGTCGACATAAGACAATCAACAAATAAATTAAGGAGGTAGGTCATGAAAAAAGAATTGAATTTTTCAGTTCAAGAGTACAAGGAAAGACTGGAAAAGACAAAAAGAAGCATGGAGGAGCAGGGCATTGAAGTATTGGTGGTAACTGACCCAGCAAACATGAATTACTTAACTGGTTTTGATGGATGGTCATTCTACGTTCATCAATGTGTAGTAGTAATGATTGACCAGGAGGAGCCTTTCTGGGTGGGTAGAGGTCAGGACTCAAACGCCGCAAGACTGACATCTTATTTAAGTGAGGAAAACATTTACCCTTATACTGATGACTATGTACAATCACTAATCAAGCATCCTATGGATTTTGTAGCGGATATCCTTAAGGAAAAGGGGTATGACAAGAAGGTTGTTGGTACAGAGATGGATACCTATTACTACACAGCCAAGTGTCAAGAGAGTCTTCAAAGCAATCTTCCAAACTGTAAATTTGTCGATGCCACAAGTTTGGTAAACTGGGTCAAGCTTATAAAGTCCGACCTGGAGATTGAGTACATTAAAAAAGCGGCTGTAATTGCTGAAAAGACCATGGATGCAGCATTCAATTCAATTGACATTGGAGTTAGACAAAACGAGGCTGCGGCTAATGTGTATCATGCTCAAATATATGGGACCGAAGAGTATGGCGGAGATTACACTTCAATTGTACCTCTTATGCCTGCTGGCATCAGAACATCCACACCACATCTTAGCTGGACCGATGAGCCTTATAAGAATGGTGATACGGTATTGGTTGAAATTGCTGGAAACTATAAGAGATACCATTGCCCAATTTCCAGGACAATTGTTCTTGGGGATGCGCCACAGAAGGTCATGGATCTAGCATCTGTTGTAGTTCAAGGAATCCATGATACACTTGCAATTGTAAAACCAGGAATCACATGTGAGGATATAGAGAGGACTTGGGCAAAAAGCATAGCCAAGAGTGGGTTTATCAAGGACTCAAGAGTTGGATATTCCTTCGGACTTAACTATCCACCTGACTGGGGTGAGCATACAGTAAGTATAAGACCAGGTGACAAGACAGTCCTTGAGCCAAATATGACATTGCATTTCATGCCTGGCATATGGCTTGATGACTGTGGGGTTGATATAAGCGAGCCAATTAGAATTACGGAGAATGGAGTGGAGTTGTTGACAAATTACCCAAGAAAACTACTTACAAAGTAATTAGTAAAAGGGATTTCAAATATCCTCTGTAATACAAATGAAGAGAGAGGGAATAAAATGAAAGTATTTGATAAGATTATCTCCAAAATTGAAGAATTTGTGCTTGCCTACTCGGTTATAGTAATGGCTATTCTGCTCATAATAAGTGTAATAATGAGAACAGTATTCAATAAGAGTCTTACTTTTTCTGAAGAAATAGGTCAATCACTTTTGATAATAGTTTCCTTTTTCGGTATTTCATATACCGCAAAAAAAGGTCGTCACATTACCATGTCAATATTCTTTGATATGGTGAACAACAAGAAAAAAAAGATAATGATGTACGTAATATCTCTGGTATCAACTGCAATGATGATTTATATTGCATATCTGGCGGCTCAATATGCCATGTCAACATATGATCTTGGAAGAGTCACACCAGCTCTTAGGATACCGATATATTTGATTTACGTGTTTGTACCGGTTGGAATGATATTTGGAGCCTTTGAATATTTAAGAACACTTATGCTAAATCTAAAATACAAGGATTACTTGTATCTGACAACGGAAATCAGGGTTCCAATGGATGAAGAAATAAAAGTAGATCTCAACAGCCTAATAGAAATGGTAGACGACACTGTCGCTGAAAAGGCAGACGAGGTTGAATACGAAGGTATAAGGGGGGATAACTAATGCTCTGGCTGCTAATGGGGATTATAACGATAATGTTTGTACTTAACTTTCCAATGTATATTGCAATGATTATAGCACCTTTGGCGGTAATTCTTAATTACTTCCCTAATCTTGATCCATTGCTTGCTACTCAGCAGTTGATAGCCGGTGTATCACCCATGGTACTTTTGGCTGTTCCAATGTTCATATTTGCAGCTGATATTATGAGTGTGGGACAGACATCAAACAGATTACTTGATTTCGTGGATACTTTTGTTGGACATATTCATGGTGGTATGGCTATCACAACTGCTGCAACATGTACCTTGTTTGGAGCCATATCAGGCTCAACCCAGGCAACAGTAGTTGCAATTGGCAAGCCAATGAGACAAAGACTTCTCCAATCTGGATATGAGGATGAGGATACACTTTCGTTAATAATAAGTTCTGCGATAATAGCACTTCTGATACCACCAAGTATCTCAATGATTATGTATGCGGTAGTTACTGGTGCATCAGTTGGAGATCTTTTCATAGCAGGTGTCATTCCAGGAATTATGATTTTGGCTTTCTTCTCTGTATACAATTACATAAGAGCTAGAAAGAAAAACATACCAAGAACTGTAAGACTTAGCTTCAAGGAAAGGTTCGAAGCTTTCAAGAGAGCTCTTGCGCCACTTGGATTCCCAGCAATAATATTTATAGGAATCTATTCAGGAACTTTTAGTCCCACGGAGGCTGCTGCTGTATCTGTGCTTTATGCATCCATTCTTGAACTATTCCTATTCAAGTCCATTAGGTTCAAGGACTTCAAGGAAATTGCATTATCAACTGCTGTAGTTACAACTGCGGTGTTTGTATTGGTTGGAGCCGGAAGTCTTCTTTCCTGGGCGATATCTTATGCGAGAATTCCACAGCTAATTACACAGTCAGTACTGGGAGTTGACCCATCAGCTATTAAAATTCTAATCATAGTTACAATATTCTTCTATGTTGCAGGAATGTTTGTAGACTCAATAGTTGCAATTGTCATATTGACACCAATATTCTTTCCAGTTGCCATAGCAGCCGGAATTCATCCAATACATTTGGGAATAATTGTAACTCTTCAAGCGGCGATAGCATCAATTTCACCACCATTTGGATGTAATATTTTCACAGCTTGCGCAATATTTGACAGACCCTTCCTAAAGGTGGTTAGAAGATTGCCGGCATATCTAATCATGTTGATAATAATATCGGTTTTAATAATAGTTTTCCCACAAATTTCACTATTCTTAGTGGCGTAGGAAGGAGGATAATCTGTTGGAATCAATTAAGAAAAGAGTTAATGAGTTGGAGGATGAACTCATCAGACTTAGACGTGATTTTCATAAACATCCTGAGTTGGGATATCAGGAAACCAGAACATCGAAAATTGTTGCAGACTATTTGACAGACCTTGGACTTGAGGTTTCAAATGTGGCCAAGACTGGGGTAGTAGGTTTGTTAAGAGGAAAAAAGCCTGGTAAGACCGTGATGCTAAGGGCAGACCTGGATGCAATCCCTCAAAATGAAGAAGTAGATGTAGAGTACAAGTCAGTTAATCCCGGAGTGATGCATGCATGTGGCCATGATGGACATACTTCAATGCTTATGATTGCTGCAAAGATTTTGTCAGAGTATAAGGACGAAATCAATGGAAATATAAAATTTGTCTTTCAGCCAAACGAGGAAGAGGCAGGGGCTCTAGATATGATCAGAGAAGGAGTATTAGAGAACCCCAAGGTGGATGCAGGATTTGGGATACACCTTTGGACACCAATCGAAAGTGGGATGGTCGGTCTTGCAGAGGGACCTGTAATGGGTGCCATGGAAGAATTTGAGCTAACAATCACCGGAAAACCTGGACATACCGGATCCCCACATACAGCAATTGACCCAATAATAGCTGCTACAAACATTGTCCAAAGTCTTCAGACCCTACAGACAAGAGAGACTGATCCTCTCTCACCTGTAGCAATAATGGTGGGTAAGTTTCACGGTGGCACAGGAAGAAATATAATCGCTCAGAAGGTAGAAATTGGTGGAACTATAAGATTTCTTTTTAAGGATGAGGAAAATGAAAAGCGGAAACTACTTAGCAGCTTTGAAAGACTCATAAGAGGTATTTGCGAAGCTATGAGGGTGGAATACAGCATAAGATTCATACCCAGTAACCCAGCTCTCCAGAATTCCAAGAAGTTGCTTGCTGGAGTAAGAAAGGCTGCAGTTGAGACCTATGGAAGAGAGGATATTTTTGTTGAACATAGAAATATGGCTGGAGAGGATTTTGCTGAGTTTTCAAAGAGGGTACCTTGTATGTTCTACTTTATAGGAAATGGTAATCCATCCAAAGGAACCCAATATCCACATCATCATCCACTATTCCAATTGGATGAGGATACATTGAAGTATGGAGTGGAGATGCATGTAAGAAGTGCATTGGAATATTTAGCACAAGAGTAAGATGCAAAAAGATCTTAAATTTGAGGAGGAGTGCAAGATGAAGAAGGTTATCTCAAGTATTTTAGTACTAACGATGATTATGGTAATGTTGGCAGGATGTGGTGGTGCTTCAACAGGGACAGATGGTGAATCTGTTGAGGGAACAACATATAATTGGAGATTTGCACACGAGGAAAACAACGGAAGTATTCAGGATGTTTATGTTAAAAGATTTGTTGAACTGCTAGGTGAAAAATCAGAGGGAAGAATCAATGTTGATATTTACCCTGTTGGACAAATTGGAGATGCAACTCAACAAGCTGAGCTACTTCAAAATGGTGGTCTTGAGTTTGCAATAATCTCACCAGGAAACACGGGAACACTGGTACCTGAAAATCAATTGTTCTCACTTCATTTTCTTCTATCAGAAGACATGGACGTAAACATGGAACTGTTCAAGACAAGTGAAGCTTTAAATGGACTTCTTGCTCAGAAGTATCTAGATAAGAATATTAAGGTACTATCATACTGGACAGAAGGAACAATGGAGTGGACTACAAGCAAACCAGTAAACACACCGGATAAATGGAAAGGATTAAAAATGAGAACCATGCCTTCTCCAATGATAGTTGCAAGCTATGAAGCTTATGGAGCTAACCCGACACCAATGCCATATATGGAGGTTTACAGTGGTCTTCAGCTTAAAATGATTGAAGGCCAAGAGAACCCATTGTCAGCTATTGAAGAGATGAAGTTCTATGAAGTTCAAGACTATTTGACACTTGCCTCAGCAAGTCACTATGTAACGACAACTGCCGTAAATCCAACTTTCTTTGACGGATTGCCTGAGGATATCCAACAAATGATTCTTGATACTGTTGAAGAACTGAGAGACGAATCCTTCCAAATCCAGGCAGACCTTAACGGTGGGGCTTTGGAAAAAATAGAAGCGGCAAGCGACATTACAGTGGTTGAATTGACCGAAGAGGAAAGAGAGATGTTCAGAGAAGCAGCTCAACCAGCTTATGATAAGTATGTTGAAACAGTTGGAGCTGATGGTGAAGAAATTCTAAACTTACTGAAGCAGGAAGTGGCAGAACTAGAAGGAAAATAATATAAAGGGGAAGAACTTCCCCTTTTATCTTTATTTTACAGGAGGCGAAAAATGTACAATAAATTTCCGAACGGTAATATTTTAAATGTTGATTTGAATGAAGGGAAAGTGAGTAGGGAAGTATTGCCTGGAGAAATCTATAGGTTGTATCCAGGCGGATCAGCCTTGGGACTGTATCTTGCAATGAGGGATATGAAGCCAGGAATAGACCCCTTGGGTGAAGAGAATAACTTGGTGTTTTCAGTTTCGGCCTTGACAGGTCTACCCATAAGTGGAATAAGCAGAGTGAATGTGACTGCCAAAAGCCCATTGACAGGTGGCATGGGTGATAGTCAGGCAGGTGGATTCTTCCCGGTACATATTAAAGCGAATGGCCTTGATGCAATTGTTGTAAAAGGTAAGGCAGACAAGCCTCTGTACATTTTCATTGACGGGGAAGATGTAGAACTTAAGGATGCATCATCAATTTGG
>OBLN01000920.1_pt1 | contig 10471 bp, 8 predicted proteins | sample 1519301 | NCBI WGS metagenome assembly OBLN01 (sample SAMEA2452533, study PRJEB22499) | sediment metagenome | reverse complement strand
ATTCCGTGGCAAGATTTACCTGAGCCGATCGCACGCCCTCCAGGGCTTCCAGTTGTTTATCTACGGCATTGACGCAACCGGCACAATGCATGCCATCAATTTGGAACGTGGTTTTTTTCATGGGTACTGTGGTTTGTAGTATAAGTATAACATTCTAGTTCAGCACTCGGACCGGAGGTCCGTACAGGCGTTCCCAACCGGGAGGTTGGGAACGAGCTTAGATCATACATCTAAATCCAAAAATAAGTTGAGATCCTTCGCGATCATCATTAAATCCTTTGTTACTGTAACAGCGCTCAGGATGACAACCATCGGGAATGGTTCTGAAAAGAAGTTGTCATCCCGAATACCAAGTTCCTAAAAGTGATAATGTCTAACACGAGGGAAAAGCAACCTCGCAGCGTGCAAAGCTCCTGCGAGCGTTGCGGATCCAGGCTTAGGCTGCACATAGCCGAACGCCGCGAGGTCTTGGGACGCTCGCAGGTTCTATAATCTTTTATTTGGCTACACCCGTCATCCGGTAACCGGCCTCTTCCACGGCCTTCTTGAAGTCTTCTTCTTTTACTTCATTCTCATCGTAGTCCACTTCGGCGATGCCCTTTTCCAAATTGGCGATCGCAGTTTTGACTCCGGGCAGAGCGGCAAGGGTATTTTCAACCGTGTTCACACATCCGGAACATCCCATTCCGTCGATATTCAAAGTTATGGATCTCATGGTGTTTCTCGTTTTTTAGTTAAATTTTCTAATCAAAGATACTGAAGCTACTGTACCCATAAATGCCGAATCCGTACTGAGGTTTATCAAATTTTGCGGAACCGATTAAACCAACTTTTTCAATATTTCTCCCCCAAAGTTTTTATCCTCTTTTCCTCAATTAGTCAATTTTTGAACCATCAAGATCCTATGAAGTATTTATTTACTGCCCTTATAATGCTATTGTTCATTGGTGCCGACCTCAGTGCACAGGCCCAACAGTTTCCGGAGAAATTAACCCTGAAGGATATTTTCCATGAGCCGTTCATCCCGGGAACACGACCTTCTTTTTCACATTATTCACCCGACAGCAGGACCATCTATTTTAGCTGGAGTGATTCGGCTACCTCAGATCGGGAATTGTTTCAGGTTGGCCTGAGCGGCAAGAATCAAAAAGAAGCACCTGAGGATGTAGTTCGGAGTTACGAGTTATCACCTAATGGCAGGCACGTTCTCTTTACGGAAGGCGGAGATCTGATCCTCGCCAACTCAAACTTTGAGGATCGAAGAATGATCGTGGCTTCCAAAGGCTTCGATTACAACCCCGTCTGGAATGCCGATGGCACTCAGTTTGCCTTTGTACAGAACGGCAATGTGTGGATATCAGGGGTAGAAGAAGCTTTCATCAAGCAGATCACCAATAAAGCAGAAGATGACCCCGGTTACAGCGTGGCCGGCTGGGCAGGCAACAAACTCTTGCTGAGTCAATTTGATAGTTCGGATTATACCGAATATTACTTCCCGGAATATGCCGGTCAATACGTAGAAACCGGATCAACCCGACGCGGTATTCCAAACCGGATCTTTTCCGTGGCCCCGATCGATAGTGGTGACGTGGAAGTGATCCTGGAACACAAGGGATATGTGAGTTCTGATATCAGCGCCACCGGTAAACACTTTGCCCTGGATATCATCGATGCCCCCATGAAAAAGCGCCGGATCGAGGTGTTCAATACAAACGACCTTAGCTCAAAGGTTCTTTTTGAGGATTCCACCAAAGGCTGGCTCTATGGCACCAACATGGAATTTGCCCCGGCCACCGAACGCCTGATGTTTCAGAGCGAGCAGGATGGATGGAATCACATTTATACCGTCAATCCCGATGGATCGGGTTTTGAACAACATACGTTTGGAGAGTATGACATCCCCTGGGCTACCTGGGTAGACGAGCGTACCATTGTAATGGCTACCAATGAGATGGATCCGGGTGAAGTGCAATTGTACAAGCTTGATATCATAACTAATCTGCCAACCAAACTGACCTCCGCTGAAGGATACCGGCGGGACTTCAACTTAAGCCCTGACCGACGTTATGTGGTGTATAGCAAAACCTATTTCAATGAGCCCTTTGACCTGTATATGGTCGATACTAAGATCCCTCAAAGAGAAGTACAGCTGACAAATTCTGTACCTGAGTCATTCTTTGAATATGACTGGCAGAAGGAAGATTACGTTCGGTTCACGGGTAGGGATGGAGAGACCCGTTTATCTATGTCGATATTAAAACCGGAACGCAGAAATCCCGAGGGGAACCCTGTGGTGGTATTTGTACACGGAGCCGGTTCCCTGCAAAATGTCTATAAAGGATGGTCAAGCAGTTACTGGCGCGAGTATATGTTTCATCAGTTCCTGACGCATCAGGGTTATTACGTGATCGAAGTAGATTACCGACACAGTACCGGATACGGCCGTAAATTCCGGGAGGATGTGACCAACTGGATGGGTAAGTACGAAACCGAGGACATTGAAGACGGTCTCGCTTTCCTGGCCGATAATTATGACAAAGCGGATACCTCCAGGGTGGGTATTTACGGAGGAAGCTATGGTGGATTCATGGCACTTTATGCCGTGGGAGTTTCACCGGAACACTTTGATGCTGCAGCCGCCTTGCGATCGGTCACCAACTGGGAGAACTACTACTACACCAATCCATGGTACACCCTGCCAAGACTGGGTGATCCTGAAGAATTTCCGGAACACTACGAGCGCAGTAATCCCTTGACTTATGCGGATTCCCTGCAACGACCGGTCATCCTCCTGCATGGGCTCATTGATAATAATGTCGGGTTTCAGGATGCGGTACAATACATCGAGAGATTGGTTCAAACCGGTAATGAGAACTTTGAGATGATGATGTACCCTACCGAACGTCACAGTTTTCAGGATGAAGATGCCTGGTATGATGAGTATCGCAGGATCTATCAATTCTTTGAGGAGCAATTGAAACCGAGTGACCGGTGATTAAGAAATAAATAGATTAGGGAACGTAAGGAAAGGATTTAAGGTCTGTATTACACAAAACATCATATCACCTTTTCCCTTATTTACTAATCCCCAAAAACCTTAAAACAGCCGTTAAACAAAACCACCCCATGAAACTCATTGGTAAAATCATGACCATACTTTTAATCCTGCTTATCACTGCAGCACTACTTATCGCCTCTATTGGCTGGTATGTATCGGAGCCGGGATATGAGGGGCCGGTCAGCGAGCACTTCAACGGAAAAACCTTTGAAAACCCCGGAGAAGTTCCCGAGAAATCGTTCATGGATGTCATGAAATGGTACCTGCAAAGAGATCAGGGAGAATGGTTTCCGATTTCGGAATCCGATGTTACCTTTGCCCCCAAACCGGCTGAAAATGTAACCGATGGGATGACCATCACATATGTAAACCACTCTACTTTTTTAATTCAGGTGGCCGGGGTAAACATTCTGACCGATCCTGTATGGAGTGATCGGGTGAGTCCGGTTAGTTTTGCAGGCCCCAAGCGATTCCGCCCTGCCGGCATCCGATTTGAGGACCTTCCCCGTATCGATCTTATTGTTATCAGCCATAACCACTACGACCACCTGGATATTGAAACCCTTAAAAAGGTCAATAAAGCCTATGAGCCCCGTGTGATCGCCCCTCTTGGCGTTGGTCGCATGCTGAACAGTAACGGCATCAACAAGGTATTTGAATTAAACTGGTGGGAGGACAAAGTCATCGACAGCGACATCACGGTTCATGCCGTTCAGGCTCAGCACTTTTCTGCCCGCGGATTATTTGACCGTGATAAGACCTTCTGGAATGGCTATGTGATCGAGACCCCGGCCGGTGATGTTTATTTTGCCGGTGATACCGGTTATGGTCCCTTTTTCACAGAAATCGGTCAGCGTTTCCCCGATATCAAAGTGGGGTTGATCCCTATCGGTGCCTACAAACCACGCTGGTTCATGAAACCCATGCACGTCAATCCGGAAGAGGCCATTCAGGTTCATAAGGATGTGGGAGCTGAGATCAGCTTTGGCATGCACTTTGGTACGTTTCCACTGGCTGATGATGGCATGAAGGATCCTGAAAATGATTTTTCTGCAGCAATGCGCTTACAGGAAAACCGAGGCGTGAATTTTAAGCTGCTGACGGAGGGAGATTCGTTTAGAATTCGGTAGAATCTAAAACAATTAAAAATGGGTACCAGAATTAACTGATACCCATTTCACTACTAACCAGATCTTCGATTACAGACCGTTTTTTCTAGTACGTGTATTCGTCCAGATTATCATTATTTGCGTAGGTAACATTGGTCTTATTAAGTATCGCATCGCGTCCTGTTCTGATGATCACACCATAGTTAGCACTATTCTCGATCGATGAGTTTGTGAGCGTTAGGTATCCGTCATTATAGACTCCCAGATTACCGGCATCCATATAAGTCGCCAGGTCTTTTCCTCCCCCATATTCTACTAAAACATGATCCATGATATTATCCACAGATGAGGATGAGATCAGAATACCACCCCAGGCACCTTTTGATTGTGACCTTCCTGTAAAGGTGATCGGCTCAGAAGCTGAACCCAATGCTTTGAAGACGCTCACACCGGCGGTTGTCGAAGCGGATACGATCAAATTCACATTGGTTCCCATCTCAAAATAAGCGCCGGCTTCAACGGTAACTTCATTATCAATGGTTACGGATTCTGAAAAATAATAGGTGCCATTATTCAAGTTACTCCAGGTTACAGCGCCTGAATCTTCAGTGTCTCCACTGTAAACCTCTACATCTCCCCCATTGAAGTTAGTTTGATTATCTATAAAACCAACCTGTGTTGGGTGAATGTACATGTCTGAGAATGCATTATTATTAAATGAACTGCTCTCAACACTAAAGATTGATCCGTCTCTTCTCGTTTGAACCCCGTAGCCATCACTATCGGTTATGGAAACATTTCGAAGCGTCACTTTCGCATTGTCGATAGCCATATTGGTTTTTCCAAAATAGGTTCCGATCTCACTGCTGCCACCATAACTGATATCAACATGTTCAAGGATATTATCAACTGAACTTGTACCGATAAAGATACCTCTCCATGCACCCGGTGCTTTACTTACCCCGGTAAACACGATCTTATCTGTTGCAGTACCCTGCGCTATGATCGTTGATCCGTTATTTATATCCAAGCCGGCATCCGCTGCAAATTCAAATTCAGTTCCGGCTTCTATAGATACTGTATGCCCAAAATCTGATTTGGCCATGATCTGATATTTAGCTCCATTCAGATTTGCAATATCCATGTCAGCTGTGGTATCCCCACTGTAAACGAAAACATATCCGCCATCAAAGGAACTGCCGTTATCGAAATACCCCATTTGGTCTGTATGAATGTACGCATGACCAAGGTCATTCGCCTCAAAGATCATGTTCTGCATAGGAAATTCCGATTCATTTCGGCGGGTTTGAATTCCATACCCTCCACTATTCGAAATTTTAACGTCAGACATCTGTACCGCAGCCCTGTCAATAGTTACAGTTGCATTTTCAAAGTAAGTACCTGCTGAAACACTCCCTCCATAACTAATCTCAGCATGACTGATCGAGTTTTCAACTAAATTAGAATAGATATTCAAGCCTCTCCAGAAACCATTCACCGACTGATTTTCTCCTGTAATCACTATCATATTATCGGTTTCGCCATCTGCTTTAATAATTCCGGCTCCGTTTATATTGATCCCCAGATCTTGCTGAACATAGATCACAACGCCGGGATCAATAGTCAGCATAGCCTCGATATCCAAATTACCTACTACCAGGTAATCAGGCTTTGTCGGATCTGCAAAAAGATCAACCAGTGTAGAATCACTGCTAATGGTACCACTCAGTTCAATGGTATTCTGCTCAACAGGTGTTACCGTGATAGTTGCAGTTTGGGAATCAGAAACATTTTCAGATGAGTTGCTTATTTCCAGTTCCACAATGTAGTCTCCGGCTACATCCGGTGTAAATACTGCATTTGGTTGGGTTGAGCCTGTTATAGTTGCAGAACTCCCTGCCGGGCGATCTGTAAACGACCAGCTAACATCATAACCGATATTCTGATCGTCACTTGAAGCCGTTGCATCTAAATTAACGTCCATTCCCACTTCCGGTGAAGCCGGGGAATACCCGATCACCGCCGAAAGTGTGGGAGGATTTGAATTATCCGGGCTGTCAGGCACGGGGTCATTGGTTGGTGAATCACTACATGAACTCAGCACCGCAACTAACGCTAATAAAAGTATGACATTAAATTGTTTAATCATTGTTTTAGGTTTTAATTTGTGTTGAATCAGTTTTTCCTGACCGATTGGTTTTTGTTAGCCTTACATCCATGGATCTTACTATTTGATGAAATATCAGTCGGCATACGACATAGTAATTAGCACCCCGTTGCAGTTTGGTATTAAAATTCAAACTTCAAGCATGTACTGTACCTCATTGGGCAATCCTGATCATGGCTTCAAATTCAAATACGATACAGACTTCCTAATACGCTCATATTTCTTTCTTTTTTTTTTAACGAAAAATGGATTTGACCTAATAAGGTGAATTGACGGGTATTATCCTTGGTGTAACCATGTTAGAAGAGGTAAGAAGCTCTTTCATGGATGCTAAAATCTGATGGTTTAGTTTTTAGAACTGGTGGGAGGACAAAGTCATCGACAGCGACATCACGGTTCATGCCGTACAGGTTCAGCACTTTTCTTTTCGCGGATCATTTGAACGGGATATAACCTATTGGGACAGCATGAGCTTACAGGAAAACCGAGGAGTGAATTTTAAGCTGCTGACGGAGGGAGATTCGTTTAGAATTCGGTAAACTGCACCCGTTTACTGCAAGGAGAGAACCAGAAAACTTAAATAAAGCAGCACAGCCAATGGCACCTCCATTCTTTTCTCTTTTACACTACCGGTATTAAAATTGAAAAAGGCACTGATCATGAATACCAATCCTAAAACAGGGTAGGTTTCTGCAATACGCAGAAATTCTAAATTTGCGCCAAGCAGTAACAAGACAACGACCGCAAACAAGATGGCTGAAAACAGACTGCCGTATCGTAATTTCTTTGGCAGTACTTCATTCTTTCCACCCCACGCATACGCACCAATCGGGTATCCATTTGCCAGCAGCCCATGAAACACAATGAATCCCAGCGAAATGAAAGTTGAGACCCAAACCAACCATGCCTTCAAGTCAAAATAATTGACATACGTTCTGCTATTGATGATGTCATTCCCTGCAAATTCTACAGTACACCTGTTCGAATGCAGATCGTAGTTGCTCCATACCATCAATTTATCCCCACTTCGTTCGTATTTAAGCAGGTTTCCGGTATTCAGGGTCTTGGTTACATAATCTGCTGACTCCCCGGCATCAAACATCAGGCACAGGATCCGGATCTCTTTTTCAGCTTCGGTCCAGTATATTGCACCGGCCGACAATCCCAGTAGGGCCCCGGCAAACAAGATATTTTTAATCAGCTTCAGCATCCGTGATCAGAGTATAAATTCTCAAAGATAGGTTTAGGTTGTAACGACCACAGCTCCTGATTTATGTCCTTTTGATACATACTCAAATGCATCATTGATAGCTTCAAGATCATACTTCCGGTCAATGACGGATATAAGCTTTTTTTGATTGAAAAGCTCTGAGATAAAGAGCAAGTCCGCCGTTTTATCCTCATTTTTCCTAAGACCTGTTAAAGCCAGTATGCTTTTCTTATCGGTTCCCTTTGTCATCAACATATCAATCACGGAACCTAAACTCAGCACTGTTGTCAGGTAAATTCCCTGAGGACAAAGTAAGTGTTTCAATACACGCATCGAATACTTCCCAATTGTATCAAAAATGATATCAAACTGATCCTCAATGTCCTCCAATTTGGTTGTTTGATAGTTGATACAGTGATCGGCTCCCAAAGATGAGACCGGCTCTACCTTTTCTGAACTGCAAACGGCCATTACTTCTGTCTCAAAATATTTTGCCAATTGAACGGCATAGGTACCCACACTGCCTGATGCTCCAATGATCAACACCCGATCTCCCTGTTTTATCTTACCGTGGTCTCTTAAAAACGGTAAAGCTGTGAGAGCTCCATAAGGTACGGCCGCAGCTTCTTCAAAAGAAAGACCTTCCGGTTTATGAACGATCGGATCCTTGTCAGAAACGATCACATACTCCGCATGAGCCCCATAATTTGTCCCACTGTCAGCTATGACCTCATCCCCGATCTTAAAGTCATTAACCTGTTCACCCAGAGCCTCTACCACACCGGATAATTCCGTACCAAGTGTTTTGATCCTGGGTGAAAATAAACCCGTTGCCATTCTGGGAAACAGATCGTTTCCTGACCTGAAAATAGCATCCACAGCTGTAACAGTGGTCGCTTTAACCCTGATGAGTATTTCATGTTCTTTTATTTTCGGAAGCTCAACCTCACTAACCAAAATTGAGTCACTACTTCCATACTTTTTGAATAACGCTGCTTTCATTTTACCTGATCTTAAATGACTTGATCGCTCGGGTATCCTACATAGTTTTGATAGAAAAGTTGCACAGAATCATTACATAGACGTTTTTTCGAAATTATTTCAGCTCTCGAAAAAATAATTGACATTTTTATGTAACATATTTTTTACATCACGTAAAGAATACCCGACCCTTAACAACACATTATATGTTATGTCAAAACAAGAAATATATGCCTGGACCTCACTGCTTTCATCAATTGCCATTTTAGGTTTTTATGGACTAACTATGTTTGGACTTCCCTCAGAATGGGCTGCCATTGAAGATCAATTATCATCCGTTTTGTTCAAGATCTTTCTGTTTGCCCTTATCGTAGAAGTTGGGATAGGTATCCTGAAAAACAAACATGAGGTAGAAAAAGATGAGCGTGATGAAAAGATAGCCGGTAAAGGATTTAAAAATGCTTATTACTTCCTGGCGATCGCGGTTTCGTTTGTTCTTTTTCAGGTGATCATGGATAACATCTTTTCCTATGCCCCATTTATATACAGCACCATATCTCTGATCCACCTTTTGGTGGTCACACTGGTCCTTTCCTCTATAGTGAATCGTACAACACAGATCTATTTCTATCGAAAGATGTAAGGCAAGGACAAGAAGATGAAAGACAAAAAGATCGCAAATAATATCCGGACACTAAGATTTCAAAACGGGGAGATGACCCAGGCTGAACTGGCTGAAAAAGTGGGTGTAACCCGGCAAACCATTAACGCATTGGAGGCTGCCAAATACTCCCCTTCCCTGGAACTGGCATTTAAAATTGCTCATGTATTTGGGGTAGGACTGGAAGAAGTATTTCAATATCAGGATTAGTATTTCATATGAACCATAAAAGTATTTCTAAACATAGAAATTTATTTCACATTACGTTTTTAATCCCCCAATTCACCCCAATTTTTTCTGTTCCTTTTTGTACATTGCTTTGATTGAAAAACCGATTTATCAATGTCAGACACTTACCGCGCACTTACCAGAAAATACCGGCCGACTTCCTTTGAGGATATTGTCTCACAGGATCATGTGAGCAACACCATCAAAAATGCGATCAAGCAGAATCGTTTGTCTCATGCGTACATGTTTTGCGGTCCGCGAGGAGTGGGTAAAACCACCATGGCGAGGGTGCTGGCCCGTACCATTAACGAGATCGACAGCAGCATTGACGGGGAGTCGCTGAATCAGACATTGAACATCGTTGAGATGGATGCCGCCTCCAATAATAAGGTGGATGATGTACATCACCTTCGCGAAAGCGTCCGGATCCCTCCGCAAAATGGTAAATACAAGGTCTTTATTGTGGATGAGGTCCACATGCTCAGTAAAGCGGCATTTAATGCCCTGCTAAAAACGCTTGAGGAACCGCCTGAGCACGCTATTTTCATTTTTGCCACCACCGAACCGCACAAGGTTCTGCCTACTATTTTATCCCGCGTGCAGCGGTTTGATTTCAAACGAATTTCCGTGGATGAGATCGTTCAGCGTTTGCGCAAGATCTCCCTGGATGAAGATATTTCCATTGATGAGGAATCCCTGCATGTGATCGCTAAAAAAGCGGACGGAGCCCTGCGCGATGCCCTTGGGCTCATGGATCAGGCCATTGCTTTTTGCGGTGATACCATCACTCACAACGAACTGCTGCAGGCACTCAATGTGGTGGGAACCGATCGCCTGTTTGAATTTATGGAGTGCGTTAAGGATCATGATGCCGACCGTGGACTGGAACTGATCAACACGCTGCTTCAGGAAGGCTATGACATTCAGGAATATCTGATCGGGTTGACGGAACACCTCCGGAATTTGTACATCGCTCACGAAACATCTAAGCTGTACCTGGTGGAGGCCTCTGAGGAAACCAAAAAACGGTATCAGCAGACGGCCGGAGACTTTTCAC
>OBLN01000919.1_pt1 | contig 10472 bp, 9 predicted proteins | sample 1519301 | NCBI WGS metagenome assembly OBLN01 (sample SAMEA2452533, study PRJEB22499) | sediment metagenome | reverse complement strand
TGATCAACAAAGATGGGGAGATTATCTTTTCGACAGAGCGCGCCGAGATCGGGCAGTTTCTGGACAAAGCCGCAGAAGGGTGCAACGTCTGCCACGCCAAAGATACGCCCCTGACCCACGCATCCTCAATGAACCGCAGCCGCCTGTTCGACGACAAGCACGGCCATGAAGTCCTGGGGATGGCCAAGGCGATCTACAACCAGGAAAGCTGCGCCACCGCAGAATGCCATTTCCATCCTCCCGACGCCAAACTGCTGGGAGTGCTCGACGTGATCGTCTCCCTTGAAGGGATGCGGTTGCAAACAGCCACCTACCGCAACAACATCATCGCCCTCACTCTGATTCTGCTGCTGATTCTGGGAACCTGCATGTCTCTGCTCACCCAGAGATTCATCAGCCAGCCGCTCAACCAGATGCTGGAGCAGACCCATCGCATCGCCCGGGGTGAATGGGGGGAAGTCCAGGTGGAGAGCAAGGACGAATTTGGGGAACTGGCCCGCTCGTTCAACGAAATGACGCGCAGCCTGCGGCAGGCCCAGGAGGAACTGGCCCAATGGGGCAATCAGCTTGAAGTGAAGGTGGAGGAGCGCACCCATGAGATCAAAGAAATGCAGTCGCGCCTCATCCGGTCGGAGAAGGTCGCCTCTCTGGGCGAGCTGGTGGCCGGCATCGCTCACGAACTCAACAACCCCCTGACCGGCGTGCTGATGTTCTCCTCGATGATCGGCAACGACCCGAGGCTCGACCCGGCCCTGAAGCCCGACTTCGACACCATCATCCGCGAGACGCAGCGCTGCGCTGAAATCGTCAAAGGGCTGCTCGACTTCGCTCGCGAGAGCGTGCCGAAAAAGGTGTCCACATCCATCAACGACATCATGGAGCAGACCCTCTCGCTGGTCGAACATCACAGCTCTTTCCACGACATCCGTATTGAAAAGACCTATGGCGAGATCCCACAGATCGAGGCGGACCCCAATCAGATCGAGCAGGTTTTCATGAACCTGCTGATCAATGCCAGCCAGGCCATGGAAAACGACGGGCAACTCTCTATTGAAACAGGGATGGATGCCCAATCCAATCAGATTGTCGTCCGGATCAGCGATACGGGCAGCGGCATTCCGCCGGAGAATCTTGACAAGATCTTCGACCCCTTCTTTACGACCAAGGGTCACAAGGGGACAGGCCTCGGCTTGTCGGTTTCCTACGGCATCATTGAAAATCACGGCGGCGATATCGAAGTCCAAAGTTCGCCGGGCGAAGGAACCACGTTTACCATCACCCTGCCACTGACCTCCAAGGATTCCCCTGAATTGGGGGATGTATAGGGGTCGTTTCGCGCATTTCTTCGAAAAAAAAGCCGCTGCCCGGTTCGCAAACGGCAGCGGCTTTTTAAGTTAAGCAGCAATCCCCCGAAACAGGTGTCAATTCGTCATGTGCTCACGCACTGAGATACCCTGCTTCTTGAGCATCGCCTGAAAGTTGGGGCGCAGCATCCCCACTTCTTCTGCGGCTTTGGTCACATTCCACTCATTGCGCTTCAGCGCATTGAGCACAAATGCACGCTCCACAGGAGCGACGGCCTGTTCACGCAGGTGGCGCTTGGCTTCCTTCAACTCATCAGCGGTCAGAGGCACATACCCTTCCCCCATTTCCTGCTCCTCGGCGGCAGACAGCTGCAGTTCAAGATCATCGTCTTCAATCAGATCCCCGGCCGCCAGCACGACGGCGCGCTCGATGATGTTTTCGAGTTCGCGCACATTGCCCGGGAAGGAATAGCGTTCCAGCAAAGCCATCGCCCCCGGACTCAGCCCGCGGATCTCCTTGCCCATCTCGCTGGCGAACTTCTGCAGAAAATATCCGACCAGGGTCGGCAGATCGCCCTGGCGCTCGCGCAGAGGGGGCATGTCGATCGGAATGATGTTGAGGCGAAAAAAGAGGTCTTCACGAAACTTGCCTTCGGCGACCAGATCCTTGAGCCCACGGTTGGTCGCGGCAATGAGCCGAATATCGATCGGTTCGGGCTTGGTGCCGCCGATAGGCACGACCTCGCGTTCCTGCAGAACCCGAAGCAGTTTGGCCTGAGTGGTCAGACTGATATTGCTCACCTCGTCCAGAAAAAGGGTTCCGCCGTCGGCCACCTTGAACAGACCCGTTTTGGTCTGCATCGCTCCGGTAAAAGAGCCCTTGACGTGACCGAACAGCTCACTTTCCAGAAGGCTTTCAGCGAGGGACGTGCAGTCGACGGCCACGAAAGGCTGATCTTTGCGGGGACTGTTCCGATGAACCGCCCGCGCAACCAGCTCTTTGCCGGTGCCGCTTTCGCCGGTAATCAGAACCGTACTGTCGGTCGGCGCCACCTGAATGATGCGCCGGTAAACTTTCTGCATCGCCTTGCTGTCGCCGACAAAATCGTCAAAACCATGCCGGTCGCGCAATTCTTTCTTCAGATAGAAATTTTCAAGCAGGACAGCACGCTGTTCCAGGGCCTTTTCCACCTTGCCGACGATCTGATCAGGAGTAAAGGGTTTGGACTGGTAGTCAAAAGCACCGTTTTTCATGGCCTCCACCGCCGTATCAACCGTGGAATACCCGGTAATGATGATCACCGGCACATCCGGTTGAAGAATGCGGATGGCCTTGAGTACTTCCATGCCGCTCATGCCGGGCATTTTGAGGTCGGTGATGACGACATCGAAATCTTCCTCCTGAAGCTTTTCGATGGCCAGATTCCCGCTGGAGGTGACATCAACTTCATACCCCCCATTTTCGAGGATGCGGCGGATACCTTCGCGTATCACCCCTTCGTCATCCACTACCAGAATACGTGTTTGGTCCTTCATGCAGATCACTCCTTCTGCGCCCTGCCCTTTCGAGTGGCGGCGCGGGTTCCCCCGGACAAAGGTCTTCAGAACGGCGAGCCGCGCCCTATGGAAGCAGCGGCACAAATCATCAATAAAAACGGGTTTGCGACCACTCAACCCACATACTATATAGGACAAATAATAACAGAAACTTCCCGTTCCCCCAACGGGATTTATCCTTCCCGCATAAAATAAATATTTATTCAAAACTGTATATTTTTTTCATACATGCCGTCGCACAGCAGCGGGAGAAAACGATTTAGCCACGTTCAGGGCGTTTGCGGCCGATGGTATCCTCTGTATGAAAGAAAACAGGTGAACATTTTTATTATACATCAAGCGGGGCCACACCACAGCATCCAATCAGTAAATTCAATTTTTTTCTGTTTCTATTCAACAACTTAGCAATTATCAAGTTCTTTCGTCGAGGTTTGGCACAGCAGATGCTCTTGTTATTTCTCTGCAAAGTTGGTGCGAACTTCATCTCAACAGGAGACGAATCGTCATGCACATTCACAGGTCGGCCTCGCTGGCGGTGACGGCTTTTGTGCTTTTCTCCGCCCCCCCGACTGCACAGGGCGCTATCGGTATTTTATCGGACAGCAGCGATATGCTCGGTAAAATATGTTATAGCTTTGTGTTGACGCTGTCGATTATGCAATTGATTCCGCCACTTGTTCTGCTGGCTTTTTTTATTGAGACGGCTATTCGTTGCCTGGGCCCGCTCCCCATTCAGAAACAACGGCTGCCATTACGAGGAGGAAAACTGTGAAGACAGAACAGAGGATTTACCTGACTCCGACGCCGGTACGCATCTGGCACTGGCTCAACGCATTCGGATTCGTCGCGCTGATTTTAAGCGGCGCCCAGATTCGCTTTCCCGACTATCTGAATATTTTCGGCAGCTATCGTGCCGCCATCGAACTGCACAACACTGCGGGAATCGTGGTGTCCATCTCCTTCTGTCTCTGGCTGGGATATTACCTGATAATCGCCCGCTCGCTGCTGCCCCTTTACTTTCCCAACCGCGACGACCTCAAACATGGGCTTTTCAAACAGGCCCTGTTCTATTTTTTCAATTATTTCAGAGGCAAACCCAATCCCCACGTCATGTCGCCGGAGAACAAATTCAACCCGCTGCAGAAATCCGCCTACGTGGTCATCATGATGGTTCTCGTACCACTGGTCATCATAACGGGCCTGCTTCTGCTGAATCTGGAACTGCTGCGCCCCGTCGTCATGCTGCTCGGAGGGATAAAGATGGTTGTCGGCGCTCATTTTCTGCTGGCGTGCTGCCTGATCGCTTTTCTGTTTACACATGTCTACCTTGCAACCCTTGGTCACACCCCTTTTGCGCATTTCAAACCAATGTGGACCGGATGGGAGGAAATCGAGGAACATGATCACGGGGAAAAACATTCCGAATAAAAAAACTGCACCGCAAAATATTCAGTAGAAACCTGAATTTTTTGCGGTTATATTGATCTAAGAATCCATAAACGCTAAGCGAGAGCGGGAGGAGTCGTGAGCATCCTGAAAAACATCGCGGCCAAAGCACTGGTTCCCGTCGGGTTGACGGTCACCGGCTTTGTCATCGTCTGCAGCATTCTGCTGTATTCCTTTGTCAGGCAGGACATGGAAAACGATACCATCCGGCACGAAATTCAACTGGCGGACATTATCGTCAAATCTACGCGCTATACCATGCTGAAAGACGACCGCGAATCACTGCGCCACACTATTCAGAATATCGGCGAGCAGGAGGGAGTTGAACATGTGCGCATCTTCAACAAGAAGGGCCTGATCATGTTTTCCGCCCACCCCGAGGAGGTCAACAAGCTCGTCGACAAGGAATCGGCCGGGTGCATCAAATGCCATGAAGGCTCGGAACCCGCCACCCACCTGGGGGAAATGGACAAGGCCCGCCACTTCGAAAACCATCAAGGCAAAGAAGTTCTAGCCATCACTGTACCAATCTACAATGAGCCGAGCTGCTTCACGGGGAGCTGCCATGTGCACACTCCGGAAGTCAAGCTTCTCGGCACCCTTGACATCGGTTTGTCGCAGGAACCTCTCAACGCGTCTCTCAACACCCTGCGCAATCGCCTTATTGTCTTCTGTCTGATGGTCATGGTACTGACTGTCGGTGGAGTCAGCGCGCTTCTGCGCCGCAATGTCCTGATGCCGGTCAAGCAACTGGTAGTCTTTGCCGAGCAACTGAGCAAAGGCAAGTTTGACATCAGTGCTCCCGAAGGTACCGAGGAGCTTGAAAACCTTGCAAAGACTATCCGGCAAATGGCCCGCGAAAGCCATGAGAGCCATCAGGATCTGGACCGTCTGCAGAAGCAATTGGAAGCTCTGAGTGCAGAGATCCGCGAACGGGAGAACAATCAGCAGGGCGACAAGGCATAAGCTTCTGACACAGACCTTTACACCTCACTTGGGAGACATCCGGAGAGCATGCACCGGCATAGAAAGAGCGCCGAAAATTCAGACATTGCCCCCGCAAAAACGCGCGAACAGGGGCTGGAGCGTATCCGCAAGCTCCAGTCCGTTTCGCGACGCGGGCTGTGGGGCCTGGCGATCTTCCTCGGCATCAGCACGGTTGCTCTCCCCCAGGCCGGAGTTCTGCCCACCATTTCGAGAAATGTGCGCGAAATGCTTGGCGCCGCCCCTCCCACCAACCTGATCAGCATTGCTCTTGTCGTTTACAGCTTCAGCGCTCTGGTCCTGATTCTCTCCCGCATCGGCAGCGGCAACGGCAGCTATCGGGGCTGGTCGCATCTAGGGTATCTTTCTGCCTTTTACGCTTTCTATTATTACGCGGACGCTCTGGACAGTAATTTCTGGGCGATTTTTGCTGCCGGCTTCACTATTCTGTCCCTTGAGCACTACCATATATGGACGTTCTGCCGCGAAAATATCCGCAAAGAGAAAGAACACCTGAAACAGCTTGAACGCAAAGAGGCGTTCTTTTCCTCATCAGAGCAGAAATAGCCCCCTAATCCACTCATGTTTCCGAATCTTCAAAATTCCTTTTTTCATGCGAGTTCATCTTGACAAAATGCCTTCCTGGTTCTTTAATAGGAGCGGAAATTTTTTCCAACCATTTTTATTTTCAGGAGGAAAGAGTATGAAGAAGTTTGTTGTAGCTGCCATGGTTGTTCTGTTTGCCGCCGGAGTCGGTTTCGCCTCCCAAGACATGTACAGTTATGAAGCCAAAAACGGCGCCGTTCCTTTCGATCACAAAATGCATGGCGAAAAACTCTCCTGCGACAAGTGTCACGAAGGGACTCCTGCAAAAATTGAAATCGACAAAAACTCCGCTCATGGCGACGCCTGCAAGAACTGCCACAAGGCTCAGGGCGGCCCCACCAAGTGCGGCGACTGCCACATCAAGTAAGCAATGTCAGCATACACATACGACAAAAGGCCTCCCGCCAAGGAGGCCTTTTGTCGTATGTGAAAGATTTTTCTTGCCACGACTTTTAATTGGCAATATACCTGAAACATTTGACGCTGCGCTTCTGTGTTTCTTTGATTGCCTCAAGGGAGAAAATCATGAAAAAGCTATTCATTTTGATCGTGGGGCTTGCCTGTATAGCCTCATTTATCACTGTCCCTGTCTTTGCCGCAAAACCGAAACCCGCCCCCGCACAATGCCTGAAAATGCTCAAGGAAGGGAATCAGCGCTTTGTATCGGGTCAAATCCAGTATACCCACCTGGGGAAAGACCGCCTGAATCTGGCGGGGTCGGAAAACCAGGGCGACCATGCCTACGCCACCGTCATTACCTGCTCTGATTCGCGGGTTCCCGTCGAGCATATATTTGATGCCGGGATCATGGATATCTTTGTCATTCGCGTCGCCGGAAATGTCTGCGATACGGACGAGGTCGGATCCATAGAATACGGACTGGCCCATGTCAACACCCCTGTTCTGGTCGTTCTGGGCCACACCCAATGCGGCGCAGTCACCGCCGTCACCCAGGCCATGCAGGGCCATGGGCACGAACTTGAGCGCAACATTCCGCCCCTGGTCGACAATATCGAACCGGCCGTCAAGCGCGCCATGGAAAACAATCCGAAACTGGAGGGCAGCGCCGTTATTCCGGCCGCCATCGAGGAAAACGTCTGGCAGGGGATTGAAGATCTGTTCATGGCCAGCCCTTCAACTCGCAGCCTGGTTCGCTCCGGTACCGTGAAGGTGGTTGGCGCCATTTATGATGTGGGCACCGGCGAAGTCACCTGGCTTCCCGATGAACGCCCCCTAGAAATTCTCGCCCGGGTTGAGCAATCGCCGAACAAAGCCATGCCCGCCTCCCACGCTTCTCATAATGCAGAGCATCAAAAGGCCGGTGCACACTAACCTGATTCACATGCATGAAACACAGCAGTGCCGCTCAAGACGAGAAAAAGGCCCCTTATCCAGGGGCCTTTTTCTCGTAGCGCAGCAACAGCGGGCCGGTCTCTTTTCAAAAAAGGGTTGACTTTTTCTGTATAACATATGACCATCCGAATATATTTAAATATATATTCTGGAGTTGATTATTTATGGAAACTGTTGCTCAGGAGAAATATCAGGCGGTCTCCCACCGCCGCAACCTGCAGTGGGCGCTGATGCCCATTATGCTTGTGACACTGTCGCTGGGCTGGAAGTATCCGCTGCTCGGATTTACTGTGGCCGGAGCCATGCTGACAGGGGTGGTGGAAGCTTTTTACAAGGGACGCTATGTGTGCGGCAATCTCTGTCCGCGCGGCGCTTTTTTTGATCGGCTGGTCGCACCTTTGACCCGCCGCGGCGTTATTCCCGGCTTCATGCGCCAGATGCCTTTTCGCCTGGGGGTGCTGAGTACACTGATGGGCTTTATGGGATGGCGAATCGCCCTCAATCCAAGCGATCTTCAGCACTGGGGGATGGTGTTCTGGACCATGTGCGCCGTGACGACTGCAATTGGAGTCGGCCTGGCGTTCACCCTGCATCCACGCGCATGGTGCGCCATCTGCCCGATGGGCACCATGCAGAACCTGATCGGAGGGCATAAAGACAGGCTGCAGATCAGTCACAACTGCCGCGAATGTGGGCGTTGCGAAACCGCCTGCCCCATGAGCCTGCCCATCGCCCGGCATAAGGAAACCGGCACGCTGACCGACCGCGACTGCCTGAAATGCCCCGAATGCATAGCAAGTTGCCCATCCAACGCCCTTCAATGGAGCGAGAAGAGATCCTGATGGTGACACAAACCTCGACTTCACCCTTTTTCCGTGGCTGCAGCGACAGGGCCAGGGCTCATCAGTACCGCCAGCACCAGCAGCGAGACCGCTGCCAAGGCCAGAATCACTCCATCCCACCCCCAATGACGATAAACCGGTCCCGGCCCATATGAGCCGATAGCGCCCCCCGCATAATAAAAAGAAACGTAAAGCCCGTTGACCAGCCCCTGTCCTTCACGCGCACAGCGATTGAACAAGCCGGAGGCGGTAGAGTGCACCAGGAACATACCGCCGCAGAACAGGAACATCACCCCGAACAGCACCGGCACCGAGGGGATCAGCATCATTGTCAGCGCACCGGTGAAGACGATCATCCCGAGACGCAGCGCCCGCATCTCACCCCCGACTCTGCGCGCAACCCAGGCCGCCCCCAGGGATGCTACGATCCCCATGAGGTAGCCGCTGTACATCATGCCGATACGGAACTCCGTCGCCTGCTCGCTGATTTCGGTCAGGCGGAATGGAATGAAATTCATAATCGCAGCGAATACCAGGAAGAACCCGAACACCGCCAGGTAAAGAGGCAGAAACCCGCGCCGGCGCAGAACACTCAAAATCATGCGCGGATGGGGGCGGGTCAGATTGAGGCGCGTCTCCCCCTTCAGCCGGGACAGAAGAAAATAAGCCAGCAGCAGGCTTGCGGCAAGCACCAGGAAGCTGTAGCGCCATCCGAAAACACCCGCCACCCAGCCGGAAAAAGCCCGTCCCAGGAATCCACCCAGAATCGTTGCCGCAATATAAGTTGCCATGGCCCGCTGCACGTGCTTTCTGGCACTGACCAGGGACACATAGGTCATCAGCGCCGTCAGGATCGCCGGCACAAGCAGCCCCTGAAGCAGCCGTACCATCACCAGGCTGACGAAATTGGGGGCGAGGAAGAAAAACACCTCCGAGACAGCGAGCAGCAGAATCGTCCAGCGCAGCATGCGGCGCGGGCTGACCGACTCGAGAACATAACCGTAAAACAATGGCGCAATGCTTAAAGGGAGAAAGGACACCGTGGTCAGAAACGCCGCCGCGGAGCGTGATACGCCAAAAGTCTGCATGATCACGGGGAGCAGCGGCTGCGGGGCGTAGAGGGCCGACAGCGTCAGGACGGTAGTAAACAGAATGATGGGCACGCCTCTGCTCCCTCTTCAGGATGAACGGTCGCGCAAACGACGCACGCGCTCGATGACGGGGGGATGAGAATAGTAAAACGCGGCATAGGCCGGATGTGGGCGCAGGTTGGCAAGGTTGTCCCGCGACAGCTTAACCAGCGCCGATGCGAGGGCTTGCGCATCTCCCGTCAGACGACAGGCAAAACGATCGGCCTGGTATTCATCCCTCCGTGACAAGGCGCTCCAGATTGGAGTCACAACGCACCCGGCCAGGGAGGCCAGCAGAGAAAGAATTATGACCTGAGCGAAAAACGAACCGTCTTCCAGCCCGATCAGCCCGGGGAGCACCCCGGCATCGACCAGCCACCACGAAGCGGCTAGAAACGCGAGAGAGAGCAACTGCACCACCATCAGCCGCTTGAATACGTGACGCTTTTTCCAATGCCCGACTTCATGAGCCAGGACGGCGACAATTTCATCGGCAGTCAACTGCTCGAGCAGGGTATCGAACAGCACGATCCGTTTGACCCGGCCGATGCCAGTGAAATAGGCGTTTGAATGGCGACTGCGGCGGGACGCATCCACCTGGAAAACACGGCTGACCTTCAGCCCCGCCTTCTCCATGACCCTGGTGATGCGCTCTTCAAGCTCAGGCTGTCCAAGGGGCTCGAACTTGAAAAACAGCGGCTCGATCACGTACGGCGAGACATACATCAGAAAGAGGCTGAACAGGGCAAAAAAGCCCCACACCCACAACCACCAGCTGTGCGGTGCCGCCTGCACCAGCCACAGAGCGCCGCTCAACAGCAGGCCGAACAGCACCGCGGACACAAGCAGCCCCTTGATCTGATCCGACAACCACAGGCGCCAGGTCATGGTGTTGAAGCCGAAGCGTTCTTCGATGACAAACTGGTGATAAAGGTTGAAAGGAAGGTCAATCAGATATTTAGCAACCGACAAACAGGCGAAGAACAACAGCCCTGAGAGGATAAAGGACAGCTGCATGTCTTCGATCCAGCGATCGTAGAGACCGAGCAGCCCGCCGAAAAGAAAGACGATCAGCAGCAGATGACTCAACAGGGATTCGATGCGTCCCACCCGGTTGCGGCACAGGGTGTAGTCGGATATGCGCGCCAGCCGTTCCCCGTCGATCTCCCCCTCGAAGCCGGCCGGCACCTCATGTCCGCAACGCCGCAGATGTCGCATGTTGAGTCCGTCCAGGACAAACTCGATGCAGA
>OBLN01000918.1_pt1 | contig 10478 bp, 12 predicted proteins | sample 1519301 | NCBI WGS metagenome assembly OBLN01 (sample SAMEA2452533, study PRJEB22499) | sediment metagenome | reverse complement strand
GCCGATATCATCAAGCAGAAGCAGGCGACCAACAATGGCGGCTACAACGCCATCGGCTTTGGCAAGACCCATCCTGCGGTCTACGACAAGCTGACCAGCGAGCACCCCATCGACCTGGTGCGCTACCAGGTGGCCAACTGTTATATGGGGCGGGTGGGGATGATCAATTCAGGCGGCCCCTCCGGCAAGGACGATCTGCACCAGGCGGTGCGCACCGCGGTGATCAACAAGCGCGCCGGCGGCATGGGGCTGATCTCAGGGCGCAAGGCGTTCCAGAAGCCGATGGCCGAGGGGATCAAGCTGCTCAATGCCATTCAGGATGTCTATGCCGACCCGCGTATCGATATCGCCTGAGGCCGCGGCCATGCGCCGGCAGTGTAGCGCCCGTTTGTTTCCCCGGGGATGAATGCGGCCGGGTATCGGTGGGGTTAAAGGGGGAGTTCCGGGGTCTGCATCACGGCGGCTACCGCCTGCAGCAGCTGTTTGACGCCCGCCTCATAGGAATCGCTTTCGCCCCGCTTCAGGGCAGACTCCAGGGTGTCGGCGGCGTTTTTCAGTTCGGGCACGCCGCAATAGGTGGCAGCGCCGTTGAGCTTGTGGACCGATTCGATCAGGGCGGGAATATCGCCGCTTTCGTACAAACTGCGGATCTTGAGTTGATAGACAGGGAGCTCATTCTGTAGCATCTGGTACAGCTCGCGCGCCAGATCGGCATTGCCGCCCGCCCGCTCCAGTGCCAGTGCGCTGTCCACGACCCCTTCAGGTGTACTCATCCCTGTGTTCCTCCTGTTGTTGAACCACTGTCTGTGTGAGAAACAGTAGCCGCAATCGTCATGCGTGACAAGCCCGTTTATAATGACCTACCTTAGTCAATCCGCCAGCAACGATATTTTAGGCATGCCATGACATTTCCCACCATTGAGTCCTTCGTCGGCAATACCCCGCTGGTGCGTCTACAGCGCATTCCGGGGGAGACGAGCAATACCATCCTGGTCAAGCTGGAAGGCAACAACCCGGCCGGTTCGGTCAAGGACCGGCCAGCGATGTCGATGATCCAGCACGCCGAGGCCCGCGGCGAAATCAAGCCCGGCGACACCCTGATCGAGGCCACCTCCGGCAACACCGGTATCGCTCTGGCGATGGCCGCGGCGATCAAGGGTTACAAAATGGTGCTGATCATGCCGGATAACATGAGCGTCGAACGCCGCGCCTCGATGCTCGCCTACGGCGCCGAGATCATCCTGGTGACCCGCGAGCAGAGCATGGAGGGCGCGCGCGACCTGGCATTGCAGATGCAGGCCGAGGGCAAGGGCAAGGTGCTGGACCAGTTCTCCAACCCGGACAATCCGCTGGCGCATTACGAGAGCACCGGCCCCGAGATCTGGCGCGACAGCGAGGGCAAGGTAACCCATTTTGTCAGCGCGATGGGGACCACCGGCACCATCATGGGGACTTCGCGCTACCTCAAGGAGGTGAATCCTGCGATCCAGATCGTGGGGGTCCAGCCCGAGGAGGGGGCCAGCATCCCCGGCATCCGCCGCTGGCCGAAGGAGTACCTGCCGAGCATCTTCGACGCCAGCCGGGTCGATCAGGTGATCGACATCGGTCAGCAGGCCGCCGAGGATATTACCCGTCGCCTCGCCGCCGAGGAGGGGATCTTCTGTGGCATCTCCTCCGGGGGAGCGGTGGCCGCCGCGCTGGAGCTCTCGAAGCAGGTCGAAAATGCGGTCATCGTCACCATTATCTGTGATCGCGGCGACCGCTATCTCTCCACCGGGGTCTTCCCGGCTGAGTAATTGATTGATTATTTGCCACAGAGAACACGGAGTGCACTGAGGTGAAAACGTAGTCACCCTCTGTGCTCTCTGTGGCTGTAGCTTTTTTAGGAATCCATATGGCAAGACGACGCAAGCGCCCCAAGCTGCCCACCGAGCCGGTACGGGCAGTTATTGAAGATCTCTCGCACGATGGCCGCGGGGTCACCCACATCGACGGCAAGACGGTATTTGTCGAGGGGGCGCTCAAGGGCGAGGAGGTGAGTTTCCTCTACGTGGAAAAGAAGCGAAGTTACGATGTGGGAGCGACCCAGGAGGTACACCGGGCGGCGGCGGAGCGCGTAGAGCCCAGGTGCGCCGTTTTCGGTACCTGCGGCGGTTGTGCGCTGCAGCATATGGCGGCGGAGGAGCAGATCCTGGCCAAACAGGAGGTGCTGCTGGAGAATTTCGAGCGCATCGGCAAGGTCAGCCCCGCCGAGGTGTTGCCGCCGCTGACCGGACCCCACTGGGGCTACCGGCGCAAGGCGCGCATGGGCGTGCGCTATGTGGCGAAGAAGGGCAGGGTGCTCATCGGTTTTCGCGAAAAACGCGCGCCCTATATCGTCGACATGCACCGCTGCGAGGTGCTGCACCCCAGTGTCGGCGAGCGTTTGGATGAACTGAGCGAACTGATTGGCTCACTGCAGGCTGCCGCCCGCATCGCACAGATCGAGGTGGCGGTGGACGACAGCCAGACCGCGCTGGTATTTCGTAATCTCGAGCCTCTGGAGGAGTCGGACCGGGAGAAGATGATCGCCTTTGCCCAGGCCCACGACATGCGATTTTTCCTCCAGCCGGGCGGCCCCGACAGCGTCGAGCCGCTGTGGCCGGAGCAGACTCAGTTGAGCTACGCCTTGCCGGAGTTCGATGTTCGCTTCAACTTCACGCCCACCGGTTTCACCCAGGTGAATACCGATATCAATCGCAAGATGGTGCCCTATGCCATCGAGCTGCTGCAGGTGCAGCCCGATGAGCGGGTACTGGACCTGTTCTGCGGTATCGGCAACTTTACCCTGCCGCTGGCGCGGCGCGCCAAATCGGTGGTAGGGGTCGAGGGGCTGGAGATCCTGGTGCAGCGGGCGCGCGAGAATGCCGCGCTCAACGGCATCGACAATGTTGAGTTCCACGTCGCCGACCTGGCCAAAGAGGTGGAGTTGCTGCCATGGTGGTCACAGCGGCATGATACCTCCGGTCACGCCGAACCGTCTGACCATGAACATAAGGGTTTTGACAAAGTGCTGCTGGACCCGGCCCGCGACGGGGCGATGGAGGCGATCCCGCACATCGCCAAACTGGGCGTCAAGCGCATCGTCTACGTCTCCTGCAACCCCGCCACCCTGGCGCGGGATGCCGGTATACTGGTCAACGAATATGGCTATACCCTGGAGAAGGCGGGTGTGATGGATATGTTTCCGCATACCGCCCATGTCGAGTCGATCGCGCTGTTCACCAAGGGGAAGTAGCATGGCATCACCGGTTCTGTTTTCCATTATCGAATCACCGCTGCATCCGGATTTCAGTTCGCTGTTCGCGCGCCTCGGCTATCAGGTGGTGGAGCTGACCTCTACGCGCAAGGCGGTGAGCCAGTTGAAAAAACAGCGGCCTGATGTGGTGGTGGCCGACTTTGTCTATGCCTTCAGCAACAACTACAGCGGGGTGCACATCAGCAATCTGGATGTGTTTCTGATGAGCATGCAGAAGTTCGCCCCCGGCACGCCGGTGATCATCCTCGCCGCCGCAGCGGAGTTGGAGCACGCACAGAAGATGCGCAATATCTGCCCGATCGAGGCCATCCTGCCGTTTACAGTGACACAGGGCGAGGTGGAGCGGGTGTTGCAGGGCGTGCGGGGCTGACTCCCGCGGAAGCCCGGAACAGCTATTCTGTCAGCGGCGTATGACCGCCTCCATCTCCTCGAAGGTGCGCAGGCGCCGCAGCTGTTCGAAACACTCAACCGCCTCCCGGTACTCCTGCTTGAGATAGGTCAGCCACTGCTTGAGCCGGGTGGCGACGTGACGGCTCTCCATCCCGGCGGTCATCTGCTCGCCCAACTGCAGCATCAGGTCGCGCACCTCCTGCCACTGCAGCACCGTGGCCTCGCGACGCTGCTGCGTATGGCGGATCTGCAGGGCCAGGTCGGGGCGACCCACTGCGGCGCGGCCGATCATCACCTCCTCACAGCCGCTCACCTCGCGGCAGCGCCAATAGTCCTCCACAGTGCGGATATCACCGTTGGCAATCACCGGTATCGCAAGGTGCTCTCGCACCAGGGCCAGCCACTCCCAGCGAGCGGGTGCCCGGTAGCCGTCGCGGCGGGTACGGGCATGTACGGTGATAAAATCGGCGCCACCATCCTCCACCGCCCGGGCGTTCTCCAGCGCCAGTCCTGTGTCATCGAAGCCCAGGCGGATCTTGGCCGAAACCGGGATGGTGCTGGGCACCGCCTGGCGCACCGCGGCGACGATGGCATGCACCCGCTCGGGCTCCTTCAGCAGCACCGCGCCACCGTCGTTGCCGTTCACCTGTTTCGACGGGCAGCCGAAATTGAGGTCGATCCCCGGTGCGCCCATATCGGCAATGATGGCGGCATTAAGCGCCATCGCCTCGGCATCGCCGCCCAGCAGCTGCACCGTCACCGGTGTGCCGCCGGGTGTCTGCCCGTTATGATTCAGCTCCGGGGCAATGCGCAGGATATTGCGTCGCGGCACTCTGCCGCGGGTGACCCGCAGAAATTCGGTGACGCAGCCGTCATAACCGCCCAGACGGGTAAGCAGTGCGCGCATGTAGGGATCGACTACCCCCTCCATCGGGGCGAGCAGGATTCGCATGGTTCTTTGCTGTGATTGGTTGGCGTGACGGCGGATTATAGCTCTCCCGGCGCATGGATAGAACACAGCGGCGGGGTGTCCGGTTGCTGCCGGCAGCAGCCGAACGGCCAGTGTTATGGGCGACAGCGGTAGAAAGCGCTCATAGGTTAGTTCTTAAGAATTATTTGATCCCCTCTCCCTAACCCTCTCCCGGGGGGAGAGGGGATTCAAAGGCCGGAATGAGTCTTAAGAACTAACCTATGAGAAAGCGCTGAACTTGCGAAGTGCATCATGAAGGCCTGCATGTGCTGCGAGAACGATGGTCCCATCGTGATGGGTGAAAGTCGCGGCCGGGACGATCGCTTGCACCGCTAGGGTGAGGCATGCCGCTCTGCCTTGTACCGTAAGCTTTGCGTACTCTGCGCCTTTGCGGTGAATCTTCAGGGGGCATGAGATCACTCCCGATGGAGCAGAATCGCGGCCGGGACGACGCTTCCACAAGCAACTGGTTAGCTTGTTACAACAATTCGGTGTCGTCGTGCGAGTAGGGCGGGGTGCAGCAGCAGAGCATCACCAACGGTTCGCTGCCGAAATTTTCCACTGCATGCGCTGTACCCGGCATGATGGCAATGGTATCACCCACGCGGATCTCGAACTTCTCCTCACCCAGACGCATCAGTCCGTGTCCGGCCGTGATGTGGTAGAGCTCTTCGCTGCGGTGGTGGCAGTGCAGGTGCGTGGTCTGTCCCGGGGCAATGGTGGCCTCCGCCAGACTCTGCTGGCTGTTGCCATGCACCGAGGGGTGCATCAGCTCACGGATCTCGCAGCCGTCCCGGGTGGTGTAACTCGGGATTTCCCGGTAACGGGTTTTGATCATCGGGGTGAATTTCCTGTGGTGCGCTGTATCAGATAGCGAGAACGATCTTGCCCTGCATTCCGCCGCTCTTGAGCAGTTCGTGGGCGCTGGCGGCCTCTTCCAGCGGCAGGGTGTGGCTCACCGCAAGCTGCAGCTTGCCCTCATCGATAATAGCGGCGCACTGTTCGAGGATCCACGCCTGGTGTTCCTGCGCCGCGCTCCAGCCGTAATACATGGGGGAGAGCATCAGCTCCAGGCTGGTGGTGAGGTTGCGCAGGCGGGCGACTTTCCAGTCCACCTCGCCGGGCTGGAGCAGGCTGACGATATGCAGGCGGGCGACTTTCCAGTCCACCTCGCCGGGCTGGAGCAGGCTGACGATATGGCCGTACGGGCGGGTGGCGGCAAAGCTCTGTTCGAAGACCCGGCCACCGACCGTGTCGAGCACGACATCCACGCCCTCACCGCCGCTCCAGCTGCTGGCGGCCTCGGCAAAGTCGGCCTCGGGGTAGAGAATGACCTCATCAGCGCCGAGCTGTCTGGCAAACGCGGCCTTCGCCTTGCTGCTCACCGTGGTGATGACCTGGCAACCGGCCGCCTTGGCCAGCTGGATCGCCACATGCCCCACACCACCGGCACCGGCGTGGACCAGCACCTTCTGGCCGGCCTCGATACGGGCGCGATCGTGCAGCGCCTCCCAGGCGGTAATGAGTACCAGTGGCGCGGCGGCGGCGGTGATAAAGTCAACAGAGCGGGGCTTGGCGGCGACAAAACGCTCGTCCACCACATTAAGTTCGGCATAGTTGCCCTGATCGCCACCGATGCCGCCGTGGCAGAAGTAGACCTCGTCACCGGGGCGAAAGCGGGTCACCGCCTCGCCGATCTCCTCGACCACCCCGGCACCATCGCAGCCGAGGATCGCCGGCATTTGCTCCGGATAGTAGGTGCCGCGGCTGCGCAGCTTGGTGTCGATCGGGTTGACCCCGGCGGCCTTGAGGCGGATCAGCACCTGATGCTCGCTATGAATGCGCGGGGGCTCAACCTCGTTGCTGTAAAGCAGGGCATCCGGGGCGCCACTCTGGTGCATCAGTACGGCTCGCATCATATCGCTACCTCCCGCGCAGGCGTGTGTGTGATGATTTCGATTTTATAATTGGTGCAAAGTTCGAGACAATGGCCAAGTGAGCTGCCAAGCAGAGGTACTATAGCGCAAAATGGGCACTGAGATTGAACGCAAATTTCTGGTAAGCAGTGATGACTGGCGCCGGGCGGCCGACAGCGGTACCGCTTTTCGTCAGGGCTATCTCATCGGTGCGAAGAAGGCCTCGGTGCGGGTGCGCATCGAGGGCGAGCAGGCCAACCTCAACATCAAGAGCGCCACTCTCGGGGTGCGGCGCATGGAGTATGAGTACCCGATACCGCTGGCCGAGGCGCAGGAGATGCTCGATACCCTGTGCGAGCAGCCGCAGATCGAAAAGGTACGCTACCGGGTTCCCTGCGAGGGACATACCTGGGAGATCGACGTCTTTGCCGGTGAGAATGAGGGGCTGGTGGTGGCGGAGATCGAACTGCAGGCGGAGGATGAGGTCTTTTCCCGGCCGGCGTGGCTTGGCGAGGAGGTGAGCGGCGACACCCGCTACTACAACGTCTGTCTCGTCACCCATCCCTACCGGGAATGGCGCGATGAGTGAGCCGCTTATCACCGTCAGCATCGCCCGGCAGCGCTTGCAACTTCTCAGCGGGGAGCGGGTGCTGATGGATGTGGCGGTCTCCACCGCGCTCAACGGGGCGGGTGAGGAGCAGGGGAGTGGCTGCACTCCCCGTGGCTGGCATCGGGTGCGGGCCAAGATCGGTGCCGGCTGTGCCGAAAACACGGTGTTTGTCGGCCGCCGCCCCACGGGCGAGATCCTCACCCCGAGCCTGAAGCAACAGGCGCCAGGGCGTGACTGGATCCTAAGCCGTATTCTCTGGCTCAGTGGCCTTGAAACGGGGCGAAACCGTTTGGGCTCGCGCGACACCATGCGCCGATTCATCTATATCCATGGCACCCCCGATGACGAGCCTATGGGGGTACCGCGATCACACGGCTGTGTCCGTATGCGCAATAGCGATATCATTGCGCTGTTTGACCGGGTAGCCGTTGGCACTCGGGTATTTATTAGCGAAGAGTAAGGGGCCGGCAGCCCCTGGAACACGCCGCGAGAGCGCAAGGGAAAATAGAGTTATGTCACTGGGGCCTGTAATGCTGGACCTGCGGGGAACCGCGCTGGATGAGGAGGAGCGTGAGCTTCTCTGTCACCCGCTGGTGGGGGGAATCATCCTTTTTAGCCGCAACTATGAATCTCCCGAGCAGCTTGCCGCGCTGATCAGGGAGATCCATGCGCTGCGCACACCGCCACTGTTGGTGGCGGTAGACCACGAAGGGGGACGGGTGCAGCGTTTTCGTGACGGTTTCACCCGCCTGCCGGCGGCAGGGCGCTTTGGTGAGATCTACGAGCATGACCCGCGTCGTGCACGGCAACTGGCCGAGCAGGCCGGTTGGGTGATGGCTTCCGAGCTGCGGGCCGTCGGTGTCGACTTCAGTTTCGCCCCGGTACTGGACCTCGATTACGGCATCAGCGGGGTGATTGGGGATCGTGCCTTTCATCGCAAGCCGCAGGTGGTGGCGGATCTGGCCACTGCAGTCATGCATGGGATGCAGCGTGCCGGTATGGCGGCCACCGGCAAGCACTTCCCCGGCCACGGTGCGGTGGAGGCAGACTCGCACGAGGCGATCCCCGAGGACCACCGCGCGGTGGCCGATATTCTTAACGAGGATGTGCTGCCCTATGAGCGCATGATCGCCAACGGGATGGCGGCGGTGATGCCGGCGCATGTGATCTACACCGCGGTCGATGAGCGACCGGCAGGGTTCTCGTCCTTCTGGTTGCGCGAAGTGTTACGCAAGCGGCTCGGATTTCAGGGCATTATCTTCAGCGATGACCTGAATATGGAGGGGGCGAGTGTGGCCGGTGATTATGTGGCGCGTGCGCGGGCGGCCCTCGATGCCGGGTGTGATGTGGCGCTGATCTGCAACAACCCCGAGGGCGCGCGCAGCATTCTCCGCGGGCTGGAATTGCGCCCCGACCCGGTGCTGCATGCGCGGCTGGCACGGCTGCACGGCCGGCACCCGGTAACGCTGGAGGCGCTGCATCGAGACCCCGCCTGGCGCCAGGCGGTCAGCGCGATGCAGGAGCTCCAGAGCAACCCCGGCCTGTCACTCGATATTTAAACTGGAGAGAGGATGGAATTCGAACAGCTTCTTGATGAGGTCACTCAGGGCAGCCCGACGACCCTGTTGGTGCTGCAGGTCTTTCTGGTGGTGTTTGGCACCCTGCTGCTCGACTTTGTGCAAAAGCGTGTGCTCAAGCGGGTACAGCGGCGGGTGGAAAGCACCAGGGTGCTGTGGGACGAGGCGTTGTATCACGCCGCGATACGGCCGCTCAGCGCGCTGATCTGGCTGCTCGGTATTACCTTTGCGGCCGAGATTGTCGGCAAACAGACCGATGCGGCGATATTCGCAGTGGTTACCCCCGTCAGGGAGATTGGCGTGATCACGCTTGTCACCTGGTTTGTGTTCCGCTTCATCCAGCGCATGGAGCAGACGATCTTCATCAAGGCCGAGCGAGAGGGACGCCACGTCGACCCGACCACGGTCGATGCCATCAGCAAGTTGCTGCGACTGTCGGTGATCATCACCGCTGTGCTGGTCGGGATGCAGACGCTGGGGTTCAGCATCTCCGGGATCCTCGCATTCGGTGGCGTCGGCGGTATCGCCGTGGGTTTCGCCGCCAAGGATCTGCTGGCCAATTTTTTCGGCGGCATGATGATCTACCTCGACCGCCCGTTCGCCGTGGGCGACTGGATCCGTTCCCCGGATCGCAACATTGAGGGTACAGTGGAGAAGATCGGCTGGCGCCTGACCAGCATCCGTACCTTCGACAAGCGTCCGCTCTACGTTCCCAACTCCACCTTTACCAGCATTGCGGTGGAGAATCCCTCGCGCATGTCGCACCGACGCATCTACGAGACCATCGGTATCCGCTACGAGGACGCGGCGAAGATGGGAACGATTATCGACGAGGTCAGGGCCATGCTGGAGACCCATCCGGAGATTGATGCCTCGCAGACCCTGATCGTCAATTTCAATGAGTTTGCCCCGTCCTCGCTCGACTTCTTTGTCTATACCTTTACCCATACCACCAACTGGGTTCGGTTCCATGAGGTGAAGCAGGATGTCCTGCTGAAGATCATCCAGATCATCGAGGAGAACGGCGCCGAGATCGCCTTCCCGACCTCCACGCTGCACATGCCGGACGGGCTGCGGCTGCAGGGGCTGGGATCGCTGGCGAGTGACTCCCCCACAGCACGAGAGAAAACAGTATCATGAGTGTGAGCCCGGAGCAGGTGCAGCGTGTCTACGAGGAGGCGGAGTGCCTCTACAGCCAGGAACAGGTGGAGGCGGCCATCGATCGCATGGCCGGTGCCATCTCGGCCGATCTGGCGCAGAAGAACCCGCTGGTGCTGGCAGTGATGAGCGGGGCCATGATACCCGCCGGTATCCTCCTCAGTCGGCTCGATTTTCCGCTGCAGCTCGACTACATCCACGCCAGCCGCTATCGCGGCGACACGGCCGGCGGCCAACTGGAGTGGCGCGTGGCGCCGCGCTTCACGCTGGAAGGGCGCTGTGTGCTGGTTGTCGACGACATCCTAGATGAGGGACTGACCCTGCAGGCCATTTTGCAGTCGTGCCGCGAGCAGGGAGCCAGCGAGGTACTCAGCGCCGTGCTGGTAAAGAAGCTGCACCAGCGTAATGTCGGCATCGAGGCAGACTACGTCGGGCTGGAAGTCGAGGACCGCTACGTCTTCGGCTACGGCATGGACTACAAGGAGTACCTGCGCAACGCCCCGGGTATCTTCGCCGTCAAGGGCAGTTGATAGTAAAAGCATTAATTAACGCAGAGGAC
>OBLN01000917.1_pt1 | contig 10480 bp, 10 predicted proteins | sample 1519301 | NCBI WGS metagenome assembly OBLN01 (sample SAMEA2452533, study PRJEB22499) | sediment metagenome | reverse complement strand
CCGCCTTCACCATCCTCAGCCGCGATATCGATGGCCTGACCGCCGGCCATGCCGCGCGAGCCGCTGGCGCAGGCCAGCTCCTCGACCATCGCCAGGCGCAGGGCGGGATCCGGCACCATGCTGCTGTCGCGGCTGAGGATGGTGAAGGCGAGACTCTGCAGGGCATCACCGACCAGGATGGCGGTGGCCTCGTCGTAGGCCACGTGGCAGGTCGGTTTGCCGCGGCGCAGCTCATCATTGTCCATCGCCGGCAGGTCGTCATGCACCAGTGAGTAGGCGTGAATGAGTTCAATGGCGCAGGCCGGACCGTCGAGCTGCTCCAGCGGTACACCGAGGGCGCTGCCGGTGGCGTAGACCAGTACCGGACGTACCCGCTTGCCGCCATCGAGGCTGGCATAGCGCATTGCCTGATGCAGCCTTGCGGGGGCTTCATTTGCCTCGGGCAGCCACTGATGCAGGACGGTTTCAATACGCGCCTGATAGTCGGCGAGCAGTGTTTTCAGCTCCATCGCTATCAGTTTTCCCCGCCTTCGAAGGGACTCAGGGTCCCTTCATCATCCTTGCCAGCGAGGATTTGCACCTTCTGTTCGGCCTCACGCAGTGCCTGCTGGCAGGCGCGGGTCAGTGCCACGCCGCGTTCGAAGTCCTGCAGCGACTGCTCCAGTGACAGGTCGCCCTGTTCCATCTTCTCCACGAGTGCCTCGAGCTCCTTGAGCGAGGCCTCGAAATCGATGCTGGTCTCTTTGCTGGATGGTTTTTTTGCCACGAATACTCTCCCGGGATGGGGCGCTAAGTTATCCCGCCGCTGATGGCCGGTCAATCTTGCCGCCGGTTGCCTCATGGCGCTCATTCTACCCCATTTCCTTCTTGCCTGGGGTGCACCTCGGCAAAATCCTTCGCCGGAGTTTTCCCTGTACACTACCCTCTAGAGACGATGATGACTGCAGGAGTGGTAATGCGAAGCGTAGTGGTGTTGTGGGCGGCTCTGGCCGTCCCTTCTGTTGCAGCGGCGACAGAGATCGACGTTCATGCCGGGGCGGAACACCTGCTGTGGGAGGAGTTTGACGATAGCGGCGGCAGGGTGCGTGAGGAGAACGGTACCCGGCTGTTCGTCGGTGTGGTGGGGACAAACCCTGTTAATCCGGAGTGGTCGAGCGATTTTGGCGGACGCTTCTACTCGGCCACTGTGGACTTTGAGGGCGATAACGGGCAGGGCGAGAGCCTGGTCAGTGATACCGACTACAACGGCTACCAGCTGGAGTTGGGTTTTCAGCGTTATCTCGGGCCACGGCAACAACAGCGCGAGGGGGTGTGGCGGGTTCGTTTTGCGCTGGGCACCGAGCGCTGGCGCCGCAGCGTGCAGGATGTTCGCCTGGCCTCTGGCGCAACGGTCGAGGGTTTTGTGCAGCGCTTTGCGACCAACTACGTGCGGCTCGGTGCGGCCTACCGGCGTGGGACTCTGTGGGCGTTCGATATCGGTGCCAGGGCGCCGTTCAATGCCCGCGCCGAGATGGATGGGGTCGACGGTGAGGTAACGGTCAAACCCGAGGGGCAGCTGAGCCTCTATACCGCTGTGGAGGTGGGGCTGGTTGCGAACTGGAGTCTGGCGCTGAATTATGACAGTTACCGCTTCAGCAAATCCGACACGGAGGAGGGGCTCTACCAGCCAAGGAGCGAACAGGAGACTTTCGGTGCCGCATTGCATTATCGTTTTTGAATATCCCCTCTCCACACAAGCGTGATATCATGCAGTGATGTTTTCCTGGCTGAAGAATCCTTGGAAGAAGCTTAGGGACAGCGCCCTCCCCGCAGAGGGTGCCGAGGCTTCGCCACTTATCATTCCCCGTTCCGAACACGGTGTGTCCCGTGCCAACATCAGTGAGAATGCGCTCAAGGTACTCTATCGCCTGAGCAAGGCCGGCTATGAGGCCTATCTGGTGGGCGGCGGGGTGCGTGACCTGTTGCTGGGGCGAGAGCCCAAGGACTTCGATGTGGCCACCTCCGCCACGCCGGAGGAGGTGAAGCGGCTGTTCCGCAACTGCCGCCTCATTGGCCGGCGCTTCCGCCTCGCCCATGTCCATTTCGGCCGCGATATCATCGAGGTGGCCACCTTCCGTGCCGCACATGAGGCGGGCAGCGATGCGCAGGTCAACGACAGCGGCATGCTGGTGCGCGACAATGTCTACGGCAGCCTCGAGGAGGATGCCTGGCGCCGCGACTTCACCGTCAATGCCCTCTACTACAATATCCGCGATTTCTCGGTGGTGGACTACACCGGCGGCATGGCCGATCTCGAGCGCGGCTACATGCGCATGATCGGCGACCCGCGCGAGCGTTTCCGCGAAGACCCGGTGCGCATGCTGCGCGCGGTGCGTTTTGCCGCCAAGCTCGGTTTTCGCATCGACGAGGAGACCGAAGCGGCGATCCGTGAGCTTGGCTACCTGCTTGAGGAGGTCTCCAATGCACGCCTGTTCGACGAGACCCTGAAGCTGTTTCTTGGCGGCAGCGCGGTCGAGACCTATGAGCTGCTGCGCCACTACCGACTCTTCGGACAGCTCTTCCCGGAGACCGACAGCTGTCTTGCCGAGGAGAAGAACCACTTCCCCCATACCCTGCTGCTGCAGGCGCTGGATAATACCGACCAGCGTATCCGCCAGGATAAGCCGGTGACACCGGCCTTTCTCTATGCCGCGCTGCTGTGGGAGCCGGTAAGACGTGAGTTCGATCTGCTGCGGCAGAGGGATATCCCGCCGATCCAGGCCATGCAGATGGCCGGCGATGTGGCGTTTGCCCGGCAGGTGCCACGGGTGATGGTGCCCAAGCGCTTCAGTTTGCAGTCGCGCGAGATCTGGGAGTGGCAGGAGCGGCTCAAGCGCAACAGCGGCAAGCGCGCCCTGCAGATGATGGAGCAATCGCGTTTTCGTGCCGCCTACGATTTTCTCTTGCTGCGTGCCGCCAACGGCGAGGCTTCGCAGGAGCTGGCCGACTGGTGGACCGAGTTTCAGCGCGCCAATGAGTCGCAGCGCAACAGCATGTTGCGCAGTGCAGGCGCTGCAGGCAGCGGCAAGCGTAAACGCCGTCGTCGCCGTCCGCCGCGCAAGCGCCCGGCAACGCCAAAAAGCTGAACATGGCGGAGGCGCAGACCTTTGTTCGTGCCTATATCGGGCTCGGCAGCAACCTGGATGATCCCGTGGCTCAGCTGCGCCGTGCCATCGCGGCGTTGCGAGCGCTGCCACACTCCCGCTTGACCGCCCATTCGCGTTTCTACCGCAGCAGCCCCATGGGGCCGTCGGAGCAGCCTGATTATGTCAATGCCGTGGTGATGCTCGATACCACCCTGGAACCGCTGGCGCTGCTCGATGCGCTGCAGGCGATTGAGCAGCGTCAGGGGCGGGTGCGCCACGGCGAGCGCTGGGGCCCTCGCACCCTGGATCTTGACCTGCTGCTGTATGGCGCCGAGGTGATCGACCACCCCCGTCTTACCGTGCCTCACCCGGGGATCAGACAGCGCAACTTCGTGCTCTTGCCGCTGACGGATCTGGCGCCGGAGCTATGCTTCCCCGATGGCGGCAGCCTGCGCGAGGCGCTGGCGCAGGAGCTGCCCGGTACCCTTGAAGTGCTCGCCGGGGGTGAGGACGACACCCTCTAGTCGTGATATCCTTGCGGCCTGTGTTTCAGCCGTCCAGGGCAACCACTGCAGGACCATAGCCAACCGTGAGTGATCCCCGTTTTATCGTCGTTGAAGGGCCCATTGGTGTGGGCAAGACCACCCTGGCGCACCGCCTGGCCGAGACCTTCGGCTGTGAGCTGCTGCTGGAGGGTGCCGAGGAGAATCCCTTTCTCGAGCGCTTCTATCACCATCCACGCGAGGCGGCGTTGCCAACGCAGATGTTTTTTCTCTTCCAGCGCGCCCGGCAGATGCAGGAGCTGCGCCAAGGGGATATGTTCGAGCCGGTGCGGGTCTCCGATTTCATGCTGGAGAAGGACCGGCTGTTTGCCGAGCTGACCCTCGATAGCGATGAGTTGCGCCTCTATGAGCAGGCCTACGAGCTGCTGACGATGGATGCACCGACGCCGGACCTGGTGATCTATCTGCAGGCGCCGGTGGAGGTGCTGCAGCAGCGGGTGGCACGACGCGGCCGTCGCGGCGAGGAGCACATGGTCGCCGACTATCTGCGCTCGGTGAGTGATGCCTACGCCCGTTTCTTCTATGATTATGATGCGACGCCGCTGCTGATCGTCAACGCCGCGGAGATCGATCTGGCCTCGAGCGACAGGGACTACATCATGCTGCTGGAGCAGATCCGCGAGGTTAAGCGCGGCCGTCATTACTTCAACCCCATTCCCTCGATGTTATGAGAGCGCCATGTCACGAATCAGCCTGACTACTTTGCGACAGATGAAGCAGGAGGGGGAGAAGATCGCCGCCCTGACCGCCTATGACGCCAGTTTCGCCCGGCTTATCGAAGATGCCGGTGTCGAGGTGCTGCTGGTGGGTGATTCGCTTGGCATGGTGGTACAGGGCCAGGCCAGCACTACCCCAGTCTCGCTGGACGAGATGGTCTACCACTGCGCCCTGGTCAGCCGCGGCAGCCAGCGGGCGTTACTCATCGCCGACCTGCCGTTTCTCAGCTACACCTCGCCGCAGCAGGCCCTTGCCAGCGCCGCGCGACTGATGAAGGAGGGCGGGGCACAGATGGTCAAGCTCGAAGGCGGGGCGGTGATGGTCGATACCGTAGCCCAGCTGGCCGCACAGGGGGTGCCGGTGTGCGCCCATCTGGGGCTGCTGCCGCAGTCGGTGCACAAGCTTGGCGGTTATCGCATTCAGGGGCGTGAGGCCAGTGATGCCGAGCAGATCCTGGCCGATGCCCTCGCCATGGAACAGGCCGGGGCCGACCTGCTGGTACTGGAATGCGTCCCGCGGGCATTGGCCCGGCAGATCAGCGAGGCGGTTTCCATGCCGGTGATCGGCATCGGTGCCGGTCCCGACACCGATGGCCAGGTGCTGGTGCTGTACGACATGCTCGGCATCACCCCTGGCAAGCGGCCGAAATTCTCCCATGATTTTGTGGCCGACACCGGCGCCATCGACAAGGCGCTCGCAGCCTATACCTCGCAGGTCAAGAGCGGCGACTTTCCTGCAGCCAAACACTGTTTCGACTGACCTTCCGGATTTGCAGCGATGATAACGCGACAGACGATTGCGGATGTCCGCGCCCAGGTGCAGGCCTGGCACAGGGCGGGCGAGAGTGTGGCCTTTGTTCCCACCATGGGAAACCTGCATGCGGGTCACCTCGCACTGGTGGCGCGGGCCCGGGAGCTGGCCGAGCGGGTGGTGGTGAGCATCTTCGTCAACCCGCTGCAGTTCGGCGAGGGCGAGGACCTGGAGGCCTACCCCCGCACCCCCGAGGAAGATCGACAACAGCTGCAGGCGGCCGGCGCGGATCTGCTGTTCATGCCGTCTGAGCAGGAGATCTACCCCGGCGGCCGCGAGGGGGTCACCTTTGTCGAGGTGCCGGGTATTTCCGGGCTGCTCTGCGGTGCCAGCCGGCCAGGCCACTTTCGCGGTGTCGCCACCGTGGTGTGCAAGCTGTTCAACATCGTGCAGCCCGATGTGGCGTGCTTCGGACAGAAGGATTTTCAGCAGCTGGCGGTGCTGCGTCGCATGGTCAGTGAGCTCAATATGCCACTGGAGGTGGTGGGCGTGCCCACGATACGGGAGGTTGACGGCCTGGCGATGAGCTCCCGTAATGGCTACCTTAACGCTGCCGAGCGCAAGATTGCACCGCACCTCTACCAGACGTTGCAGGCACTGGCCGAACGGGTGCAACGGGGGGAGCGCGATTATCCGGCACTGGAGGCCTCCGGGTGGCAGATGCTGCAGCAGGACGGTCTGCAGCCCGATTACCTGGTGTTGCGCCGCGCCTCGGACCTGCTGCCGCCGCAGGGGGATGAGGCCTCCCTGGTACTGCTCGCAGCGGCCTATCTGGGACGTGCGCGACTGATTGATAACTTATTGATTGAGTTGTGATAAAATGGGCGGCTGTTTACGCTGCTATTGAACCCGCCGGTTCAATGCGCGCATAATATTTGTCTTACAAACACTGAGGATGCTGACAGACATGTTTTGCACCATGCTGAAAGCCAAACTGCACCGCGCCAGGGTGACCCACTCGGAACTCGAGTACGAGGGTTCCTGCGCCATCGACGGCAAGCTGCTGGAGCTCTCAGGGATTCGGGAATACGAGCAGATCGAGATCTACAACGTCACCAACGGTGAGCGCTTCACCACCTATGCCATCCGTGCCGAGGACGGCTCCAGTGTGATCTCGGTCAATGGTGCCGCGGCGCACAAGGCCGAGCCGGGTGATGTGATTATCATCTGTGCCTATGTGGCACTGGATGAGAAGGAGCTGAAGAGTTTCAAGCCCAAGCTGGTCTACCTGGGCGAACAGAACGAGGTGCTGCGCACCGGCGATACCATCCCGGTGCAGGCCGCATAGCCCGCCTGAGGGTGAATTCGCACGCCTAAGCTAACGCCGGGTTGTTGCCACTCTTTCCCTCCTGTTTTTAGCGGAGAGTGGCAGAAAAACCGTAACCATGCATACAAACGGCCCTCCGCAGCAAGGGCCGTTTTTTTGTGTTCAATGCCGGCCTTTCTTGCTGGCGCTGAAGCAGTCTTCACGCCAGGCGCACTGCAGCTGGTCGCAAACCCCATCAACGGCACTGCCGAAACAATCAAAATTGCCCTCCGCCCGCTGGATGGAACGAATCGCCTCTGCCTTGTTCATACGGCCGGTCTTGATGCCATGATTCTTGGCGATACTGCGTATGGTTTGGATGTGCATGTTGCCCTCTGCCCGGATGTGAGTTTAATCAATCTCACTATAGACGGGAAAAGAGGCATTTCCAGAGAAATTAGTGCGACAGTCCACAGGAATGGAACAAGGGGTGAGGAACAAGGAAAGGCATTCAAACCTTGAACCTTGCACCGCTCCTGCGCATCCCTGCGCCCGCGGTATACCGTTCATCCTGAACATAAACCTTGCACCGCTCCTGCGCATCCCTGCGCCCGCGGTATACCGTCCATCCTGGACATAAACCTTGAACCTTGAACCTTGAACCTTGAACCTTGAACCTTGAACCTTGAACCTTGAATCAGCCGGTATTGCGCATCCCTGCCGCTACCGCATTGATGGAGCGTAGCAGCGGTTCAAGCCACTGCTCCCGCTCCTCATCACCCAGTGATTCGTCACGGTAGCGCTTGAGCAGGGTGATCTGGATGTGGTTGAGCGGATCCAGGTAGGGGTTGCGGCGGGTCAGGGAGAGCGCCAGGCCCGGGGTCTCCTCCAGCAGGCCGTCCAGCTGGGCCACTTCAAGCACATTGGTCACCGTCTGGCGGTGCTCGTCGCTGATCAGGGTGTAGATTTCCCGCGCGATCTGGCGGTTGCTCATCAGCTCTGAATACTCCGCTGCAATGTCCATGTCCGCCTTGAACAGCGACATCTGGGTGTTGCTCAGCAGGGCGCGGAAGAAGGGCCACTCCTGATACATCTCCTTGAGCTTGCGCATGCGTGACTCATCATCACCAAGCCATTGGCGCAGTGCGCTGCCGATGCCGTACCAGGCGGGAATGGTATGGCGTGACTGGGCCCAGCCAAAGACCCAGGCAATGGCGCGCACGGAGGACTTGGAGCGGTCGCCTTTTTTGCGGTGTGAGGGGCGTGAGCCGATATTGAGCAGACCGATCTCGGTAACCGGGGTCGCCTCGTAGAAGTAGTCGAGGAAGCCTTCGGTGTTGTCGGTCAGGCCACGGTAAACCTGCTCCCCGTTGGCCGCCAGCTGGTGCATGATCTCGAGGTACTCCTCGTTATCCGGCTTGGGTGCGCAGATCAGGCAGCGGCTCGCCTTGAGCAGGCCGGCGACCCCCATGGTCAGCTCGTAGGTGGCCGTTTCCAGGTTGCTGTACTTGTTGGACAGCACCTCGCCCTGCTCGGTGAACTTGATCTCGCCATGCACGGTGCCGTCAGGCTGGGCCAGGATTGCCTCGTAGGTCGGGCCGCCGCCACGGCCGATGGTGCCGCCACGGCCGTGGAACAGGCGCAGCTGGACCTTGCGGCTGTTGGTCAGGGCGGTGATCTGCTGTTGTGCCTGGTAGAGGTTCCAGGCCGAGGCGAGGATGCCGCCGTCCTTGCAGGAGTCCGAATAGCCCAGCATCACCTCCTGGGTGTTGCCGGCGGCCTCCAGCAGGGCGGTATAGATGGGGGTATCAAGCAGCGCGGTCATCACCGGCTTGATGTGCTCCAGGTCCTCGATGGTTTCGAACAGCGGACTGATGCTGATGTCGCAGAACCATTTGTCGTTGCTGCGGCCGACGAGACCCGCCTGGCGTGCCAGCAGCATCACCTCGAGGATATGGCTGGCGGCGTGGGTCATGGAGATGATGTAGCTGCCAAAGGCCTTGTTGCTGACCTCGCGACGCATGCGCGCCATCACCTCAAACACCTCCAGGGTCTCGCGGGTACGCTCGCTGATGGCGCCGCGGTCGATACTCAGGGCATCGTTGCGCCCGATAAGCTCGGCCAGCGTGGTAAGGCGCTGCTCTTCGTCCATCTCGTTGTAGGCGATGGGGGCGTCGAGGCTGGCGAGCAGCTCGGCCACCGCTTCGCTGTGGCGGGTCGACTCCTGGCGCACGTCGAGCTGTACCAGGTAGAAGCCGAAGGTCTCTACCAGCCAGATCAGATCCTGCAGTTTGCCACGGGTTGCCGAGATATCGCCGTGGCTGAGCAGTGACTGGCGGATCTGCTGCAGGTCGGTACAGAACTCCTGCTCGGTGCGGTAGGCGCCGTGGAAGCTGTCGCTGTCGTTGCCGGCGATCTGTGCATCAACCAGGCGCAGGTTCTCGCGCAGGCGGTGACGCATGATGTAGAGCTTGCGCCGGTAAGGTTCGCTGCGGAAGCGCTCCGGTTTGTCGTGAAAGGCTTCAGGGTAGGCCGCTTCGTCGCGCTCCAGGCCGGCGCTGAAGGCCTCGCTGGGCTGACACAGCAGCGAGGACTGGGTGAGAACGTAGCTCAGGTCGGTGACGCGGCGCAGATACTCGCGCAGGATCTCGCGGTTTTGCAGGCGTACTGCCAGGGCGGTGGTTTCAGGGGTGACGTAGGGGTTGCCGTCACGGTCACCGCCGATCCAGGAGCCGAACTTGATGAAGTTTGGTGAACTGAAGTCAACATCCTTGCCGTAAATGCGGCGCACCGCCTTTTCCGCATTGCGGTAGACCTGGGGGACGGCGTTGAACAGGCTTTCACGGAAATAGAACAGGCCGTTCTTGATCTCGTCGCGTACCTCGGGCTTTTGCGTGCGCACCTCATCGGTCTTCCACAGGATCTGGATATCGGTACGCAGCTGCTCGACGATGAGTTCGCGCTCCTCCTTGCCCAGGCGCGGGTCATTGAGCTCCTCGCTGGTGACGAAGATGCGTCGCAGGTTCTCCATCACGGTGCGGCGTTTGGCCTCGGTGGGGTGGGCGGTGAACACCGGGGTGTAGGAGAGCTTGCCCAGCACCTCCTGCACTTCCTCTACGCTGAGGCCTTCCTTGTGGAATTCACGCAGCACCGAATCGAAGGAGCCGGTCCATAGCGGCCCGCCGCTGCGCACCTGCAGGCGGCGCTGGCGGTGCTGGTAGGCCTCCTCGGCGATGTTGACCAGGCTGAAATAGATGCTGAAAGCGCGTACCACGTGAACCAGGGTATCGGGATCCAGGCCCTCGATGAATCGGGCCAGTTTCTGGCGCTTGGCAGGGCTGTCCTTTTTGCGCAGGCTGATGTAACCCTTGCGCAGGGTTTCCACGGCCTCGAGGACACTGCTCCCGGCCTGATCGTGCAGGACCTCGCCGAGCAGGTTGCCGAAAAGTTTGACGCGTGCACGTAATGTCTTGTCGCTGATAACCGCCATAAGAGGTCGTCACCTTGAAGTTTGTTCGCCGGCCGCTCACGCATAAGTAATGTGTGAGCGGGTTCACACAAAGCCACCCATTATACCTGCTCTGGCGACGGCATGGTAATTTCAGCTGGAGGCCGCGTCCTGTATGGCCTGGCGGTATACCGCCAGATACATCCTGGCGCTCTTTTGCCAGCTGAAATCCTGCCTCATGGCATTGCCCACCACCTGTGAGTGGCATGCAGGGTCGCGGTAACAGGAGAGCGCCTGCTGCACCGCCCACTGCAGCCCCTCTGCGGTGGCGTGCTCGAAGACGAAACCGGTGGCGCTGCCGTCGGCGAGCGTGGCGGCGTCGGTATGCACCACCGTATCGGCCAGGCCGCCGGTGCGATGCACCACCGGCAGGGTGCCGTAGCGCAGGCTGTAGAGCTGGTTGAGGCCGCAGGGCTCGAAGCGCGAGGGCATCAGGAACAGATCGGCGCCGGCCTCGATACGGTGCGCCAGCGCCTCGTCATAGCCAATGTGTACCGCCCTGCTAAGCCTT
>OBLN01000916.1_pt1 | contig 10486 bp, 21 predicted proteins | sample 1519301 | NCBI WGS metagenome assembly OBLN01 (sample SAMEA2452533, study PRJEB22499) | sediment metagenome | reverse complement strand
CCTGACAAGAAAATACACAGGCATTTTTATTGGTGTAATTTTAGAATATCAAATTTTGAAGTTACATCTGACCGGAAACATGACAACATAAATGGAATGAAGCCTGTGTATGGTTTTGATATATCTGAAACCTCAATTAAGGACAAAAGAAAGGCATTAAGAAATATGGTTGACCCTGAGATTGGTAAACATTTTATGGAAAGAGTTATTGAGATTAAAACCAAGACACCCCGCAAGCAAGTAGGGCTTTTTGCCTAACGTGTGATGTATAAACGGCGCTGAAATTATTAACTATAACTAAGTCAGATTATGGAAACAATGTCAGAAACTACGATAGGACGCGACAGCGTCCGCTTTGATACAATTGTTAAGCGCCCGGTGCGTGTAAGGAATAACAGGTATGTACAGGCACATTGCACACCACCCGGAGAAAGTGGCATACCTGCTGGAATTGAATGGAGCTACTGGAAAGAGCGAGATATGTATTTGTGCAATTACTTTGAGGGCTATACAAGTGCTGTGCCTGGTAAGTTTGCAATGATGAGTGATGCCTTTGAAATAATTGATGGTACTGAGGGCGCTTAACTATATGTTATGCGACTTTTAAAAAGTTCGCATTAACTTTATGTTATGAGTAGATTAATATGGAATACACATTTCAAAACATTAAGCAGCCAAATAAAAAGATCTCAATTAATGCTTTAAATCAGAAAAGAGCAGAGAATAAACTATACAAAATAACAAAGGAGCCGCACAGGCTTTTAAGCATTCAGGAGTAAGAAAATGACATACGAATTAAAAAAAATTGATACCTGGAAAAATGCATTTGAAAATAAGATATATGCATTAAAATATATAAGTGTGCTGCCATACCGGGAAAATAAAATTCAGCATCACACAGAGATATTTAGTAAAAAAGAAGTGCATAGAATAACATTAAATCAGAGTTCTGTAACATTGCATTTTAGAAACTCAAAAATAAAACTATCAGTATCAAACAATTTTGATTTAGATCCACTTATTGAACTTGTTGATAGTATTACCGGTGGCGGCTTGCAAATGATAGAACATTTTGGCAATTTCAGAGATATGAAAAGTTTTAATAAAAAAGAGGCATAAAAAATGGCATTAGCAGCAGTATCAACAGGAATAAATTTCTTACAAGGTGGAATTTCCGGGATTAAATCAATATTTGGAAATAACAGAGGTGAGAAAAGAGCAGTTAGGGACCGTATTAAATCACAGTTATTATCAATAGGTGTAAATAGATCTGCCTGGCGTAACTATGATTCAGATGATAGGGCAGCCGGTGCAAAGCTGCTTCAATACCTGCAAAGCAACCCGGCAGCAATAAGCAGATTCAATAGAACATTCAATACAGATATTAACCGAAGCAATGTTGACAGTTTTATTAATGCTGCAAATGCAGATCTAACTATTGGAAATAAATTGCCAGGTATGGCCGCAGTTTCGGCCGGGCCTTCATTTATTAAACCTATGAATGTTGCTTGGATCTTAGGAGCTGCAGCAATAACAGCCGGTGTATATTTCTTTCAAAACAGGAAAAAATAATGCAGATAGAAAACGTAATAGGTAAGAGAGTAAAAAGCCCGGCAGATGAAACGATCTTTTTAAGGTTTCCATATTCAGAAAAGACCGAAACGCTACCGGCCGGTAAACCATCAGGAAAGATCACAAGTTTTATAATTAATAAAGGTAATGGATTTTATCAGATTGAAGATAAAAACTATATCCAGGATAAGGACCGATTAAACCTTGTAGATGATACTGCAGAAGATGAAAGCGGCTTTTTAACCGGTGCATTTTATGCGATTAGTGATTGGCTAAGGAATACAGGAACAGAGGCCGAAAAACAGGCCGGTTTTATCGGTGAAGGTTTTAAAAAATCAGTTGGAGAAGTAAAGACCGGTTTTTTTAATATAAACAGTGCTGTTAAGCCTATATTAATACTACTTATTATTTTATATGGGCTTTCAATAGTTAAACCAATAATTACAAAATATACAGGTGAATGATGTTTAAGCGATTAATTAAAAATATAGGTAAAGGAATTGTTAAGGCTCTGCCATTATCAGGATTTATAGGAGATCTGATCAGCGGCCGGAAAAAGGCAAGAGATATACTAAGAGAAGCAAAAAGCAAAAATGAGATAGATTCATCAGATCTTTACAAGTTGATTGATCTCCTGGATGATGGAACTTTAAACGATAGTTACAGCAGGGTAAAGTTTGATAAGATTGTAGAAGTGTTTACAGCATTGGCGGCCCTTATCGGTGCCGGTGTTTATTTCTTTTAAATTAAAACTAATTGCTTAATCTCTGAAAATTCGTGTGGAAATGTTGAAAGCCTGCAGAAAGCAATATTAAAAAAGGTGTAAAAATGGAACTAAGAGTAAATACAAAAGGAACATTAAAAAGTGCCTTTAAACATATGAAGGAAAAAGGCCGCACAACACAAAAGGCATTTTCAGTTAATGAACACTTTATAAATAAAGGTTTAACGTCTGAAAATGGTAAAACTATATTTATTAATCGTTTCCCATCAAAAGACTAAAAAAAATGAGTAGATTAAAACCGTATAAAGCAGAAGTTTCAAATAGTGGACCAAGTAAAATAATCAATATTAACCCGGCCGAAAAGGTGCCGCAAAATTGGCAGATAATGTATGGCAATCATGGCCTTTTATTATTTGAAACAAAAGCCGGAGTAAAGAGATATTTAAAAAAGAAATATCAAAACGTTAAAATTTTAGACTAATGGCAGAAGGATTGAAACAAAGTTGGAATACTAGATCTAAAAAATGGGTGTTATTTCTACCAGGTGAAAAAGGTAACATTTTAGGAATGAGGCCTTCAAAGTTTCCAGGTGTAGAAGTTGAAAAAGATAAACCGGCAGCCAATGAAACAGAAAATGAAAAACCTGAAAAGGTGGATAGTTCAGAAGTTGAACAGCCTGAAAATATGGATGAAGATAAAGGCCGCAAAGATACTGATAAGGATGGCAGTTTTTGGCTATAAAAAAATCTCTAAAAGCCCTTTTATACTAGAAAAAATTCAGGACAGGCAGGACAAAAAGAACATGGAATTATTTAAAAAATTACAAAAAGAATATGGACTCAATAAAGATACCTGATTATTTAAGCCAAAAATTTGAAAACATTCAGCCGGATTTAGAGGAAAATCCACACGATCAATTAACAACATTACCGGATACTGAAAAAAGCCTTTATCTAGAGGATCTTATAAACTATGCCACATGGTTAACAGAGGCCGGAGATAAAGCAGCCAAAAATAACAATCTACCGGGAACCGGTCAGATTAGCCCGGATCATTTAGGTGAACTATTAGGCAAGTATGCAGATAAAAAATTACCGGAGTTTGTCAAAGAAAAGGTAGAAGATGCCGGAGTAGTTACTTTATTAGGTGGTATTTTATATATGAACTATGCAGCCTATAAAAGAAATCAGGCAGAAGCATTAAAAGAGCAAAAATCAGAAGGTGTAAAAGATGAAAATTGAGCAGAAAAAGTATATAAACGAGCATTTATTCTCTGACATTGAACCAGGTGAAGCGTTTAAATGTGGTGGATATAAAGACAAGGTTTTTATTAAAATTGATAATAAATTTTGTAGTTGTAATAATGTTATTAAAAAAAAGAATGCAATATGCTTAAAGACCGGTGAAGTGTGGGCTTTTGCAGATAAATCAGTAATTAAAAAAGTTAATGCAAAAGTTGTGGTAGATAATGAGTAAAACTAGCATAAGATTAGGCGTACTAGGAAAATCAGGAAACGGAAAAAGTTACTATACTAAAAATACATTGATCCCGGAGTTAGTGAGATTTAAACCGGTAATTATTTTTGATCGTAAAGGAGAGTATGCAGGCAGCCGGGCAAAAGATATACCGGCCGGTTTAAAGTGGAATGCATACGAAAGCATTTTTGATTTTTTAGCTAAAAACAGCAGCGAAATAAAAAAAGAAGTGCATGTTATAAAGTGCCGGAGAAATTCAGATTATTACTACGGTCTAAAGTTCTTTTTTACTCTATCAGATGCTCAGTTAAAAGGCGGCCTGCCGGTTAGCATTATTTTAGAAGAGGCACACACACTTTTAAAGGCTCCTGATTTTAAAGAGCAGAAAAGGTGGCTTATTGAATTGGCCCGGCATGGCCGGCATGAATACCTAGATTTAATTCTCATATCTCAGAGAACATTGGATATTCCAACAGATGTTAGAAGCCAAATTTCAGCCTGGATCAGTTTCCATCAAGCATTAGAAAACGACATTCAAGCATTAGTTAGTTTAGGCCATCCCGAAGCCGAAAAAATTCTTGACTTAGAGGCTAGAAAACATATAAGTTTTGGTGAGATACCTAACAATCTTAAAAAAATTAAGTAATGATGAAAGAATATTTCGGAACATGGAAAAAGGCAGTCGGTTTTATTTCGCTCGTAGTGATCGGAATGGTAACATGGGCCTTTGTAAACAAAAATTTTAATGTGGAATCTAATATTCCAAAAGTAACAAAGGGATAAAATGAGCAATCGAGTATTACAAGCACAAGAAGACGCTCTTTCGAGTTTCCAAGAAAACATTCAGCCCGGCAGAATTGGGAAAATGTTACTTTACTTTGTAGGAACCAACGCAGCAGGACAAACCGGAGATTTTAGCAATCTCGGAAATGTTACGATGAAGCGTAACGGTGAAACGATTGTAAACAGGCCGGTTAATATCCTGGCAGATAAAGGAAATATTCTGAAAGGATCGAACCTATTTAGTTCAGCAGAGGCCGGAGCATTCGTTGCATCGGTAAACCTGCCTTTATTTGTAGATAGTTTTGAGCAAGCATTGCAAATTACCGGCCCATCTGAATTAAATTTCGAATGGACTCCGGCAGCAAGTGCGGCCGCAACATTTTCTGATATGCAAATTTATGTATATGCAGAGCAATCATTTCTAGATGAAGAGTATGACTACTTTTTACTAGGTGATGACCAAACACCAGGAGCCGCAGTAACAGCCCGGCCATATCAGTTGAACGCTGCAAATATTGCTAGCCTTTATATTACTGATCCATCAGGAGTTTTAACTTCTGTAGGACTAAGGCAGAACGGAGAACAGATCTTTAGCGATCAGCCTAAGAACGTATTAATTGCCGGTACTTTGTATGAAAACCGCCTGGAGCAAACCACGATCGATATGATTGAGCTGCAGACCTACACCAAAGGACAAGGCCCAAGTTTGTTAAACAAGAATACTATTCTTGAATTAACCACAAGTGGAACCGGTACTATTACAGTAACTAGAGAAAGTATCAGGTTAAAAAACTGATCTATACTTACACCTGAAAAGCAAGCCCGGCCGGTGGTAAATCTGCCGGGCTTTTTTTCTATCAAATAAAAAGGATTTATAAAATGTTACAGATACAGCCAATCGCAGCACCAACAGAAAAGCCAATATTGGTAATTGATCCGGTTCAAAAAAGCACAGATCAGGTCAGATTTAGCGGCCTGGATAGAATTGCAGATCGTGTGGTAGATGTAGCCGACAAAGTAACATCGGTACCGGAAAGAATATCAGGCGTGGCAGATGATATTAACGAAAGGTTAGTTGACTTTTTCACACGTATAAAAAATGATAGTTCTGTTAAGATAAAAGAAAATTTGACAGAGCAGAAAACAGCTAGCATTGGTCGAAGTGTAGGGCAATGGTTAGGAAAAGGTAATAATATGTTTATTGCTGCCGGTGCATTGCTTGCAGTGATAGTATTTTTAGTGAGGCGATAAAATGAGTTTTTGCGATAACAAACAAGTAAAAGTTAGCAGCCCGGCCGGTGGTGGACCGGTAACAGGTGGACCAGGTGAGAAAACAGGCCCCATTAAATATGAACCATTAACCAAAAATTGGTTTATAAATAATGCACCTTTAATAGCTATTGTTCTATCAATAATTGCAATTTTAAGAAAATGAAAGAGTTAATACTTGCATTAATAATAGGTTTAGGACTGTTTTTGCTTAAAATGTTTGGGCAAAAAAAAGAACAGGAAATGGAGCTAAATTCAGCAAAGATCCCGGAAAGCGTGAAAAGGTGGGTGCCTGAATTGCAGCAGGCCGGCCAGGAGTTTGGAGTGCCGGCAGATATTGCGGCCGCTGTTCTATGGACCGAATCTGCAGGAGATCAGAACGCTAGAGGCTCGGCCGGTGAAGTGGGATTAATGCAGCTTAAAGATATAGCGGTTAAAGATCTAGCATTGCAACAGTATGGAGATTTTAGCAATTATAAAACAGATCCGGTGGAAAATATCCGGGCCGGTGTGGCATACCTTAGAAGATGGTACACAGTAACCGGTAATTGGCCGGCAGCTATAAAGGCATACAATCAAGGGTATCAGGGATCTTTAAACAAGCCTGAATTGGCCGCACAATATTTAGAAGCAGTAAACAGTAAGCGTGAATTTTTTGCTTAAAAATGACAGAAAATCAAGTGCAACAGAACACAACAGATATTAAGTGGATGAAAGAAACGATGAATGAAATAAAACAAAGTATGAGGAATCAGACTGCAATTTTATTTGGGCTTTTTGTTTCTGTAATTGTTTCACTGATAACAATATTAATTCAAGGAGTTTAAGAGATGGCCAGGAAAGAAGTAACAATACCGGCAGCCGGTGAATTTATTACAGTAAAATTAACAGGTCGATCGATACTTGTAGAGCAAATGAATAAATATTCAGAGGCCGCACAAGTGCCGACTATGGATCTAATAAATGGCATTAGTGATTATCCACTATACAACCTGTCAACCTATCCAAATGATGAACAGTTTAACAGCATTAAAATTTATGGAACTGCTGAAAGTGCTGGTGATACTATTCAGCTGCTTTCAACCAATGCATGTTTAGACCTGGATATTAAAGTTGCCTTTGCAGGACAATACGAAGCAGAGCCAGGAACGACACAAGAAGAGGTTATAAATGATAGTGTATTTCAGTTTACTGAATTAGGTATTATAAATGCAGAAGGAAAATTGCCGAGTGCGATATATTTGGCGGCAAATGGATCTGAGCCGGTAAGATATGCTTTCAATGTAGATCCTGAACAATCAGGCACAGGAAATCTAGGATATGAACTAGGAATTCCGGGAGCTAATAAGCGAAATGAGCCTATTAAAATCGAAGGTATTGAGTACATACTAGCATTGAGGTTTATTAATAAAACAGCAACACAGGCCGCAAGCCTGATATATACTTTTGAATATTAAAACAGTTGTAAGATGGGAATATTGACAAGCACAATAGGAAAGCCCGGTAAAATTGAAAGAAAACCAAAAAACCTATACAGCCTTCAAATAGTAGGTTCAACAGGTATTTGGTCGGATACTTCACAGATTACATTGATTGCATCATATTCTAATACATTGGTACAAGTTCCACCGGATACTAATTTTGTAGTCAAATTTAGTTTGGGAACTTGGAGATTGCAGAGAACAAGTACATCAAGTACCACAAATTCTCTAGATTTTAGGTGTGGTTTTGGTTCAAATTATAATAATGACCCATCATTTTATGTGCAGGATACGGATACAACATTGATTACACAATGTGGAGCCGACCCGGCACCGGACATAATGACAATATCGGGTGGTGGAGTATTTAAAGGAGATATTTCGGGTGGATTCAGAACAAGATTCACGTCAGGTGGTGGCAATTTTGGTACTGTATGTTTACAAGAAACATCAACAATGTTGATATTATTTCAAAGTACGTCAGATTCATTAATAATTAATGATTCATATCCAATGCCAAGAAGCTCAAAAGGTATTTTGAAAAAGTTGACATAAAAAAGCCCGACAGGTTAGCAGACCGGCCGGGCTTAAAAATTTAATCAACGCTTAAAAGATAGCTAAAAAATTTAATCAACACAATGAAACAGCTTATCACAGGTGAACTACCTAAAAAAACAGATCTACAAGCCTTAAAACTATTTTTTGATAACGTAGATACAAATGAATATTTAGCAGCCAAAGAAAAAGACTTTTTCCAACATCTAGGCTATAATTTCAGAGAAACACAGATTTTAGTAAACCGGCTCGGGATGGCCTGCGAAGCAGCCCGGAGCCGGTGGGCTTGTATTAGTGCCAAATCTCAACGCAAGAAAGAAACAGAGGCCAAAGGTCGCAAAGATTGGTATCACAAAATAGATATTTATGAAGGTCTTACAACAGTTCAGCCGGTTTACGAAAGGCAGCGGCCGGTATCGGCCGGCCGGGAACCGGGTGAAGTGATCCAAACATTCACAAAAAGAAGCCGGCAACGGTTATTAAGTAAGGCCAGGCGGTTAAATAAATCAGAATTGCCGCTCCCATATTTCGTTACTCTTACCTATCAGGATAATTTCCAGGACTTTGAAAGAGCAAAGGAACATCTAAATGCATTTTTGCAGCGGTTTAGGCGTATGGATGAAATACCGGTAAAATATACGAAGCTATCAACCGGCCGGATCAATACAAGAAAGATCTCTGCAGATCAGTTTCAATATTTTTGGAAAATGGAGCCGCAAAAAAGGGGTAGCATACATTTCCATCTAGCTATTTTTGAGCCGAAAGACTTGTTTCCAAAGGCATGGCAGGATAAACCATTAAAGGACCGGCTAGAGTTTGTCAGGTGCCGGATTTCGGCAGCGTGGAACGAAGTAAGCGAACAAAGTAAAGAGTTTAAACCGGTAAGAAGTAAAAACGGGAAATATTTTGGAAATATGGCCTTGTTAGCCGGTACCAATGTAAGAGCAGTTGAAAATTGGAAAATGTTTGTCGGTTATGTTGGTAAGTACATGAAAAAAGAAGTTGTAGAAAATCCCTGGGGTGGTGTAATGCTGCAGGATCGCAAAAAATTTAAAAAAATTTCCGGCCGGGCCGGTGTTAAGATCTCTGTAAATGATTATTTAAAAAATCCCGATCGATTCAAGTTTGAACCGGACCAGGAAACAGGAGAATTAAAAAGAGTGCGGCCAAAAACCGGCCGCTGGTGGGGCTTTTCTTATGGCCTGGATTTTAAAGCATTACAGCAAACAGCGTACACCAAAGAAGACAAAAAAAATCTAAATGACTTCTGTAATGCATTAAATGGGTTAACTTTTAAAAGCATTACAGAACAGTTAATAAGCAATGCAGAGAGAGCCAAAAAAAACCTAAAAGGAAAAAGACTGAATGCAAAGTTAATGCATTACCGGAATATGTACGAAAGCCAAAAAAGGCGATATTTAGTAAACAAGGACAAAATAAAAGAAGGTTATATGCTTCAATTTGAGGTAGATAACAAAGTAAGCCGGTTTTGTTCTGATCTCCTGGATGATGAAAGCATTAAAAGCCTTTTTGAACCTTAAAAAATAATTTTTGGTTTTTTAATGCATTAGATTAACTTTGAAGCAATAAATTTTAATTAATCAGGTGTTAAAATGGAACAGGTAAATATTTTTGATATAGATCTCAAAAAATATGCAATGGGTTGCAGAGGTGAAACCAATGTTCAATTAAAAACCATTGCTTTTTATTTAGATATAGAATTGAAATATATGAAATGGTTAATGGGTGATTATTTACCGGAAATTGAATTATTAGTTAATGGTAATTTAGTATTCAGGCAAAATTTATATGTTTTATCAATGTTTTCTGATTTTAATCAGAGATATGATGGAAAGTATAATTTTGAAGATGGGTATTTAAAAACCGGTTTTTTTGATTTCAGCAAAAAAAGCAGAACAAAAAAGATTGATATCTATTATCCGTTATATCCTAGTGGCCTAAATTTATTAACGGATGCAGATATTAAAGTTGTAATTAATAATAGCTGCAAACCTGCGATAGATGCTTATACAAATAAAGCAGAATTGAAAATTTTTAGGATCTCATAACGTGGGAGGCTTAAACGGCTTGGAGATTATGAACCAAATAAAATCTAAAAATATGGAACTATCTGAAAAACAGAACGGAACTGAAACCAAGTCCGATTTGAAGCCATTGTTAGGCAAAGGTAAAAGGCTAAAAGTTTTGAACCTGTACGCTGGCATTGGAGGCAATAGAAAGTTATGGCGGGGTGTTGATGTAACTGCCGTTGAGTTGGATAAAGCCACGGCAGATGTTTACCAATCTTTCTTTCCTGACGATGAGGTTATCGTTGGCGATGCACACGAGTTTCTTTTGGAGCATTACAAAGAATACGACTTCATTTGGAGTAGCCCACCATGCCCAACGCATTCAGATATTAGAAGGTGTGGTGTTCATAGAGGGAAATATGATGCTTTATACCCAGACATGGAGTTATACCAGGAGATTCTTCTTCTACAAAATTTTGCTCCAAAAGAAACGAAATGGGTGATTGAAAATGTGAAACCATATTACACCCCTTTAATACCGCCTGACAAGAAAATACACAGGCATTTTTATTGGTGTAATTTTAGAATATCAAATT
>OBLN01000914.1_pt1 | contig 10493 bp, 6 predicted proteins | sample 1519301 | NCBI WGS metagenome assembly OBLN01 (sample SAMEA2452533, study PRJEB22499) | sediment metagenome | reverse complement strand
GTCCGAAATGTGGGATGAAACAGAAATAAAAGATTATTTAAATCCTATCCTAAAAAGTTATGAAAAATGGATTCTAAAAAATGAAACTTCACTTGAGGATTTTTCTGAGAAGGATCAAATTATCGCAAAAAAACTTATAGAGAAACAAAAAATTTGCCTTAGAAGGATCAATAGAGGAATAGAATGTCTTCAAAATGATAAAAACATTCTTCTGTCATTTTGTTTTGCTAATAAAGTTATCTGGTTACAAAATCTCTGGAAAAAAGGTGGAAAAATAGAGGAAAGTGATATTGACTTTGTTTGGAGACCGTTCCAACTTGCATTTTTCTTAATGAATCTGGAATCTTTATCCAATAAAGACTCCGAATTCAGAGATCATGTTGATTTACTGTGGGTACCTACAGGAGGAGGAAAAACAGAGTCTTATCTTGCAATGATGTCCTTTATTATGGCTTTAAGAAGAAGGGATGCACAGGCAAGACTTCGGAATGGAGATAAAAATAATAAGGACATCACTGGGGCAGGAACTTCCATAATTTCCAGGTATACATTACGCCTTTTAACCGTCCAACAATTTAGAAGAACACTTGTTATGATCACGGCAGCAGAATATCTGCGTGTTTTCAATAATCAAGGATTTTATGGATGGAGGCCACAAAAGTGTTCTACATCTGAAGATTGGCTGTATGGAACTGTAAGATTTTCTGTAGGAATGTGGGTAGGAGGAGGAGTATCCCCTAACCATCTTCGTGGTGAACAAGGAGCGATTAAGGCATTACAAAACAGCTCACTGTCAGAAGGTGAACCTGCTCAGATAGTAAAATGCCCAGTATGTGGTACTTGGCTTGCTATTCCCAGTTCGGGTTTACCAGTCGGAGTTAATGAAATATATTTCGTAATTAAATATGAAAAAACTCTTTCTGAATTGAAGAGTCACATTTCAAAGCTTACATCAGTTTTTGATTTGATTACGGAAATTCAAGTCTCAGATAATAGATGCCTTAGCAACTATTTCATAATGTATCTCACACTTGACAGCTCCAGAAAAGTTGATGAAAAAGAATTTGATGATATTATATCGAAACTTGAAAAAGAGCTTAATATCAAAGTTGCCTCTTTCAGACCTTCACGACCTGGTTATTTCCCTTCATACAATGAAGTTGGGCGAAAAAAAGATTCACCTGTTGATTTTGAAATTTTTTGCCCGAACCCCAAATGTGATCTTAATAATAATGTTAGTCATAAAGAAGGCGTACCCTTCAATGTTTCTGGATATTCAAAACAGAGGTTACCAGATGGTCTGCTTGTGAAGGACGATATTTCCCCATTTGTTGCAAGTTCACATATTCCTATTCCAGCATACACTGTTGACGAGCAGATCTACCACAGATGTCCAACTATTATTGTAAGCACAGCAGATAAAATAGCAAGACTGGCTTTTGAGCCCAGATCTGGTTCTATATTCGGAAATGTGAAAAAATATAATGGATTTTATGGTTACTATCGTGATGATTCAGAAGAACTGTTGCCAAATAATTGCACCAAAAGTGCAATTTCAAAGTATTCTACTAATGTAAGTCCATTCTTTCCACCTGATATGATAGTACAGGATGAACTTCACTTAATGGATGGGCCTTTGGGTAGTATGTTTGGTATTTATGAGTGTATTGTCGATGGTCTTATTCATGAATCAGGTGGAGTTCCAAAGTATATTGCATCTTCTGCAACTGTTAATGATGCAGCGATTCAAGTTAAAAGTCTTTTTAATAGACCGCTGTTCCAATTTCCTGCATACGGTCTAACTTTCAAAGATAGTTTTTTTGTTAGAATGCCTTCTTGGTCATCTGGATGGGGTGAAAATAAACCTGGAAGAGTTTACATGGGAATCTATGCACCCGGAAGAGGTCCGTTGACACCAATTATAAGAATATGGTCAAGGATGCTACAGACTGGTGGAGAGAATTGTTCTGAAAAGGAAATTGTAAATTTCTGGACTCTGGTAGGTTACTTTAATTCCATTAGGGAATTAGGAGGGAATAGAGCACTTTTTAGAGAAGATATTATTGAAAGATTAAACAATATTTCCAGAGGTCCAGTTCGAAATTTGGATGCAGAAAAAGTTGTTGAACTATCAAGCCGGATAAACTCAACTGATATTCCACAGTTACTTGAAGAACTGGAACAGGGAAAGAAACGCACTATAAACGAAAACCCTGATGCTATATTCACCACATCAATGTTTGGAACTGGTGTAGATATTCCTCACTTATCCTTGATGGTTGTAAATGGGCAGCCCAAAACAACATCTCAGTACATTCAGGCAACTGGTCGCGTGGGAAGAGATCATGGAGCTCTAGTTGTTACATTTTATAAAGCTGGGAGAGCAAGAGACCTTAGCCATTATGAAATATTCACAGGGTATCATCATAGAATAAACATCGAGGTAGAACCTGCTTCTGTTTCTCCTTTTTCAGACGGATGTTTAGAGAAAGCAGCGGGTCCTGCAATTGTTTCTTTTCTAAGAAATATGCCCGATCCAAGTTCTAGATGGTTTGTTGAATCAGGTCATATTATTCAAAGTGAAGAGTCATTGAAAGACTTCGAAGAGTTTTTGAGTAGATGCTTACCTCATGATGTTTCCAAAAAAGCGATCCAGTGTTTCCGTTCTCAGTATGATCGATGGCTTGGAATTTCACAAAAGCTTGGTTTCACAAAAAATTTGGTTTATAATGAGTATACTCAATATAGACCTCCTGAAAAAAATGTAATACTTGGAGATCCAGCACATGAAAAGGTTGGTTTATGTGTTGTCTACAAAAACGCTCCACAATCTCTTCGTGAAATAGAAGAAACTACTGCGTTTGAGGTATAAATATGACAAGAGAATTTCAGCACATAAGCAGATCGCAGTTTGTTCTTACTTATGGTCCGGGTTCTGTAATTGAAACTAAAAAAGGGCCCCGGATTATTCCATCTCTGGAAAAAGGACTTGGTGAGAACTTTAATCCGGATACTTTTCGAAGGTTTGAAATCGCAGAGACTAGGATTTCTAAGTACATTAAGAGTAAATCTGAAGGAAAAAAGAATATTCGTATAGTGGCTTTGCCTACAAATGCTGGACTTGGAAAGCAAAGTAATTATCGAATCTATTCAACATATGTTTTCCCGGTATGGAAAGTTTGCTATGGAAGAAGAGGGGGCCATGCTCCAATTTTGTATAACGGATCTAAATGTCCTCTATGTGAAACTAATGATGAATCTTCTGCAGTTAGATTTGTTGCAGCATGTCCAGATGGCCACCTTGATGAAGTAAACTGGAATTATGCTGTCCATAAAAACTCGTCATGTAAACCAGAATACTTCCGCTGGAAAGCAAATGGAAGTTCTCTAGAAGATATAGTCATAGAATGCCCTCTTTGTAGAACTAGAAATAATATGAAGGAAATTTACAAAATGAATTTTTTCTGTACAGGAAGAATTCCTGAAAGAGAATCTCCTTCTAGCGATTATTTTCCCATTTATACCAAGCCAGATAGATCAAAGAATTGTGAAAAATTGATGAAAATAATGCAAAGGCAGTCAACCTCACTTAGGGTACCTGAAACGATGACCCTTTTGACAATTCCCGAGTTCGATAATCAGATATCAAGAATTCTCCAAAGATCTGATGTTTCAATAGCTCTCGATACAATAATGAATATCCCTTCTGAGATATTACATGGAATGGATGCTGATACAGTTGTAAACTTGATTTCAGGTAGTTTGAAAGGAAGAATTCCTGATAATTCGTTTGAAGTTATAAGTAAAGAGATCAGAGAAAAGAGTGTGTCAGAATTTTGTGATCTTTATAAACGTTTAAACGATGAAAACAAATCTTTCATGAGTTTAATGTACGAAGAATTTGATTCATTGTTATCAGGAGCGGGAAGTTCAACCAAAAACTTTGTTATGGGACACCCAAAGAAGATTATCTCGGACTCACCTCTCATTCCTGAATTGCTTGTTCACCCAATTAGTAAGATCAGAACAATCACGGTTCAGCTTGGCTACAGACGTATGGTATCAACTACAGATGAAAGTGAACCAAAATTGTTAGTTTCATCAGGTGTGTATTTACCTTCAGATGGAAGTATTTGGTATCCTGGGTATGAAGGATTTGGCGAAGGTATATTCATTACATTTAGTGAAAGAAAAGTGCCTGATCTCATCTCAAAACCCGCCTATAATCTGTGGAAAGAATACACAGATTCAGGTATGAAATCTGATTCAGAGTGGTCAGAGGTTTCTGCAGAGCCCAAATTTGTCTGGCTCCATACATTTTCTCATGCAGTCATCAGAGCTTTATCCTCACACACTGGTTATTCAGCAGTTTCACTGAGAGAAAGAGTTTACATATCTCGTGATGGAAAAAATGGAGGTATTCTTATTTATAATACATCTCCAGGAGAAGATGGAGGGATGGGTGGACTTGTAGGATCAGTAGATAAATTCCACGAAATTATCAATAGTGCAGCTGGGAATATTTTGCTTTGTTCTAATGATCCACTTTGTTGTGATGCAACTAAATCATCAGAATCTGTAAATGGGGCGGCGTGTTATAGTTGTCTTTTGATTTCTGAAACTTCATGTGAACATAGAAACCTCTGGCTTGATAGGCATCTTCTCATTGGGGATTGAAGATGATTGAAGAAATTATTCCTGTGGCTACAGGTGAAAAATGGGTTGGATATGGAATAAGATCATTTAGATCGGTAATTAATGATCTTATTTCGAATTCTACTAATGAACTTTCTCTTACAGCTTACGTTCTCACAGACATGGACATTGTAAATAAATTGAGAAAAGCTCTAGAAAGAGGAGTTCAGGTTGAAATATACTTATACGAAGATGAATTTGCTACAAAAAACGAGGCTGTAAGTTACATATTAAATTTACAAAAAGAATTTAGTTATCTAAAAATAAATCGAGTTGAAGATAAAATTCTTCATGCTAAAGTTCTTGTTGCTGACGGCAAGAAAGTCCTTTCTGGATCGGCTAACTTTACATTTAGTGGAATGACAAATAATTATGAGCTCGGCTTCTTGGTAGAGGACCCATCCATAGCGCTCCAGGTTTTAAAATTAATAAAAAAGTTGGGGAATTAATGAGAACTTATTACCATTTTGCTTATACATGTCCCAATTGTCGTGAACCTCATGTAACTGGGAAACCAATTGAATTTGTTGATGAGAAACGTCTTAGATGTACTTCTTGTAATGCATTGTTCTATACTGAAGTAAACCTGTTTTCAAAATCATTTCCCGAAACTGTGAAATATGTTAGAGAAAAGGAAGGAAAGATATCAGAAGATTACCTTTCCCATTTACCCCTTATATGGAAAGTTGTGCCAAACGAAATCGAAAAATCTTATCTTGAGTGGATAAAAGATAATCCTAAAGGAGTATTCCTTGTAACTTGGCCATGGAATGATCTTCGTTTTATCCCTCTTCTTGCATCAGAGTATCTTTTAACTTTCCCTGATAAGAGGGTTGCAGCTATCGGAAATTATTCCACAAATACTGAAAGTAAATCTTATGTATCTTCATATTCTTCGTATAATGTTTTTAGTAAGATTGTCTTTATTGAGGATGAAGATGATTTTCTTCCACCTAAACTAAAGCAAGAAAGCAACAATCTCAAGAGGGAAATGGTTTTTGAAAAGGAAAATGTTGTAGATATTAAGTATAGAAAGTTTGGTGGAAATGAAATAAGGAATAAATTATGCAATGGCACTATTAGAAAATGCAAGAATTCTGTACTAAGAGAAGCCGAAGAATTTGGTTATAGTTTCTTAAGAGAGATATCTGTTTCTAAAAAAGGTGGAAAAAAAACTGAAGTTATAAATGAAAATGGAGAATGGAATGTTTCTCTTGAAGAACAAACTCGCTGGACAGGAAGTCTTAACTATAAGAAGATATGGCTTTGGGAACTGCTTGTTAATTCTACAAAATTAAAAAAATGCGGAAAGGAAATTAAGTCATTTTTTTATAGTGAAGAAACTACTGAGAAAATTCTAGATAATAAAGTCAAGTTACACTTTTTTTCAATTGAATCTGAAATTTCAGAGGTACTTAGAAGCATAAAAATAGTATCTCCTGACGTACTTATAATTGAGAATATTGATGACATTATCTTAGATTCCAGATACTCTGGCCCCAAAACGGAAAAGCTAATGGAGTTTTTGAGAGAAACTAATATTAGCACAGTTCTGATGTTTTCAACTAATCCAGATATCCGTCACTTATATAGAATTGGCAAAAAAGAAACAATTTTTGGTTCTATTAATGCATTATTTCACACCTGGGATTCACCCATTTTTCTTGGTGATCTGAATCTCGACAGCGGTTCAAGACACCCAAACCCTTTATCTTCAAAAATGGAACAAATGCCTAAAGAAAAGCTTAGAGAGATTAAACCAGAATATATTTCGATTGACTCTTACGATGAGATCTCTGAGTTATTGGAGGAATGCTTGAAAAGCATCGATAGAGAAACAAAAAGAGATGTAAAACTGTATTTTTCTAAAGTTTTTTCAACACTTTTAAATGTTGTTGGTGCATATGGAAAGCCTGAAGTACTATCTGTAATGAAGCAGTGGAATTCCCAATTAACTTACGATATTTTACTTACTAATCTAAGCCAGGAAATTGAACAGGAACTATTCTCTTCTTTAAATAATTCTTTGCGAAAAGTTTTCTATGCTAATTCATATATTCAGAGGAATCCTCTTAGAGAAAAAGTGCTGGATATTGTCAAGGACATGTTGAAAAAAAATAAAAAATGTTACGTTACCATAATTGTTCCTCACTTTGAAACTAAAGGAACTGAACGTTTACTTCGTCAAGAGGATTCGATATTTGAACAAGTTTCACCTTTTCTAAGTGTTTGTAGCTGGGATAAATTAGGAAGTATTGAAGGGACTATTCCAGAGGGTTTCAAGCATTTTGTACTTTCTACGGGATATCCATCATTAAGTTACAATTTGCATTCTTCCGATGTTGATAAGTTTTTCTTTGTTGGAAATACTAAAACAATAGAAAAGATAAAAGAAATTATAGACAAGAGATTGCTTGAGATTAATGCCTATCCTGTCATCAGACTTTACGATAACAATCCTGCACCTCGCCTGCTGAGAGACCTTTTGTCTAAAGTTAACTTTGATGAAAATGAAAAATTGCAATATATTCATAGTATTGAATTGGGCGAGGAAGAGTATTCTATGTTTTATTCAGGGGTGAGTACTTATGGAGAAACTTCAGATATTTCATATGAATCTAATAATTATTATAAGTTAACCTGTGGGGAGAATGCTATCCTGTGCATTGACTCTCAAAATAGAGGTTTGTTTCTTCCTTTCTACAGAGATATTATGCTTAAGGATGGAAATTCCTTCAGAGAAATTTCCTTTAGCCTTGATTCATCAACTTCCTCAGTCAAAAGGGAATTAGTTAATATGGAAGTTATTCTCAATCGTTTAGGTTTCTATCAATCTTTTAGATCTATATTTTTTAAATTTATGATGAAGTGGGGAGATAAACTTCATTTCCAGAAGGGACCCTTCGAGTGGAATGGATTTAAACAATTATTCAATAATTCGGTTTTATGGATTAATCTTCTGGAGCGAGCAATTGATATTTTTGCGGAACAGAATTCTATCTCCCTCCAAAAATCAAAGGATAAAATTGCAAAGATTCTAACAGATTCGGGAATTACTGCAAAGAATCCTGATTACATTTCCAGTTGGTGGACAAATTATGAAGAAGTTACTGTTGATTCTGGAACATATAAATTGTATCGAATAGAACACCCCTTCACCCCTCAAGATATGAGAATTATTTTTAAATGTATCTCTGAAATATCCTCTTTTTCAATAGCTGATGCCGAGATTGCGGATAAATCGTATGCGGCTGCTCTTACAATTCAAAATTTAAGGCGAAATGTGCTTCGGAGTTCTAATACTAGAGAAGATAAGTATTCATTTATTTACTCAAAACTTGAAAAACAAATGAGTCTAATTATAAAAGATGCAGAATTATTTCAAGTTAATTCCGTCGAAAAGGTTAATATCTCAAAAGAAGTTGAAGCAATGAAAGCAATCTACAACTATAATGATTTCTTTGAAAACTTTTATTGAATGTTTATACTTTTTACTCAGGTTATTCATTTTTGATTTTTAAGCATCATTCAAATATTAGCAAAATAAAAACTAAATCTTAAAAGTCTTCTCGTTATGCATGAAGCATTAGGTAGCAACTTACAACAACCTTATGCCATTTTTCTTTAATGGATTCAGACAATGCGGGGATCTCTACAAGAATCCTCTACTTTCATATTTGTGAATCCCAGGACGGCGGCTTATGGTAAAAGAACCTTTCAAGGCGGTCTGTGAATAATGCTTCCCCACTCGTCCTTTCAGTGTGCCTGATTATCCTTGCATTACCGGTTTCAAAGTGGTTCAACTCCGAGTTAAGAAAGTCTTTAGCATCTTCAAAGCTTTCAAAATTCCCAATCAGATAAGTCTCGCCATCTACTGTTGAGGATACTTCGATGCCGTAAGAATCGATATAGTCCGTTTCTTCTTCAACAGCCGCAGTCTCTTCGCGGCTCTCTATTTTCTTTTCATGAGTCAGGTGCTTAACCTTTCCACCTTCGTAAAAAGCCCCATTTAAGTTTTTTCCGTTGTCTTCTCCTGATGCTTCGTCGTCCAGTGCCCTAAACTTCTCTGAAACAATAACCTTTTCCAATGCCAGGACAATTTTTGCTTTCGGACTGCTGGGACTTAACCGGTAAAACTTGATGTTTCCTGCACTCCCTTTCTCCTCAACGACCCCTTCTGCAATTAGTTTTCTCAGGTGCTTGTAAACGGTTGATTTTGAAACACCCGTCATCCGGACAATATCGGCAACATACAGTTTTTCTTCGTGGTGCTCTGCAAATGCCTCGATTATTTTTGCCTGGGGGCAGTCTCCAAATATCTCAGATAAAATGGGCATAGCCTCTCGCCTATAGTATATAATCTATCCTATAACGTATAGTATTTAGACGCCTTCATTGTTTTTTAGCTTTTTGAATTGCTGAAATACGGCAAGTTTAGCTTTTATATTTATTAAGACAGTTAAGGTTAAGTTTTGAAGGATCAGCTACATTCAGAAATAATAGTTTTCTTTTTAAACTCTCCCCCTGCCTGAAAATCTTCCCCCCTCCAATTTTTCAAACCAAAGAAAGTAAAAAAAGGAAATAAAATCCAAAAAAATTTTTCACTCAACCTCAACAGTGAGTGTAAAGTTATCTTCAGTGCCTGTTGTATTCATCCATTCCTGTTTATATATCCCATTCACCTGCTGGCTGCCCTCACTCAAGGCTTCAATTAGCCATGTATGATTTCCGCCGACACCGACCATATCTTCAGAGGCTTCGTCCTGGGTATAGTTGTCGCTGAGGATGTTGAGTCCTTCGCTCACGTTAAGTTGCCAGGAATAGCCTGTAGATGGATTTTCCCTGAGCTGGAGGGTAAAATTTTCTCCATTTATGATATTTATGCTTGTACCGTTGTCAGCCTCTGTTACTATCTGCCCTGTTTCTACGGTTTCGTTAGCTTCAGTTTCGTTGTTTTCAACGGTGATGTTTTCAGTAGCATTTTCGCCTGCTGTACCAGGAGTTTCCGGAGTTTCACTTTCTCCGGTTCCTGACTCTTCGGCACAGCCGGCTGCAAACACAACCGCGGCAATGATAAGGAGCATTGCTGTTATCTTTAAAATTTTCTTCATAATTATTCCCTCGAAAACTCTCTTCTTTTACCTCAAAATGCCTTATTTACTTTGTTTCTTTACTGATATTGCCAGTATTTGAAAATAAGTCCTGAGAAATAATTAATCTTTATATTCGACGTTTTGCGGATCAATATTTTCTGTATAACTTCTGTAAAAACTGGCTTCTGTTAATCACCTTGTTATAAAATGAAGTACAATTTCTGTCTGGTGAAAGGAATATGGCTCTTACTGTTGGCATAAAGGGTGATTTCACACCTCAGGAGGTAAGTGAAGCCATCCGTGCAGCCCTTGACCAGAATGCGCGTGCTGCAAAATACAAAATCGAAAAATACTCGATTATTTGTAAAAATTTTGAAATTAAGTACGGGATGTGTTCAGACCTTTTTATGGAAAAATTAGTAGCCGGGACAATGGGAGACGAGAGTGAATTTTTTGACTGGTATGCCGCAAAGAAAAGCCTTGATTTCTGGAATAAAAGGTTAAAAATCATCTCGGCAATTGATATCTGAAACCCGGTTTCTGTATCATAAACAGCTTCAGTCTCCTCACTGCCTGTCTTTGTTACGCAAACTTTATATATTATGTCAATCAAATAGGAATATTGTATAAAAGTCTCTAAATTGGAGAGTGTTTTTTCAGGTAATGCTGCACCCAGGGATCAATTCGAGTGAACCTTCAGATGCA
>OBLN01000913.1_pt1 | contig 10494 bp, 13 predicted proteins | sample 1519301 | NCBI WGS metagenome assembly OBLN01 (sample SAMEA2452533, study PRJEB22499) | sediment metagenome | reverse complement strand
AAAACTGCTTTATGGCTGTGGGCTCCGGATATCGGAGTGTCTGGATCTTCGAGTGGGGGGAAAAAATGGAACAAAGCGACATCTGCTGGTCGACGAGAATGGCGCCCCCTTGTCACTCGTCGTCAGCGGAGCCAACCGGCATGACAGCGTCTCTCTTGACGCTTTGCTGAAAAACAGAGTGATTGCGCCAAAAGAAGAGGATACTCCGCAAAATCTCTGCCTTGATGCAGCATATGTGGGCAAGGAGGATACCGTACTCTCCAATGGCTTCATCCCCCACATCCGCCCACGAGGCGAAGAGAAGAAATTGATCGAAAAGGATCCTTCGTTCAAGGCACGGCGCTGGGTTGTTGAGTTGGCACATTCATGGTTCAACCGCTTTCGCAAATTGATACCACGATACGAGAAGACTGATCTCTCGTACATTGCACTCAACACTTTGGCGGCCGCTATGATTGTCTTGAACAAGGTCATTGCTATTTATAGATAAGCACTAAAGCGCTATTGACAGCGACATAACATTTGGCTATATTACCATATATTCAAATGAGAGGTGTCTGTGATGAATGAAAAAGATAAAATTGTATACGACGCCAAGGCCAAGGTTCTCAAGGCACTGGCCCATCCGACTCGACTCTGGATGGCGGAGCAGCTGGCAAATGGAGAGCGTTGCGTCTGTGAGTTTGCTGATGTGATTGATGTAGATTTCTCTACAATTTCAAAACATCTTGCTGTGCTGAAGCAGGCTGGAATTGTGGAAGATGATAAGCGGGGAAAACAGGTTTATTATCGGCTGAAGGTACCTTGTGTCCTTAAGTTTATGAGCTGTGTGGAAGCAGTTATTGAGTCTCAAGTAAAAGCACAGGCTGCTTTGATTGAATAATTTTTTGGCTGATATTTGGTTAAATGGTAAAACGACCATGAGAGGTATATATGGATTGGAAATCTGAATGGAAGAAACTGGTGGTGATCGCAGGGGTGTTTTTAGCGTTCTTCTACCTGCCGGTTGGAACAGAGCGGTTTGATAATGCTGTGATGGAGGCTCTTCATCTGGCGAAGTGGTATGCGCAAGAGCATGTTCTGCTTTGCTTGATTCCAGCCTTTTTTATTGCAGGGGCCATTGCTGTATTCGTAAGCCAAGGCTCGGTTATGAAGTACCTTGGAGCAAAGGCCAATAAAATTCTGGCTTACGGTGTTGCCTCTGTCTCCGGCACAATTTTGGCGGTTTGTTCCTGCACGGTGCTGCCGCTGTTTGCCGGAATTTATCGTATGGGAGCCGGGCTTGGTCCTGCCACGGCATTCCTCTATTCCGGCCCGGCAATTAATGTGCTGGCCATTGTGTTAACTGCCAGAGTACTCGGCGTCGAACTCGGTATAGCACGTGCAGTGGGTGCCGTTATTTTCAGTGTCGTTATCGGTGTTCTGATGCACCTGATTTTCATAAAGGAAGAGAACCAGAAGGCAGCCGCGCAAATGGCCATGCCTGAAGAAGAGGTCAAGCGACCACTTTGGAAGAACGCTCTCTATTTTGCATCGATGGTTGGAATTCTTGTTTTTGCCAACTGGGGCAAGCCGGACGAGACAACAGGTGTCTGGGCAGTTATCTACAACACCAAATGGATTGTCACCTCATTCTTTGCGATATCCCTTGGTATCATGCTTGTTCGCTGGTTTGAAACAGCATGGTGGAAAGTAACCCTGACGGCAGTGCCGGTCGCCGGTCTTGCCTTCGCGTTTCCGGAGCAACCCTTAATCGCCTTTTCGGCAGGGACAATCGGACTCTCGATCTTCACCAGTACCGACAAAGGAGAAACGTCGGAATGGTTTTCTTCCTCGTGGGGATTCGCCAAGCAGATCATGCCGTTGTTGCTTTTTGGTGTCCTCATTGCGGGAGCATTGTTGGGACGGGTCGGCCACGAGGGACTCATCCCTTCAGAATGGGTCGCAAAGGCCGTCGGCGGTAATTCCCTTTCAGCCAACTTTTTTGCCTCATTTGCCGGGGCGTTCATGTACTTCGCAACGTTGACCGAGGTTCCTATTCTTCAGGGTTTAATCGGAAACGGCATGGGAAAAGGACCGGCGTTGGCTCTGCTTCTGGCAGGCCCAGCCCTGAGTCTTCCGAACATGCTGGTCATTCGCAGTGTACTTGGAACCAAGAAAACAATCGTATTTGTCAGTCTGGTGATTGTGATGGCCACCATCAGCGGAATGATCTTTGGAGCTCTCTTTGGATAAACAACATATCGGAGGATAACTATGAAAATTCAAATTCTGGGCACCGGATGCCCCAAGTGCAAAAAACTGGCTGAAGCCGCAGAGGCTGCAGCTAAAGAACTTCAGCTGGACTACGAGCTGGAAAAAGTGACGGATATCAACGACATCATGGCTCTTGGCGTGATGATGACTCCGGCTCTCGCCGTGGATGGTGATGTAAAAGTGGTCGGCAAGGTTCCGGCTATTGAAGAAATCAAAGGAATTTTAAAGCAGTAAAGGAGATACACCCGATGAGTACCAATTGTAAATGTGAATGCAGTGCTGCGCCGAAATTGATCTTTTCCTGTTCCGGCGCTGCTGATGTAGGTGCAGTAGCAGATCAAGCTGCCCGTAAATTGACTCGCGATGGAGTCGGCAAAATGTTCTGCCTTGCCGGAATTGGAGGACGTGTGAGTGGGATAATGAAAACAACCGAAGCCGCCCAGGCAATCCTTGCCATCGACGGTTGTCCGCTCAATTGCACAAAGAAATGCCTTGAGGAAGCGGGTTTCACAGAGTTCAAACACCTTCATCTGGCCGATATTGGCATGAAAAAAGGTGAAACCGATGTGAACGACGAGAATATCGCAAAGGTGGTCGCTAAAGGCACCTCCTTGCTACAGGAGGTGTGCTCATGAAAATTGCTCTGAAAAACAGTCTCTTCATTTTTATGAGCCTCTGTCTGTTTACGCTGACGGCCTGCGGTAAAGACGCGGAGGCTAAAAAAAGTGACCCGGCGGAAAAAGCCGAAGCCGTGCAGACATTGCCGAAACTGCTCGACCTTGGTGCCAAGAAATGCATTCCCTGCAAAATGATGGCTCCCATTCTCGATGGGCTGACCAAAGAGTACAATGGGGTCTTTGATGTTGAGTTCATTGATGTTTGGCAACCCGAAAACAAGGAAAAGGCACAGGCCCATGGTATCCGTTCCATCCCGACACAAATCTTTTTCGATGCTAAAGGCAAAGAGTTGTGGCGTCATGAGGGATTCATTTCCAAGGAAGACATTCTGAAAAAGTGGAAGGAGCTTGGCTTCACCTTCAAACCGGTCCAGCAGGCGAAGGCAGCCGATAAGGCAATCTCTGCAGAAAGCGAGTAAGTTTATGGAACGGTTGAAAAAAATCATTACCAGCGGCCTGCTGGCTTTTGCCTTGATCAGCATCGGATTTGCACTGGGTAAGCATTCAGTAAAGCCGGATGTGAAAGCGAACGACCTGCCGAACGGTAATGGGCGGCAGGTGGCCGTTTATTACCTGCATTCGACCTTTCGCTGTGTAACCTGCAATACCATCGAGAAAATGACCCGGGAGTTGCTGGACACCTCCTACAGCAAACAACTGGCTGACGGAAAAATTCAGTGGATCGAGGATGATTTTCAGGAAAACGAAGCGCTGGCCAAGCAATTCGAAGTGGCTGCCAGTTGTGTTGTGGTAGCTGATATGAAAGACGGCACAGTGTTGGATTACAAACGGCTTGATGACGTCTGGACCAAGATGAAAGATCAAGATGCCTTCAACAAATATATCAGCGATGCCATCGACGGATATCTAAAAAAGAGCGGAGGCAAGTCATGATCTGGACGCTCTTCTTTTCTGCCCTGTGGCTTGGCATTCTGACGGCAATCAGCCCTTGTCCACTGGCTACCAACATTGCAGCCATCTCATTCATAGGACGGAAAGCCGGACAAAAGAACCATGTCATTGCTTCCGGCTTTCTCTATTCCGCAGGACGAACGATTGCCTATGTGCTTCTGGGCATCGTCATCACGGCCGGAATGCTCGGGAGTGCAGAAGCGTCCCGCTTCCTGCAGAAATACATGAACGAAGCCCTCGGGCCGATTCTGATCATCCTGGGTCTCGTGCTCCTTGGCTGGATCGGGGCCGGTGCATCTCTGCACATCGGCGCAGAAAAGCTTCAGGAGAAGGCAAAAAGAGGCGGGTTGCTATGGGCTGTACTAATAGGTTTTCTATTTGCTCTCTCTTTCTGCCCGGTATCAGCGGGGCTGTTCTTCGGGGGCCTCCTGCCACTGGCTCTCAAGCATCAATCCTCTGTCATGTTACCGGTGGTTTACGGAATTGGAACCTCGCTGCCGGTAGTCATCTTCGCCTTCCTGATGGCGTTCGGCTCCGCCTACGTCGGGAAAGTGTTTAATCGATTGACGCATATCGAAATCTGGATAAGACGGCTGGCTGGAACCGCCTTTATTCTTGCCGGAGTCTATTACTGCCTGACACACATCTATGGGCTGTTTGTTTAATTTTCGCTAAAATCCACCAAGGAACTTGACCGGGTTCCTTTTTTTACATATATTACTTAGACACTTGGCTAACTATGCAAATATAAGAGAGTATACATGGACAAATTGACAGCAATTTTCAAGGCACTGTCCGACCGCAACCGGCTTCGGATCGTAGCTGCTCTTTTGAAGCAGTATGAGTTGTGCGCCTGCCAGCTGACCGAGCTGATTCAGGTAACCGGCGCGACTGCTTCACGTCACATGGGCGTACTGATTGCATCCGGTCTGGTAGACAGTCGGAAGGACGGGCGATGGGTCTATTACCGCATTCGTCGGGAGCAAACGGGTTTAAGCATTCTGATCGACTGGGTCGAGTCTCAACTTAGCAACGATCCGGATGCCATATCGGATGCGACGACCCTCACGGATATCACATCGTGTGAGCCGGAAGATTTGTGTAGAAAACAACGCGGCGAAGAGTGCTGCCCAAAGAAATAGAATTAACAGAATCAAGGAGACACATTATGAGCGAAAAACTGAACGTACTGTTCCTGTGCACTGGGAACTCATGTCGCAGTCAGATGGCTGAAGGCTGGACACGTCACCTCAAGGGAGACGCTATCGAGGCGTATTCAGCCGGAATCGAGACACACGGGCTCAACCCCAATGCCGTAAAGGTGATGGCGGAGGCCGGAGTGGATATTTCCGGACACAAATCTCAGCACATCGAAGAGTTCAAGGACGTAAAACTCGACGTGGTGGTAACCGTATGCGGGCATGCCCACGAGACCTGTCCGTTCTTTCCGGGCAATGCCAAGGTTATCCATATCGGCTTCGGTGATCCTCCAAAGATGGCTAAGGAGCTTGCAGAAAAAGGAGCGTCCGAAGAAGAGCAATTGGATTGCTATCGAAACGTTCGCGACGAGATCAAAGCCTTTGTCGAAACCCTGCCGGAAGCATTGAACAAGTAAGGAGTGGAATCATGACCAACTTGAAAATCTACGATCCAGCCATGTGCTGTTCATCCGGTGTTTGTGGACCGAACGTCAATGAAAAGCTGGTCCATTTGTCGGCCTTTCTGAAAGGGCTGGATAAAAACCGTTACACCGTCGAACGTTTCAACCTGAGCCAGCAGCCGGAGTCCTACGTGAAAAATCAGACGGTCGCCGACATCCTGCAAGAGAAAGGCACAGATGCGTTGCCGCTGATATTTGTGGATGACAAACTTGTCTGCTCAGGTGATTATCCGACGACCGATGAATTGGCAGACGTACTGAAGATCGGTTGTGAGGATGTGGACATCACCGGAACTGATTGTTGTTCAGGAGGCTGCTGCCAATGAATGCTTTTCTGGAAAGTGTTCCACGCTTCCTCTTCTTTACAGGGAAAGGCGGTGTGGGAAAAACATCAATGGCCTCATGTTCCGCAGTGGGACTGGCGGACATGGGGAAACGCGTGTTGTTGATCAGCACAGATCCGGCCTCAAATCTTGATGAGGTGTTCGCACAGGAACTGACCTCCGTTCCAAGCGAGGTTGTAGAAGTGCCCGGACTTTTCGCAATGAATATCAATCCCATTCACGCGGCAGCGGAATATCGAGAAAAAATGGTTGGTCCTTACCGGGGCGTTTTGCCTGAATCAGCAGTCCAGCAGATGGAGGAACAGCTTTCCGGTGCCTGTACCGTTGAGATCGCCGGATTCAACGAGTTCTCAAAATTCATTGGTGACGAATCTGTCAGCGAATCGTTTGACCATATTATTCTGGATACGGCACCCACTGGTCATACGCTCCGACTCCTGAACCTTCCGGCGGCGTGGAATGATTTCATTGCTGAAAACCCATCGGGCAGCTCCTGCCTTGGCCCGGTTGCCGGATTGAGCGATCAGAAGATTCTTTTTGAAAAGGTGGTTAAGGCTCTCTCCAATCCCGAAAAAACACTGCTTGTACTGGTCTCCCGTGCAGAAAAGATGAGTTTGAACGAGGCGGCCAGAGCCAGTATCGAGCTTCGGACTGCCGGAATGAGCACTCAGCATCTTATACTCAATGGCGTTTTTGAAAATTCAGGTGAGGATGACGTGGCGCAAGCGTTCGCTGCTGCCTCGCAGGAGGCATTGGGGCAAATGCCCAAAGCGCTCGCTAACCTCCCGTCAACCCGAACAGCGTTCAGACCCTCCGGAATCATGGGCACGTCATCCATGCGTGAGGTGATTGCCAACCGTTCGGAATCCGTTGTGCTGGATACACCCGAAGCCTTAAGCCATGCTCTTGAGCAGACCATGCATGCCTACCAGAATTGGGAAGCATTCATTGACGGTTTGGAAGCAACTCCCAATGGAGTAATCATGACGATGGGAAAAGGCGGTGTAGGCAAAACAACCATGGCGGCGCTTATCGCCTCCGAGCTGGCTAAACGTGGTCACACCGTTCTGTTATCCACCACTGATCCTGCGGCTCACCTTGAGCAGACAATTGGGCATAGCTCCGGCAATCTTCACGTCGATCGGATTGATCCCGCTAAAGAACGGAAAGACTATGTCGAATCCGTGCTTTCCCGAAGTCGTGGTAAGCTCAGCCTCGAAGACCTTGAACTGCTGGAGGAAGAGCTTAAATCCCCATGTATCGAAGAGATTGCCGTTTTCCAGGCGTTTGCCAGAATCGTTGCAAAAGGTTCAGAACAATTCATTGTCCTTGATACCGCACCAACCGGGCACACGCTTCTGTTATTGGACTCAACTCAGGCCTATCACCGGGAAGTGGCCAAATCTACCGAGGATCTTCCCGAAGAGGTCAAGGCACTGCTTCCCCGTATTCGTGATCCACAGTTTACCCGGGTCGCGATTGTGGCGTTGCCGGAAGCGACACCGGTGCATGAAGCCGCCGCACTTCAGGAGGATCTGCGCCGGGCCGGAATTGAACCCTATGGCTGGATTGTCAACCGCAGTTTTGCGGTGTCCGGATCATCCGATCCTGTTCTCTGCACCAAGGGCATGAACGAGATCCCGTATATCACAAAGGTTACTGAAAAACTTTCCAAACGAGCGGTTATCAGTCCATGGATGTGCCCACAGGGCAATCAAACTGAATGGTTGAGTGATTTAATGAAATATAAAGAAGCCAAGGGAGTCAAAGTATGAACAACGAAGTTTGTCCGGCGAATGACCGGCATATGACCAGTATCTTTGAAAAATACCTGACCGTCTGGGTCGGGCTGTGTATTGTGGCCGGAATTCTTCTCGGGAAAATCGCTCCCGGGCTGGCAAAAACACTCGATGGCATGAGTATCAACGTCAATGGTGCACCTGTCGTGTCCATTCCCATAGCCATCTGCCTGTTCTTCATGATGTATCCCATCATGGTCAAGATCGATTTTGCCAGTGTGGTCAAGGCAGGTAAAAGTGGGAAACCCGTCTTCCTGACCCTGTTCATCAACTGGTGCGTCAAACCGTTCACCATGTATGCCATCGCCATGTTCTTCTTGGGATTCCTGCTAAAGGGAATGATAGGAACCGAAGCTTTGGATCTGGTAAAAATGCCTTTCGGGCTCGACCTGCCTGTCGGAGCGGAACACGGTGCTGGAACAGTAGTTTTGCAGGACGGCGTAAAAATGCTTCAGATTCCTCTGTGGCGCAGTTATTTTGCCGGATGTATCCTGCTTGGAATCGCTCCCTGTACAGCCATGGTGCTGGTCTGGGGGTATCTGTCCCGGGGAAATGACGGGCTGACTCTGGTCATGGTTGCCGTCAACTCCTTGACCATGCTGGTACTCTACGGCGTTCTGGGCGGTTTTCTGCTGGGCGTAGGCAAATTGCCGGTTCCATGGCAGGCACTATTGCTGTCCGTGGCCATCTATGTGGCCTTGCCGCTGGTCGCCGGGTATTTCTCCCGCAAATGGATCATCGGGCACAAGGGCGAAACGTGGTTCAAAGAAAAGTTTCTTCATGTGCTGACGCCGGTAACCATCAGCGCATTGCTGTTGACACTGGTTCTGTTGTTCAGCTTCAAAGGTGAAACCATTCTGGCCAACCCGCTGACCATTTTGTGGATTTCAATTCCGCTTTTCCTGCAAACCGTCCTCATTTTCGGATTGGGCTATGGCGCGGCCAAAATCCTCAAGCTGAAATACGAAGATGCCGCCCCCGCTGCCATGATCGGTGCATCCAACCATTTTGAAGTGGCTATTGCCACCGCCGTCATGCTGTTCGGCCTTTCATCCGGTGCCGCTCTGGCGACCGTAGTCGGGGTATTGATTGAGGTCCCTGTAATGCTGATGCTTGTTGGTTTCTGCAAGAGAACAAGCGGTTGGTTCAATACTGAAAAGGCTTAACCATGAAAGAATGTTTTGGAACTATATTTCCCGACACTCGCCGAATCGAATACAACCGGGAATACCAAGGAAAGGTATTCTCGGTGATCGTTAACCACCAACCCATCGCCGTGAAATCGGAGACGATAAAATCAAATCAGGAAGCGTGGCAGAAGTGTTTTAACTGCGAGTGTTACCAATCCTGCTACGATTTTTCCATAGCGAAACTGCAGTTCAATGCGGCAGTAAAGTCGTCTTGCTGAGAGTCCTAGTTGGTGTAAATTTCTATTGAAATCATAAACCGCCAGGTAACCTCTCTGCCAGTTCCAATACATCCACCGGCCAAAAGCATTCCGGGCGTGGGTGGCGTACGCTGGGACTGACCATCAAGGGTCGGGAAATTCCAGGGACGAATCCAGTACAACCCCATGGTAAGGTTCCATCCCACACCATAGCGCTGCGTCGCGTTGTCGTAGGCTGAGACAAATGCCGACCGCGCCTCCGCGTCATCCGATTCCGCAAAAGCAATTGCCTGGGCAAAGGCCTCCCAGAGGGTGTCAATGTCATCTGGTTGGCGTTTGTTGTCGAACCCGAAAAACATGACTTCTGGTTATTGAGAATAGGAATCCCCTCAAAGGAGTCCGGAACCGGCTCAGATACTCCAAGCAGACTGGCAAGCTCGCTTGCAATAGCTTTGCGATTTGCATCGGTGATCCCCCTGTTGAATATGCCCATGGCCGTAAATGGGCAGATGTCCTTCAGGGGGCCAGAGGAACCATCCGCGAATTGATCCTGCAGGTTGGAGAGGCCATCCACCTTCGATGCAATAACGTGGATTCCGGCAATCAGCTCATCCCGCCTATTCCGAAAGGTAAGGAGTTTGTCTGCTACCGCCTCGTAAAAGCGAGTCCAGTTGAAACGGCGCTTGTCGACAGCACTATCACCGAAGCGTTCACGCCAGTAAGGAGCATTGCGGAACCGGTTGATGTCTTGCGCCTTTTCCTCGAAGGTGAATCCGATCAACGCATCTGTGGTCCAGTCCCCAGGCAAGACCCGCCAGACCGTGCTTCGATTGGTGTAGAAGTACCACTCACGCGGAGGATCGAAAGGTTTCCAGTCAACCTTCAAGGTGCGGCCGTCGCCGAGGTTCTCTTTTACCGTGCCAATGGCTTTGATCGCCATGACGGAAACGGTTTGGCCTCGGTTATCAAAGGGGAGATCGTGCTTTCGCGTATAGGACGACTTAATCGCAATGCGGTCCCCCACCTGGATAGACTTCACTGCGTCGAGGTATTTGTCCTGATACCCATTTTCCCAAATGCCTTCCTGTAGAAAGCGGAGTGTCTGATCATCAGTTCCGCCGTATGTGGCTCCGACAAACCAACAGGCTCGGGCTCCGGCTCCTTCAGGCTTAGAATTCATATCCAGGTCTCCATTATTATTTCCCTTCCCCAGTTACCAAAGCGTCCTCATCGATCTCGAACAGATCCGGTGTGGAGCGATGGACGCCGATGCCGTGTTCCATCAACAGCATCACGAGTTGTTCACCGTTCATCAGGGCGATTGGAGTCTTGTCGGGCTGAGCCGCTTCCTTGATGGCTCCGGCACTGAAGTCGCTGGTGGTTATAATCAGCCCTTGCTCGTGCGCTCCGAGGCTGCCGCGCACCTGCTGAACCACCGGGGCCAGGATGTTGTTCTTGA